>ERZ651108.1559-NODE-1559-length-9877-cov-2.762472_pt1 | contig 9877 bp, 7 predicted proteins | sample MGYA00512173_ERZ651108 | MGnify/ENA metagenome assembly ERZ651108 | reverse complement strand
CTGCTCGCACGTGCCAGCCCTCGCCTATCACCCTATCGTTATAAACAATAACACTACCTACCACAGGATTGGGGTAAGTAGTGCCTAAGCCGTTTTGGGCTAATTGTATGCATCTATGTATATATTGCTGGTCTGTCATTGGTCATTGGTTATTGATCTTTATCAGAAAAGGTCGTTTTCGCTGATGCTCTTATCGTGTTTGGTATAAGCGGTAGGGCGTTTAGCGAAGAAGTCGTCTAACTCATTGCTAAACACTTCTTCTTCAAACCACATCATCGGCTTTATATCTTCTTCTGTAAGCTCGAAAGGAGGTTTTAGCTTTAGGTCTAAGAAAGAGTTGTTGAGTCTATAACGCATATAGTTACCCAAGTCTTTTTTAGATACCTTTTCTAACTCTCCTTTCTCAAAAATCCAATCAAGGAGTTCGTCCTCCATTTTAATGTACTCTTGTATAAAGACTGTGGCTTCTTTCTCCGCTTTTTCTCTAAATTCGGGCTGCTCCTCAAAGATTTTAGAAAGTATCCAGGTCCCTGCTTTACTATGGAGGTCTTCATCCACACTACTCCACGCTATCATATTAGCTACATTTTTCATATATCCTTTAAAACGTGAAAAATAAAGAATGGTGGCAAACTGACTAAATAAAGAGGCATTCTCAATAACAAGGGTGAAAAACAACAATTTCTCCATTATGTTGTCCTTGTTCTCATTGAGATAGTCCTTAAGTACGTGGTAACGTTTTCTGAATATCGGAGTTTCTAAAATACTTTCAAACTCATTGACATACCCTAACACCTCAAGTAGTCGTGCATAAGCCTCTGAGTGCCTACAGTTTCCAGAAATATAAGATTTTCCGTTTCTTCTTACTACCACGCAGCCTGTAGGTACTTCCACACAATACACAAAATTGTCGTACTCTACTTCTTCTTTTTGAGAATACCTGTATTCGTCCTTTTCGTTAATCATAATGCACCAATAACGCCCATATTTAGCATTATGTAATGCCTCACTTTTTTGATAGACGCGCCCTGACAATGTACATAAAATAGAAATTGTGTCTATTGACTTTTCTACATTGTGTCTGTGAATGAAAAGACCATCTACATCTCGATTCCAATATTCAAGTTCGTTAAAAAACTCGTCTATCCAACCTTTACTCACATTTTCGAGATTTATATAAGATAAATCTTTTACTTTCGGTACAAGGTAAATGTCCCCTAAATGAGCTTCTGTTATGACAATTTTCTCACAATCGTCAATATTCCGTTTCTCATACTCAATACTCAACTCTTTGAGTAATCCCTCAATTCGTTCTATTTTCTCTTCCCCTATAGTAGGGTCGAAAACAAGACCAAATTCCGAACTTGGTGCAAAACGACCAAGAAATCCGCGAATACTACGAAACTCTCCAACAGAGTATATTGCCACCAACAATCTATCTAAAGTTGTAAACTCAGCATCACCATCTTTATAGCCTGAAACAGGAAGTACATTGTTTTCTTTATACTCTAAATCACAAGACTTTACTTTTCTAAATTTCTTAGAACCGTCTCTCTTTGCAACAACTTCGTGATTAGGTGTAACCATTAAATCAACATAACTTGTGTAGTAGTAGTGCATCTCACCCTTGTAGTACCTTTTTATGTGACGCAAAGGTTTCACGAAAGATATGGATTTGTCTTCCATATTGTACTGCGCCACCTTGTCCTCTTCCGTCAAGTCCTCAAAGCGTTTGAACCCATTGTTGGTGAGTATCTCAGTGTACTTGTCGAAACATTCACTCTCCCCAAACGACATACCCAAGTTGTTGAACTCAGGTTTAGGAAACAGTTTGTAAAGGTCTCCCCAAAAGGTTTTCACCGCAACCTCTATCTGCGCAATACCCAATAACGAACGCTTCAGTGCCTCACGTTCCACATCTGTAAGATTGGATTTGTAGTCCTGCACGTCAGCCGTAAATTCAACCTCACTATGTACCCAATAAGACTTGCTCATCGCATCTGTAAACTTTGTTACTTCAGGGTACTCAAAAGGTTTGTAGGCTTCTCGCTTTTCAAAAATTCCCATTTTATTTGTTTTAAAAAATTAACTTACGTAAATAAAAAATGCTTTGCTGAATAAATGTGAGACAACTCAACACATTCATCTCGCAAAACATTCGAGTGAAAACCTAAAGCCGAACTTCTATAAAAACCCTATCACCTAACCAACTGAAAAAGAGATGCACAGCTTAGGAAAACCTTTTCAGACCATCATTTAAGTTCGTCTTACTTCAGTTTATTTCCTTAATCATAAATAACATATAAAACGAGAACCTTCACTTAGAGTTGTTAGGACATCTAAGCTACTATCTCAGGGTTTGTTTTCTCACTCTGTCCTCAACCGCAGCGAGGGGTGGGAGTAAGTCAAGTCAAAAATAAAATTAACCGTTATGAAAAATATCAACTATTCGTCTAGAGCGCAAGACTCGAACTTGCATTCTCCTAATTCCAAATCAGGCTGGTTACCAATTACCACAGCTCTAGTTAAAAATACAAAAATACAAAACAATGATAGTCTCAAAAGAGACATTTGTGATAGTGGTGGGAGTCGAACCCACGAACCCTAACGGGAACAGTTTTACAGACTGCCTGCTTTGACCTCTTGCATACACTACCAGTTACTCAGCATTCTTTGCGCAGATGAAAGGAATCAAACCTCTGCCTGTTGTTTTGGAGACAACCATTCTCTCACTAAACTACATCTGCAAAATCACACATCCTCGCGGAAGAGGAGGGACTCGAACCCCCAAGCCCATAAGACCACTATTTTCAAGACAGTTGCGATACCATTCCGCCACTCTTCCGTTTCCTAAAACAATCTCATAATTCTCGTATGTTGGAATTAGCAAAAGCATTGACAGGTCAGTCTGTTGTTTTAGCTTGAGATTGAGTTAGGTTTTTGAAGCGGGGATGGGATTCGAACCCACGACTTGAGGATTATGAGTCCTCCGCGCTGACCTCTACGCTACCCCGCAATGTAAACACTAAAAATTAATTTTCCTTTTTATTATGAAAAAAACCAAGAAACGTAGGTGGGATTCGAACCCACGTGAGGAGTTAGCCTCCCGCTTTATCCAACGGAGGTCAAATCACTGCTACTTGACCTCTCCAAGCTACTACGTTTTCCCACTCTTTGGAGTAGAATGTTTAATTTAAATTTTAATAAAATATGAGTATAAAGTTTCGCAACTTTGTAGAGAAAGCAGGACTCGAACCTGCAGCTCTCGTTCGTTCTTCATAGCAAAAACTTGCGAGCGAGTTTACCTTGTTCCTCTATTTCCCTAGTTTGACAACTTTATCTCCCGACCAAGCTGTCTTTACAAATACAAACCATTAAAAAACATTAAAAAAATTACCTATATCAAGTAATAAACTTTAAATATAAGAACTTGTGAGCAAGGTAGGACTCGAACCTACATCTCCTCCTGGTAGCAGCTATAAATAATGCGGCTTTTGGCGGTTTCCTAATCTTAGAAGACTTGCTCGATGAAAAACATTCAATTAAATGAAAATAGCTTCTTTCGTAATTTTCGTGGAGACGGGTGGAATCGAACCACCGACACGTAGCTCTTCAGGCTACTGCTCTACCAACTGAGCTACACCTCCAAAAAAGGTAGTTTTGTTTACCCGACTAACTACCTAAAAAATTCACCAAATCAATTAACATTCTATTTTTGTAAAAATTTGCGGTCGGTGAAGGATTCGAACCTACGACAAGATGGTTAACAGCCATCTGCTCTACCAACTGAGCTAACCGACCAGTAGTTTTATTTCACAACCAACTACTTGATTAATATTAATGCTTATGAAAAAATTGTTCTTTTGGAGGATGGGATAGGACTCGAACCTATGTCTCTTACTACTATACCGCAGCACCGCTTTACCAACTAAGCTACCCAACCAAATAACCCTCGTCTATCATCCCGACCGATGAGGGCGAAAGTATTCAGTAATTCAATCTATTAACAAATAATTATCTATGTAACTTCTATGTTTGAAAAATTTTGAGTACGAGGACAGATTCGAACTGTCGCGCTCCTCACGGAAACCAGATTTGCAGTCTGTCGGGTTCAACCACTCCCCCACTCGCACTTCATTTCGTATGGACAATCTTTCGCAAAACATATTGAACTCGTTGTATCTACTTGTTCTCTCATTTTGACGGTGCAAAGATACGATGACTTTTTGAAACTTCCAAATATTTTTGCAACTTTTTTCAACAAATTTTTAAAGTTTTTTGCAACTTGTTGATAATTAAGAAATTAGCAAATTGATAACTTCCGAATATTCCCGCTGTATCAAATTTATAAGAGTGAAATTCAAATCAAACATTCCTCTATCCATCGCAAACATTGCATTCAATTCTTCCCACACAATCCTCCGTAGTGGCAAATCCTGCGCACCAATTTCGGGGTATCTCTTGACATAGTCTACTAAATTTGTATAAACTCGGTCTTTTACAATTGTGAGGTCTTCAGTCTTAATCTTTATTTGTGTGTGAGACTTCTTAATATTGTCTTTCGGGTCTCCCTTTAACACCTTACCCACAAGAGTCCCTATAGCCTCTCTCTTACTTACAACCTCAACTTCCTTTTTTAAAGGAGATATTTGTACAAACCTTGAGTAGAAGGTCAATTGGTGGAAGTCACTATCAGCAGATATACAAGTTACCCTATCGTAGGCAGCGTTCCTCGCATAAGTTGCAACAATATCATCAGCCTCTAAAATTTCTTGACACACGTAGAAAGGCTGTCCTTGCAAAGCGAGTTTCAACTCATATAACAACTTGTTAAATCTCTCATCCGCACTCGGTTTTCTATTCTCCTTATAATCGGGATACAATTTTTTCCTCCAATAAGTTGATTTTTTACTATCTGAAACAATTTTAAAGTTGGAGGTGTTACAAGAAGGAAACCAACTACTTACATATTCCATTAGTCCATCCATACTTAGTTTGTTACCTTTGTGTAAAACATAGGATATGTTATTTAAGTCAAACAGTATAATCGAACGAGGGTCATACGCAACTTCTGCAGCCTTGCCCTGCAGTTTCATACATTGTGCCGCAATTGCGGTTTTCTGACTTGCAGTGAGGGAATTAAAGCCGTCCAAGTTCTTGACAAGCCACACCCTATAAGATTCAGGTACTTCAGACAACCTTTTACCCTTGTGCGCCCCAAATGTTAACTTAAAGTCGTTCAAATTCTCTTTTTCCAACTCTATAACCTCGTCCAACTGCTCTATTGTCATCTCCGCACCCATCGGAGTACCTGTTAGTAGGTGTGTGTTATTGAAAACACCCCAACCATAACCCTCTTTGTTGATAACCCTCAACTCTTCAATCTTACCGAAACGCTTAACATTGTTACAAAAATCTATTATCAAACACTCTTTAAGATTTGGATACTCTGGATTTCTCACCCCGCGACCAAAAATTTGATAAAGTAACGCTAAAGAGTTAGTAGGTCTCGCCATTATAACTGTCTGTAAATCAGGCTTATCGAAACCAGTTGTCAATACGCTTTGATTTGTTACTATTTGTATTTTATTGTTCTTAAAATCTTCGATAATTTTCGCTCTGTCCTTTTTCTTCATCATCCCATCAACGCAAGCAGCCTTTTCACCCAATTGTTCGGCAAGAATTTTAGCATTTTCAACGCTATCCATAAAAACAAGAGCGTTTTTACCCTCTTCAATTAGTTTTTTACAGCGTTTAAACACATTTTCATTCACACCTTGTTCTATAATGGCTCTCTGTACGGATTGTTCAGTATACTCAGCACCTGTCGAGTTCAATCTTAACGTGGAAGTATCGAAATCCAACATTTCGTAGTTCAATTTAGCCCAAAATTTATCTCTTACAAGCTCTTGTATCTGAGTAACGTGAATTATGTCCTTAAACACAGTAGGTCTTCCACTTGTAAGCATATTTAGCTGTGTCCAATTGTTACGAAGGTCTCCATACGTCTTTAATCTGAAAGGAGTGGCGGTAAAACCTATGATGTGAGTAGGTTTGAGGTCGTCAATGAACTTTCTAAACATAGAACCCTCTTCAGGAGGATAAGACGCGTGGCATTCATCGACAAGTAACACTTTGACACCTCTTTCTCGGAAAGTTTTACCTAAATCTTTTACAGAACCTATGGTGGCAAAAGTGACGTGTCCTATCTCTTTCTGACCCGCAGAGGCTGAATACACAGACGCAAAGTTACCATAAGACTCGTATTTTTCAAGATTTTGTTTTAACAACTCCACAGAAGGCTGCAATACAATAACAGAGGTCTCACATAGGTTAGCAACAGCACCTATGAGGATTGATTTTCCGTATCCTGTTGGAGCTACAACAACAGCAGGCTTCGGTTTGTCTTGCAATAAAAACTCCTCACAAGCCTTAACAGCAGCCTTTTGATTATCTCTTAATTCATATTTCATTTCTCTATAATTTGTCTTTTAAGGTGCAAATTTACAAAGGTTTTTTGTAATACGCAAGAAAAAAGCATCTTTTCTTAACCGAAATTAAGATAAGATGCTGATTTACAAATTATTATTACTTCTTACGCAAAACCTTTTTCCATCAATCTCCTGCTGTAATTGGCGTTGAACATAGATTTTACTGTCCTATAACGGAGTATGTACTTTTTGCCCGCTGCCACATTTCTAAAAACTCCCCTCTTAATACTCTTCGAAAACGTCCCACCCATTGTCCAACCTAACTTTGCGTAACCGTTTCTAAAAATATCAGTAAAAAGACTAACATTATAAAAATAACCATCCGTCTCGTGTATGATTTTGGTTTTCTTCATAGTCTTAAAGTCAATCATTCTCACTTTTTCAGGAGTAACCCAAACAGCCATATAACCAATTTTATCAAGAACAACACCTGAACGTCTGTTTATAAGTTCGTCCTTTATGACTTCAAACAGCTTATTCACTATCACCCTCTGGGATTTTCTAAAAGGTCTATCTTTCTCAGGTCTCTTGTAAGCTCTCTCCATAAATTCATAAAAATCAGCTTGGGATAAATTTGTTCCACTTTTTATTTTGCTGATGTAGTTATCAAGTTCAACCCCTTCACTTTTTTTAAAAATTTCATAAAGTTCTTCACGTATACTCTCTCTAATTTCAGCTTCTTCAGGTGTGAGTGATAGCAAATAGTTCTTGTAAGCCTTTTGATGTCTCGCGTTCCTCCGCTCAGCAGCCTCAATTTGTTTCTTTGTTCTACGAATAGGTTTCATTCTGTGTTTTTGTTAAATTTATTGTTGTGTTTGTGTTTTTTGGTGTTCGTCCATATTAGGGTTTTCGTCAATTGTAACAGCCTTATAGAATGAAGCTATCTCTTTAAGTGTCTCTTGTATCACTATTTCCAACAATTTATCAGGACAATTAAACTCATAGTCCCAACCCTCTTTACAACCATCACAGGCGTCTTCATCTTTACATCCACTTGCGTCCTCAACTTCATCTAAAGAAACGGGAAGCAAAACCACATTCACTAATTCAATCTCAGAATCTGGCAAGTAAAGGTATCCGTCCTGTATGTAGTAGTTGTTCGGTTTTATAAGGTTTGCAAATTGTCGATTTTTTTGTAGCGCGTATTTCTGAGTGGTGATAGGAGTAAACTCTATCTCTCCACCCACAGACGAAATACTCACTATTGAAGCACCAAATCTACTAAAAACTGTTTCAGGAAGTTTCTTAATGGACTTCATTAAGTTGTTACAACGTCTAAACTCTAATATGTTACACTTCACGGCATCATCGCGCTTTAATTGAAAGCATTTTATTGTCTTGTACAATTTGTCTTCTTTATAAAGGCTTCTGTCGTGTAGTTTCTGTGCTATATAGAACTTAGCTTTGTTTTTAGCCATCCTTAAAATAAACCTCCTTGAAATATGTTGGTCTTTGTTGAGGGTTCTAAGATTATTCACAACCCTACTCACTAACTCTCTATTTGTCATACTATGTACTAATTTTATGTAGTGCAAATATACGAAATTTTGTCACAAAAACCAATAGAGTAAATTAAGAATCGCTTTGAGACATAATATAACCAAGACCAATCCCAACAATACTCAACACCCACCACATTTCTATAGGTAAAATAGATGTTAGAAAGTTATAAATATCTTTATAAATAATCACCATATTAAGTAGACAGAAAACAACCACAAGTATCTCACCTTTTGTTTTATTCTTCATAACAGTTGTAATATTTTTTAATTAATCGTTACTACTTGCAAAACGCTCTTTACTCGCAGTGGAAACAGACTGAAACACACCCTGCCACATCTTCATATAAAAATCGTATGCGGTTTTTATTCTATCAGAAAGTTGAGACACTTTTTGTATTTCTTTCTTAACCGCTAAATATCTTGCGTCTATCTCAACAAGTTTATCAGCCTGTGCAACAGATGTCGCCTTTCCGTTCTCGTCTTTCCTACTCTCAGTAATATCTTTTAGAATTGTTGTACGATATTCTTTCTTGAGGTAATTGTCTAAATAAGCCGCCTCCGTAGCAAACTCCTCTTTACGAGTCATCAAGAACTCCAATTTGGCGGTCATCTCTTTCTTTATCCTGTCATATTGGATAATATCTCCTATGTCAGCTATAGATGTGTATAACTTAGTAAGATATTCCAACTCTTTAAGGACCTGGTCAATTTGTTCAATCTTCTCTTCAGTGATTTTAGTTTCAACATCTCCCACAATGAGATTGCCTACTTTCTCGTGGATTTCCTGTAACTTCTTAACCTTTATAGCCTCTCCTTTGTTGGCAGCTTTTGTTTCAGCTTGCTTTATAAGAGCCTGCAACCACTCAACGTTTTCACTTGTAAATGTTATCATTCTTTCTATATATTTTAAATTTCAAATCCGTAAGGTTTAGATGGTGAGAAAATGATTTTATTACCATCTCTATCTCTAAACTGAAACTCTCCACCATCTATAACTTGAAAAGTAAGCTCCTCTAAATCTTTAGAGTAGTAACCCCATCTTTCTCTATTGTATTCACTGTCATCAAAATACTTGTAAGAAACAGTAACTCTCTTACTTGCGAGCGGGTTGTAATTAACTTTAGAGTGATAAAGTGTCCCTTTAATATACAAACGAACATCAAAATATGAGTGTTCTATTTGTATATTCATATTTTTAATAGCCACTCTTGGAGGTTCATTGTACATATTTATCTCGTCAATAAAATGTAATAACACATCTATAGACACAGTGCTAAGTATCTCCAACACATCCTTGAGTTCTTTTTCGTACTCCTTGTTTTCAAGTAAATCGTCTATAACCTCCTGAATTGTTTCTTTGTCAAGACCATCAAACTGACGCACGTATCTTATACGGCTAGGTCTTGATTTCAAGAACTCGTTTATTTCAAAGTGGTTAGTGGTGAATAGGAACAATTTTTTACTACTGAAAGTGCCATCAAGGATAGAAAGGAATTGTTTTTGTTCGTTCTCGTCCTTATACACCTTTTCAAACTCATCGAAGAATAGTATCACATCATCCCCCATTTTGTCAAGACAGTCCGCGAATTTATCCCCATTGAAAGGTGAGGTTATACACACTACAGGCATTTTGGCTTTCTGTGCAATCATTTTCGCAACCATTGACTTCCCCGTACCCTTGAGACCTGTTAGCAGAACACCTAAGTTTCGGTCTGTTTTGTTGTAAGTATTCAAAACCCTATCACAAAACAACTCATCCTTGCCGTAGATTTTAGAGGGTAGAGTAGAAGAACCTATCTCACTAAGATAGTACTCCTCTCTATCACTATCAAACAACATAAGGAATGTTTTGTTAGGTAGTTTTTTTATTTTTTCTACATTTGA
>ERZ651108.1557-NODE-1557-length-9883-cov-3.003867_pt1 | contig 9883 bp, 9 predicted proteins | sample MGYA00512173_ERZ651108 | MGnify/ENA metagenome assembly ERZ651108 | reverse complement strand
GACGCTCTTCCGATCTTGTAAATTTGTATACTTCTGGTATTGAATCTGGTAGTATGTCACCACACATATTATTATACATATCATTGCATAAAAACTTGTCGTTTAATATAAATGTATGACTTACAATATCAACAACATCAGCAAAATCATTATATTCGGTATCTTCTAGCATAAGTATTCCTTCACGAACAAAATGCCTCCCTAAAGATAACACAGATTGATGGATATGCCAGTTATATATCTTTGTAAGTCTTTTTTCCTCATCAGTCATATCTTGTGAAAATTGAATATAGTACATCTTTACAGTTACAGTCATAGTATCACACTCCTTTTACAATAATGCTTACTGGATTGTAGAAAAAAAAAATGGGGATTAAATCCCCATTAATTCCTTTTTATTGGAAGTATATGCTGTAAACCCACGGTTTAGCATAACTTCTAATGATTGTAAGTTATCGAAAGACTTAAATAAGTAATCGTCTTTCTCTTTATCAATTTCCCACGCTGTAAAACTATTTAGCGTGAAGTCTTTCTTGTAATATAATAACTCTATCATTTTAGTCAGTTTTTCATCTTGACTAGATTTGTGGTATTCTAAAGCTCTTTTCATAAGTTTTTCCTTTTCAGATTTAGTCAATTCAACTAAACCTTTTTGATGAAGTACATCATAAAAATTTTCTACCTTTTCTTTAATATCTTGTGTCATATTTATTCCTCCTTAAAATATATTATTGTATTACTTTATTTATAATATATAATCATACATATGAAACATTCAAAAACACCCCTTTAGTTAAAAATTAAAGGAGGTTTTTAAATGAATACACTTAAACGTAACCTTGATTTATCTCCACATGATACTAAAGGAAATCCCCATAGACTTGGGAAAGCTTGGGAGCAAATAGCTCAGCTTCAATTCCTTTTAGGTTCAGTTCTTGGTGTAGATGTAGGTTCTGCAGATGGAACTATACTACATATACAAGATACGGGAAATAAAGAAAAGGGAAGACTTTATATTGATAAAAATAATGGAAAATTATATATGTGTCTTAAAAATACAGTAAGACTTTCAAATACCGAAGTTGAGTTTGAAGAGTTTACTTTAAATTCAACTTATAAATCTGATGTAGTTGATAGAGGTTCAGTATTCTTCTTAAATGGAGCTTCTGAATATTCAGCTATTATACCTGCAAGTACAAGAATAGAAGTTAAGAACTTATCTGACTTATCAGGAGTTTTAAACTTAACTATTAAAGCTCGTGGTAGTGATGGTGGAGAAGTCTCAAGATATAGACTATATATAGAAGATAGAGAATCTCGTGCATATACTTTTGCTCAACCAACTCTAAAGAAAAGAATAGGAGAAAAGATATATGTAATATTTGATACAGATGTGAAGAAAGATAGTTGTAGAGTTGACTACTATCTATACAAATAGGAAGGTGATAGATTATGAGTATATTTGGAAAAGGGCATTATGAAAAGATTCCTATATTAAAAGGTGAAGATATGCCTTCTAATGTGTATAAAGTAAGAAATGTTTTAAATAAAGCGTATTTTGAATCTCTATTTTATGATGTGACATCCGAACTTACTATGATGATAGGGGAAATACTAGGAGTCGATGTAGCAACTCAACTTAAAATGACTGATAATATAAATGTATTTGATATGGTAGATTCTAAGCATAATAACTTAGAAACTGGACTTTATATAGCTACTCAAAACTTTTCTCTATATATTAAACCCGGAAAGGATATGTATTTGATTCCATTTAATTTAACTAATATAGCAATGGAAACTGTACAGAAACCTGAGTTTGAAGCTGTGTATTATTGTAAGTTTGATGAAACTCCACTTCCCGTAGTTCCTATGAAAGCACATAATTTTGCAAATATAGCGAAATTTATAGGTGACTGGTTTCAACTCGGTACCGATCAACTTTTTACACTACGTGGACAAAATTACGGTGACGGTAGTACATCTATTTTTAGGTATATCCTTAGAGATATACAAAACCGTGATACGCCAACATTTGTTCATATTCCTAAAGTTAGAATAAATAAATGGAAGATACCTATATTTACAGACATGCACGTAAATACTATATCTCTTATTAGAGACTTAGAAGTACAGATAGATTTTATGTCGTTACCATATAATAATAAGAATAGTCTTTCTAAAAATTTTGAAAGTTCACATATTGAATATGTACTCTTTAATACTGAAAATGCTGAAAATAATAACAGAAATGAGATACACGATCAGTACTATGAACATCGTAAGATACCCGGAGACGATTTTAACACATTATATTCGGAGTCTAGCAACATTCACAGCGTGATATGCTCTTCAAACGGAAACTCTATAGAATTGAGAGAGGTAGATTCTGTGTGGAATGGGCGTGCTTCATATAAAGCAGGCAAAAGTAAATACTACACACACAATAAACGTCCGAATAGACACTGTAGGTATCTCGTAAGTGCATTTGGATATTTTGATAAACCTAATTTTATAGGCGTAGAGCACACAGCTCCAGCTCAATACTTGAGAGTACATAAAATCTATGATAGCGAAGGAGAGCTTCCTATGTCTTCGGGTTTTTCAGATATGTCATTTTATCCTTCTTCTGAGGGTATAGCTGAGAGTATGCAAATAGCAAAAATGTCATATGAGGGAATATCGCCCGACCCAGAAGATTTGACTAATCCTATGGATATAGCTTTAGATTTTGAATTCGTTCAATGTAAAGTTGATAATAACTTCGAGCCAATAGATACTATACAAATTGGAAGTAGAAGAAAAACTCTTTTGGGATACTTAGTTTTAAAAGCGTATTCTGGGTATGTTGGTTCTACGTTGCACGATGGAGTATACGATTTTATTGGAGTAGATACACGTAAATCTTCTAATATGGCTGAAGTTAATAATACAACAAACGAAAGATATACTTCATATGATTGTAGAACAAGACCACATGACACATTTTTTAAAGTGACTCTTAGAACTTCAAAGTATCAAAAATCAGCTTCAGGAAATTTTACCAAAATTGTTAGGCGGCATGAAGATGACGAAGTCGATGACATTCCTTCGCGTGGAGTATGGAGTCTACTTAAGAATAATATAAAAAGAGATAATATTATTATAGATAATGACGAGGCTTTTAGAAGAAGAAATTTAGACATAACTATTCGTCCTGATACGTATAATGAATCTCCTATATATTTTGCACCGACTTTAAATACATTTGATAAAAATGTGATGTTTAAAGAGTTTGAAAAAACGGAGGGTGGAATATATCCTAAATTTATGACATCTTATGAAAAATCTCCAGATTTTTTATGGGGCGAGTATGATTTCTATAAGTATAGAATAGAAGATAAAGGTGGTTATTTAAGACCACCAATTCAAGATACTGTATTTTTCTTAAGAGAATATTGGAAAACGACGGAATGGCTTAGAAGGTGGTCTAATAACTACATAAGTGGTCCTATAAACTGGAACACATTCGCTTTAGATAAATATCATTATGATGCAGACAAGAGAATAAGAGATATGCTAGATAACGCAAATGTCGGTGGCATAAATCTAAATATACGTAGGAAGTAGGTGGTTAAATGAATATAAAAGATAATGAAAATATGAAAATGGTAGTAGGTTCCATACCTCATCCCATTATAAATAGTATAGTTGGTAATAATCTGTCTTTTTCCAATAGTGTATTATTTGAATTAGATAAAACAAAAGCTGATTATACTGTAGGAAATTCGAGTGGGAGATTAAAAGTATTCACAAAACTTCCAGAAGAAGTTACTACTAAATCAAGACAAACAGATGTCGAAACCATAAGTACAAGTTATACTAATTTGTCTATAGATGATATAGTAGAAGAACAAGGAAATTTAACAGAAAAGGAATACAGATACACTATAGATTTGGGTGCTGAAATGACAAACGCTAGTTCAGATGTTGCAACTGAAGCTAACTTCTATAAAACTCTAAATAACCCACTTTTAGATTTCGTGGAATACAAATATAAAATTCCTTTGTTTATAAATAAGAATGAATGTGAATTTTTAAAGAATGGCTTACCTAATGATATTGATGGTGTAAAGCTTTTTGGAATAGATATGGAATTTGATACAGTTGTTCCTGAAGCTTTATTTAAAGATATTATGACCTTAACTAATACATATTTATACACACCGAGTCTAAACTATCTTCACTGGATAAGAATTATACCAAAAGCTCTGCGTAAGGCAGCTCTATATCCGGATTATTTTGAAGATTTGGGAAGTGTGACGGCAGCGAGGATGACGCATCTTAATGGCTTATCTGGGAGACACTGCAAGTATCAACTGACTGCCGTTAAAGATAAAGTTAGGAATAAAACCATAATACATAATGATATGGTATATGATACCATGTGTCATAGCAATCTTACTATACATAGAATGCTATCATACAATGAGTGGATGAATGCTATGTGCGGTGGAGTTTTGAGAGAAAAAGTTGCTTGTGTGAACCCTAGCACTTATATGAGAAATGATGGTATGGGAGACAGATACAACTACACATATCCTTTACCGCTTAATGTGACATTCGAGTTCAATTCAAATATATCTAGTAGTATAAAATCCGATATTATATCTGGCAGTTCTTATGTTAAAATAGGAGATATAGTTATAAGAACTTATAAAGGTGTGAGACACTTCCTTCCAGCAGGTTGGAGAAAGTTAAAAGGTAAAGTTGAAACAGACAGCAATTTAGTTATAGCTGATTTATATGTAGATTTTTTACGAGCTTTCACTTTTAAAATGTGTATTCCTAGAAATACACCATCTCTTGTGGTCTTAAAGGACGGTGTGACTTATTATGCTGAAGTATACTCGATACCAACAACATGGCAGAATTCAGCGGAAAAAATAAAGGTTGTAGACTTTACCGATAGAACCAAAAATCCTTTAGAATGGTCTATTAGACCAAATGCTTTTGTTTCAGCTGAATATAAATACCATATAGATGAAAGTTTAAATCCTGTAACAGATAGGGCATTTATAAATCATATAGTTGAACTTGACGGATTTAATGGATTTTTGTTGCCACCTGAAAGAAGGGTTGTAAATTATCCACTTCGTGAGCAACCGAAATATATAAGAAACGGACCTTACGAAAATATATTGTATGATATAGATTATTAAAGAAAGGAGGATTATAATGGGAAATTTTAATATTCCTAATATTAAAAATGGAGATAAGATAGACGATATTAAAAGTCCAGATTTACATATAAGAAAGGAGTCGAATAATTCGACTTATAAGAGTTTGGAGCTATTATTAGGAACTAAAATAGGAAATAAGTATTTGCATGATTACAAGAAGGCTAATATTATTGATGTGAAAGATGAGACAAAACTCATGTACACAGATGGTATCAATTCTGGACTTTTTAAGAAGAATATACCTTATAATCTTTTAGACTTGTTTATGAATACTTCTACGAGAGTTGATAAAGAATACAAATATGAAGTTATGGCTAATACCAATAGTAATATGAATAGAGTCTTTATCCCAGTTTATGTTGATAACAATGAAGAACTTGTGACACCTCGTAAAAAGGATTTCATACAGTTAATACAAGGAATTGATATAGAAATTAGCTATCTTGAGAAAAAGGAAACTTATTCTACTGGAGATTTATCTATGGACTCATTTGTATTATTCGATGACCAATCTGATCTGGCTTCAGGTGTAAGAAGATATTATAACTATAATTCATACGGTAGCAATAAAGCAGATGTAAGAAATGTCTATAGACACATGTATATATTTGACGGATACAATAGATGGTTCGATGCTAACGTATCTCTGACTACCGGAACTTGGCTTGAAGGGACTAGAAAAAAAGGAGTAGAACTCACTCATTATGAATATCAAATAAAATCTAGCGTTATCGGTCAAAGGTCTAAATTCTCAAGACATAGGAATTCTACAGGTAATCATCAATATAAGACTAAAGTCACATTTTTTAATAGCAGGGATAGTGTACTAGCTATGGCTGAGCAACTTAATAATCATAGGTTCTTATCTGGTACTTACGGTGATAGGGGACACAATAGATCAAACCTAAAAATAAACCTCGTCACACATCAAGATATGGTTTGGGGTGTAAATAAATCCATGATAGGACCGAATTTGAAGTTACACGCTCATCCAGAAGGTTCTACTTGGTCGAATGACCAATTCGATGCAAAATATGCTATGACGGCTATACCTAACTATCCTACGGTATATGTAGGATTTGAAGAATATGGAATATCTCTGCCCGGAGAGCCTACCGGAATGAAAAGAATAGGTAGTATAGTCTTAACATTTCTAAATTTTGCTGAACTTGGAATGTTTCCGGCGAATCGTACAGAGAATAATAAATATTGGAATTACGAAACTGTATACAGAGTTAAAAGAACCTGTGAAGATTTTTCAGACAATACAAGATTTAATATAAAGATAAGGGTTCCAAAAAGAGACACGAATCTTTTATATAAAGGTCAAAGCGAAAGAGGTAGCGAAATATTTTTAATTCCGGGTCATATAGAGTACGATGAAAATGTATATAATACTCAAGAATTTGGTCAGAATAAAAACTATCAAGCATTCTTTAGACCCAAAGATACAACTATAAAAATGATGTCTATTGCATCAGATTCACAAAATGACGAAGCATATAAGTCCAGAGTATTTGTTGCATCTGGATTAACTTATAATCCAGCAACCAGCGAAAAAGACGCTGCATGGCGATTTAAAACAAAAAATATCGTACTTATGACTTCTGATTTAAATGAGAATACTAAAAATTGGAGAACTGAGAATGTTCCGGGAAATACCGTCGATACATGTCTACAATTCAATGGTCCAATTCTTGGAAACTATGGTGGTTGGATAATACCTCCGCTTAGATATTCAAATATATATCACTATTCGTTAAGTGGTAATCTTGAGTATACTAACGGTAGAGTACACGCGTATACTTTTAACGATGTTCCTTCAGATTTAGAAGCTAACGGATTTAATGCTGGGTGCTACGGTCTTTCTCCTAGAGATTACCCTATATCACTTGGACCTTTACTTAACTATAGGCTGGCACAATTCTAAGGAGGTTTAAATGGATTTTAAAGATTACTTAAGACTTGATACAAAAGATGCTAACTTCTATGTCGTAGAACCTTTTGAATTTCATACTCCTAAGAAGTGTGTAGTAAATATTCATACTGAACCAGTTGTAATGCTCTTTGGGAAGATATACTCTCCCAAAGACGCATTTGATGTAACTCAGTGTATATCAACAAAGACAAAGTTCTCAAGTTATATAGAAGAAGAAGACAGATATAGACTTATATACGAAAAGGGAGATATATTCGCTTCTAATAATATGATTGAGTCTATATCAAATCAAGAAATAATAAATAACTTATTCTTACAAGGACAAATACTTGAAGATATGGAATATCAAAATGTATATAGAGCATACATGAATGCTTCTCGTGAAAATATGGAACTTGATGTTCCTTTATATTATTATGAATACATGATAGCTATACTTCTTGCTGATAGAAAGGATAAATCTAAACAAGCAAGGTTTAGAGACATAAATCACTTTGCTTCTTTATCTATTAAGCAGATAAACACAAGAGCTGAAACATTTGTTGCACTTACGACAAATGATTTGGATACTATGATTATATCTTCTTTAAATGAGAAAAAAGATGCACTTGAAAGTCCTGACAAGAAAGTTTTCTTGATGTAAAATATGTAACAATATACTGATGTCATAAAGATATCATTATTATTACTCATACGTGCGTGTCGCCGTTAATATTATTAAAGAGATGTATTTAAAGTAAACTACAGTTATGGCAGGGGAAACCCTGCCATAAACCTTTAATATACAAATCCTTTATAAATATTCCCGTCTTCTCTAAGTAGTAAAGTTATATTGTACTTAGTAGGCACTTTACGCCAAGCTTTAAGATAAGCAGCACCAAATGTTGAGTTACATAAATCTACAATGTCAGCTTTATGTACATGTGTAAAATAACCTAAATCTAATCTATATGTATACTTAATAGTCCTACAGTATTTTCTTATCTTCATAATATCTCTAGGTGCACATTTACATATTTTCTTATGGTCACTATAGCTTAAGAATGTTCTTGACTTCTTAGTTAAGTTTCTCATAGCTTTGGTTATACCATCACACTTTGAATATCCTTTATTTCTCATAATCTTCCTCCTCTAATCATGTATATTCATTACGGCTTTATATTTAACCCAAGACTTATTATTCTTTTTGATACGATGTGGTTCAACTAATGTATCAAATACAGATAGTATTTTTTCATCATGAAAAATTCTAAAATACTCATCGTTCATAACAAAAACACAAGTAATCGTTTTTGAATACTTTCTTATCTTCATAATGTTTTTAGGTACTCTTCTTAATATCTTTCTAGTATCAAGATAGCTAAGTGCTCTCTCTTTCTTATTAACACCCATCCGTATAGATTTAAAAAACTTTCTTGAACTCTTTTTACTTACTACCTTTATATCTGTAATTTCCATTTACTTCTCATCTCCTAATGAATCTCCTATTACTTTAATATGCTCCTCTATCTTTCTATATACAGCTTTATTCATTTCTTTATATTCTTCAGACATTGAAGCTATAGTGTCTTCTATCTTCTTTTTCTTTTCTTCATATAGCTCTTTAGTTAATACCCCTTGATTTGAAAGACTACATAGCTCATCTGTAAGTGATAGTATTGTATTTTGTTTCATTATATCTTTAACAGCAGATAACGCAGACTGATGTTTTGGCATCTCATCTCCTCCTGTCAATTTACATATTTCAGCATCGAATGACCATTTGTGGTTACAAGCGTCCTTACATAAATCCATAGATATGATTTTACCATCAACCATTCTAGGAGCTAGAGTTGCACCTTGCATTACTTCAGATAAGTCATGATGTATCTTCTTAGAATGCTCCATAGCGTTTTTAAAATCATCTTGTAAACCATTTGCTACATATTCAGGACTTACACCACTAAATAGTAATCCACCGCTACCATTTAGTTTCTTTGGTAATTTGCCACTACTTCTATCACATACTTCAATATGTCCTACAAGTCTTTCTCCGTCTACTGTAACCTCAGTTATCTTATGTGCAGTCTTATTACTAGCACTTAAATCTAGCTTTGGAACTCTATAAAAAATATTATTTTCTCTTTCTCTTACTTCCTTTCTTAGTATGCTTCCTATCCCTGTTGACTTCTTCGACATCTTCTTTATCCTCCTTTAAGATTCTACATTTAGCAAGTTCAATTCTTATATTCTGTAATCTATTCTTTATACTCTCGTGAAAATTATCCATAATCCCCCCTTTAAATAAAGAATGTGATAAACTCACTTAAGAGTTTATCACATTCTAATTATTCATTTTCTGTTTCTTCCATAATTTCCTTTAAAGCTTCTTTAGACCTTTTCTCAACTTCATCTATATTTTCTAAAGTATCACTTACTTTCTTTTGAATACCATCTAAGATTTTCTTTCCTTCTTCATCTAGTTCTTCTTTCTTTTCAACTCCAAGTGATGTAAGTTCTTCATGTAGTTTTTCTCTTAGAGTATCTTCAATTTCTGCTACTTCGTCTATCTTATCAGAAGCTCCTTCTTCTATAACCTTTGTAGGTTCTCCTGTTAATTCTTCCTTTACAGCTTCTAAAATCTTAGGGATTTCTTTAGCTACAGGATTTACTAATTCTTCAGGTACAGTAATAGATACTTCTTCTTTCTTTTCTTCATGAGCTTCTTCATCTACTTCTTCTA
>ERZ651108.1553-NODE-1553-length-9897-cov-15.641333_pt1 | contig 9897 bp, 9 predicted proteins | sample MGYA00512173_ERZ651108 | MGnify/ENA metagenome assembly ERZ651108 | reverse complement strand
CTCGACATCTTGAGGAACTTTATACACCGACATACTGCTTATATTATATCAAAATCACAGCTATTATAGTATGTTTCGGAAATTCTCAAATTGCTCTTTGGCGGCATCTGTTACGTTTGCAGATAATCTCCTGTCGGTAAGAATTGTGTTGATAACATCCTTGATATCTTGACGTTTCTTATCAGTAATCACAGATGTAGTATTTACAGCTTCTATCAACAACTTAACGGCATCAGCATCCGTAGACGCTAAAGTCTCAGGCTTGTATTTACCACCCTGCAACCATTCAGCAAAGTAGTTCATTAGATCTCCCCTGTTATTAATATCGCCCTTCAGCATATCATCGATGAGCTTACCTCCCATAAAGGACGCCTTATTCCTTACACCAGATTCCGCTAGCGCTGAAGCTGCAGAAGAATAGAATTCTGGCGGTAATTCACTAAGAAGTTCGGCAACTTCTGCTGCGGTACCGTATTTAATCTGCTCTTCAATTGCGGCTTCACGTACAAATATGTTATTACTATCCAGTACTGTTCCATCTGAAAGCGTCACGGAATTGCCTAAAGATATCTTTTGTCTTTGCCCAGAGCTCAGCTTATAATGCTTCATAATCTGATGAGCTTCATCAACAGACTTGGCATATTCGCTACGGCTGGTTGCTATGGCTGAAGCTAAGGCTGCATTTGCACCAATCAAATTGCCATTTGCATCTTTGAATACGTGCCCGCCAGCCTTCTCTTGAAGTTCCTTGCTGTTTATCAATTGCTCTGCAAATTCACTGTGCTGTTGGCGTTGAGCGTTGTTCTTGATCAGACCCGCCGTTGCAATTTCGGTTTCTAAGTCTTTAATATCTGACGTAAATTGAGCTTGTTGTGCGTCTCGCCAATTTGAGTATTTAGTGAACTTAGCTCGTAGAGCACGATCGTACTTTCCATACGTATCAGTTGGTGTGTGACCCAGCGTAGCTTCGGTGTAGCGATTGTCATCTTGTGCGGATAACAGATCTGCACGCCTGGAAGCCTGTCTGGCGTCTAAGTCTAACTTCTTATACCTGGCTGTATCTCTAAATGAATTCTCGGCATTTTTCTGTGAAGTTTCCAGATCTTTTTTGAGTGCTCTACCTTTATGATCTGCCCAACGGCGTAAACGATTTGGGTTGAATCGCGCCATATTGGGGTTAGCCAACTTCTTGTTTTTAATGGTCTCACGGCGATCTTTAGACCAGTTCTTAGACCTGTCGTATAAGCCTTTATTCTTGTCATTAACAAACCCAGCGAATTTACCCAATACTCCGCCACTGAGCTTCATAATTATAGGTGCTAAGGCTAATGGTATAACTTGAACTACCATTCCTAAGATTTGCATTATTCCACCATTTGCTCCAGTGGCGTTTTGGATAATTATTATTCCTGCCAATTGAGCTCCACCGAATATTACAGCGAATGCTGGGAAGAACACTAACATCGTGAAGAATAAGTCTCGCCATTTCTTAAACCATTTTTCTGTGCCAGGAAGTAAATAACAAACGAAGGCTAAAGGTGAAATGATAATTAAGATTACAATTAAAGCTTGACGTGCTGCCATAATTAGAAGCACTAAGAGAAGCACTAGGCCTATTCCCACTAATGCTGATAGTGCCAATGGTAGCAGCTCTGCCCCCATGGCTACTGTTGCGACTACCCCGCCAGCTAAAGCTCCGTTGGATAATATCATCACAATAACTTCTGACCATGTCCAACCTACGCCCGTATTTTCTCCTACGGTAGATATTGTGTTTTTAATCCCCATGAAAGCGTCTTGGAAAGCGTAACCAGTTACGTTTGATAAGTCTAGCAATACAGCACAAAACGTGAACGATAAATTGACCAACACCGCCGCAATTACTAACCTAGGGAGCATTTTTTTAACGCCGTAATTGCTAATTCCTACGGAGGTTAATTGTGAGTAGATAATCACCAAAAACGCCACGATAAACGCCACGTTGCTAATGTTGCGCATAATAACCCACGCCAGATAAATTCCACTATTTTGGTTGGTTGTTTCTAACGGCTTAGTTTTTAAGAATTCCTGAAGTGCACTGTACATAAAATCAATGCCATCAGCTAACCAGTTGGAAACTGGACAGATAATCCAACCTATTCCCTGTACGTCACAGGAAGTGCTGGTTGAATTTTCAGAGGGAGATTCAATTGAAATAGCTGAGTTACTGGTTTGCTCATAAGTGTTCGGTGGTGTAAATGAATAAACTGCGTAAGTCGCGGAACTTAGTGAAGATATTTCGCTTGATGGGAAATAAATAACCTTGGTTTCTTTTTTATTCTTATCTTCATTAACATAAACAAGCGAATTATCAGGTAGGTTAAATTGTTTGATCTTTTTATCATCACTTACCTTGGTATATTTTTCTTTGTTGTAGGTTAAATTATGACCGCTCCATTCTGCATCTACAGCATAAACAGAGGTCGAGTGTGTTAGGGTATTAAGAAAAATGCCCACCAGCATTCCCGCTATCAGCAATACAAACCATCGCAACGTCACAATAAGAGGTTGCTTACGTGAGATTAACCACTCCATCTGAGGTTATATTAGCATTTTTGATGGAAAAAGTCAAGAGTAGGGGTCAAGAGCCAACTTTACGGAATGTGCTATCCAATTTTCCGTTTATATTCTTTGCAGTATTTGGGTTCAATCTAGCCTTAAGGGCCATACTTTTAATATTCGATATGGCACTTGTGGCATTTTTGTTGGTTTTTTCATCCTCCGCCTTCATAGATGCGTCAACTAACCATTCAGTACCCGCTGCATTTTGCACAAGATGTTCTGCTTGTAAATTGCCACCTGCAGCGTTATCTATAGCCATATTCTTTAGATCAGTCATATTTCCAACTTTATCTTCGAGGATATCATTCCCGAATTTGTTTCCTATGATATTATTATCTCCCTTTGCAAATGAACCTTTAATCGCTCGTTGTTTTATAGAAGTATCTACACCTTTTAGGCTACTCAGCACCTCCATACGTTCTTCAAAACTACCATTAGCCATAGTATGATCAATGGCAGCTGCGCGCATAGCTTTTGAGGCTTTTGTGTCTGTGCCGTTGGCTATCTTGGCTATATCGTCCGATGTCATACCTTGCAACATTGTGGACGCGTCTTCAACGTCGCTTTCAAACGCCTTAGCTACAGTTGCGCGGGCGCGTGCTCCACCTTTATCCCAGCCCATAAATCGACCAACCTTACCACTGTCTATCTTTGTGCGAAAATCACCTGCTCGCATGCTTGCGCGTTTTCTATTTATGAAGTCTGAGTATTTTCTTTTCGTATCGCCAATAACATAATTGTCAACACGTCCTTTTGCTGTGCTTTTTACATTTCCGGCGAATCGACCATGTGCATTAGCACTCATTTTTCCTATCTTTGCGCCAATACTACCTAGCGAACTTAAGGAGTTTTGCAATACGAAAGGTGTGGCAATGAGCGGCATAGTAGTGGCTGCTAAGGCAACCAGGTGCAGAGTCTCGTCTGGATTATTCGGATCAACTGTTGCGCTTGACGCCAATACTGCACCAGCTAATTTTCCCGCGCCGTACAACAAAGATATTATAGGAAATACTAATAGCAGTCCCCGGAACATTTTTATCCATTTTTTAAATAAGTCTTCTGTATTTGGCAGTAACCACGCCGCGAAGGCTATAGGAGACATGGATATTAATAGTATGATACCTGCCTGTCTAACTACTAGAATAATAAATACTGTCATGATTGCAAAGAATCCAGCAGCAAGAGTGGGGATTCCAATAGCTAAGGCGGCAAATGCAGCTACTCCGCCAACACCCACTAGGATGGCAGGGATGATACTACCCCATCCTGCAGCTTCAGATGTAGTACCTATCTCTCCCGCTCCAGCTTCTAAAGCGTCTTTTAGTGTATGCCCTAATATATTAGATAAGTCTACAAAAATCTGACAAAGATAATAAGATAAATTAACTAGTAAAGCTCCTATTATTAAGCGAGGTAGGATTTTCTTAATTCCATAATTACTAACGCCAACATTAGAGATTTGAGAAAATATGATCCATAAGAATATTACGGCGAATATGGCGTTGGCTATATTGCGGAAAAAATCCCAACCTTGCTTTGCTCCGGAAGTATTGCTGTTGTCACCAAGTATTGCTGGTTTTATATCTAAAAATCCAGAAATAGCACCGTAGGCTGCGTCATTAATCATAGCTACGAATGTCATTACGGGGCAGATTAGCCAGCCTAAACCTCCATCAATACCGCAGGAGTTTTTTGGTTCGCCACCTTCCTCTTCTTCTGGGGCTTCAATTTTGGCAGACTGACCTTGTTTACAGGCATTTATTTTTTCTTCGTCACCATCATAGGTTTTTTCACAGTATTCAGTATCACTCTTATGGTTTGCGCCGTCTTTGCAGGCTTTAAGCTTTTCATCAGCCAGTCCTGCGCAGGCAGTATCTACTGCATTTATTTTTAGAATAATTAAATATTTTTTAGCCGCAATTGCCAGTTCACTTTCAATTGATTTGCATGAAAATTCAGGCGTATTATATTTGTTATATCCTCCGTCGTACATGTACTCAGTTTTGCCTTTTGGTTTGTATATCCTATCAACCTTTTTAGTGTCTATGTTAACGACAGAAACCTTCCAAGTGTTGTCAGACTTACTGGTTGCTTCACCATCCACACAACCCTTAATCCAGTCTGAATATTTTCTATATTTTATGTAAGCGTCTTTTTCTGCTTTAGTGTGATCGTATCCAGTTAATGCCTTAAGAGCATTTAAGAAAGTCTCTTTGCCATCCTTAGGCATACCACTATAGGTGAAATCGTTAGTTAATCCTAAAGCAACACATTCTTCATGCTTTGCCTCGGTATCATTTTTTCCTTTTAGGCCATTCTTGGGATAACCCATATAACACATTAATTCGTTTGGCGAAGTCCCAAAAAGATTAAAGGCTTCCTGTTGAAATCCTGTATCTCCGCAGTTTATTGCTCCTTTAGAAAAGCTTTTCACGTTTGGATATGTGCCCACATAAATCCACGCGGTATCTCTAAACATTTCATTTTTAGTCAGCATCTGGTCGTCGACATCTTGGTGCACACTTAGGCCTTTTAGCTCGAAACAATTAGCTATAACAGAGGCATATACGTAGAAATTATATTGGTCATTCTCTTTTAGATTACTAAACCTGCTCGGGTCTTTTGAAGCTAACGCGGGATGGGCTGATAAAATATTTGCTATAGGTAGTATAAAAAGAGTAAATATGCATAAAAGTATAATAGACTTCTTAAGCCGCCCCACCCTTTTAATTGCTTGTTTCCCAATAAACATAAACACCTTCATTTAATCACATATGAAGGTGTTTATGCAAGGAATAGATTAAAAAATCTACTTATTTCTATTTTCAATAGCTTCGGCAACCTTGGGAACAGATCTAGGTGTTACTTCAATACCATTTTCTTCTAGGAATGGAAAGTCCATATCAGAGTCGGTCAATATATCAAAACCAGCTATTACGGGTGTCATATATATTCCTTTGCCGACGTCAGTGAAATCTACGCCATGTAAATCACTACTAACCTGCTGAGTTCCGGGGACATCTAAGTTATTTAGATCTATGTCGCCGTTAACAAACGTTCTAACTGCAAAAGGTACATGTCGTTGCTTGCCGTCAGTATTTTCATAGGATATTTCATATACTTTAGATATCTCTATAGTATTAGCTTCATATATAGAACCGGTTCCAGACGGAGATTTATTTGGTCCAAGATCTACGCCATTGTTAGTTTCCATACATCTTGCAATAGATTTTTTAACGTCACAATGGTTCTGGGCCCCTTTTTCATAAGGGTCAGAAGTGTAATAGGTATATGGCATTTCTTCGCCTTTATAGTTTTTGCCCGTGCCTTCAAAAATGGCTTCTGTCCTAATATTGGTTATATCTTTTATCCTGAATATATTAGGAAAATACTCATTCTTATCATACTTAGTTATAGAACCTAATGAGAACTTAGCTTGAGCAGCTGTAATTGTATTTAATACACCCTTGTCTATGATTTTCATTTCTTCTTTAGAGAAAGGATAACCGTGTTCAACAGAGTCTTGGCGCATGCTTCCAAGGGCGAATATACCTATAACATTATTTTCGATGACAGGACTTAGATCTTCGACTAGATTATCTTTGTTAGTGTATACAGCTTCGTATTTATCTGCAGATATTCGATTGGCTTCTGGTATAAAGTTTTCGTTTACGGTTTTAGTGAAATTAGCTCTCCATTCACTATAGCTAACTTCTTCACCGTTTTTTTCTTTTTCTAAAAGACCTCTGATGTCAGATAGATTTACGTCTTTATATTTGTCGATTATTTCTTGAGGTATATCTTTCTCAGCCTTAGTTGTGCTGGCTTCAGGAGATGGGGTTGGGCTTAAAGTTGATGTTGGATTCTGCGTTTCCTGCGACGTAGACGTTGTAGTATCTGGAGTTGGCTTACTATAGCTTTCACTATTATTACATCCTGCTGCTCCAAGCGCGAATGCTGCCGCACCAAATAGTGCTATTATTTTTTTTGGTAGTTTTGAATCGCTTGGGTTAAATTGTTCACGATTTCGAACCATAACGCTTGGGATCCTTCCTCTGACATTGTCAGATATTTTATTATAAAAACTCCTTAGACCTTCCAGTCCAATTGGCGATATCATAACACAAATTGTACAAAAATGCAATAAATATGGAATATTTTCCATAAAAAAACACCCTGTCAGGGTGAAAATATCTGTGGCGCGCTCGACCGGATTCGAACCGGCGATCTCCTCCGTGACAGGGAGGCGTGATAGGCCAACTTCACTACGAGCGCATATCAATATCCCTTATATTATCAGATTACTTCTGTCTTTTCAAGGAAAATGTTTGCTTTTTTCGCTTGACTATTTTACAATTTAGGCATAAGAGAAAATTTTATGACAAAAAGAAATATTGTAATTCGTATATTTATCGCAACAGTAATCGCAGGGAGCATTTTTATATCCAAAGTAGCTTTAGCTGCCGGTAGTTGTGGTGGCGCGGAAACCTCTGTTATTTCTTGTGAAGGCGCGGGTAGCACGGCAATTATCAACATAATCAAACAAGTTATTAAAATCTTAACCGCTGGAGTTTTGGTTGCGGCGGTTGGCGCTGTTATATATGGCGCATTCTTATATACCACTTCTGAAGGTAGTCCTGATAAGATAAAAAAAGCACGTGAAGTTTGGACGAATACTGTCATTGGGATAATAATGTTTGCGTTTATGGTGGCAATTACTAACTTTATTATTCCAGGAGGAGTTTTCGATTGATGAAGAAAATTATAATAGCAATGTCTTTAATGATTATAGGTTCGTTTGGGGCGAGTATGGCTTTCCCAAGTACTTCTTTTGCTGAAAGTAAAGATAATGAATGTGATAAAAAAGGAAAGATTTTAACATTGAAGCCGTGGTATGACGGATTGACGAAAGGTGACTGTTCTATTAAAGATATTGGTTCAGACGCTGATTCACAGGCAAATTTTATCTGGAAAATCGCGCTTAATATCGTTGATGATTTGCTGCAGCTTATTGGTTACACGACCGTTGGGTATATTATATACGGTGGGTTCTTGATGATGACCAGTAACGGTGCTCCAGATAAGGCTGCTCATGGGCGAAAGACTATTATGAGTGCCGCGATTGGTTTGGTTATTGCCCTAGCTTCTGTTGCGTTGGTTAACTTTATATCATCAAATATAGGAGTATAAAATGAGATATATGGAATTTTTTGCTGGATTGTTGGGGAGTGCTGATAGTCTTGGTGTGCCGAAGAATAATGATGTAGATATTATGAAGTTTGTTAATTTGGCATTTTGGGTGGCTGGTGTCGTAGCTGTTATTATTGTGATTATTGCTGGGATAAATTATTCCCTATCTGCTGGCGATCCAGCTAAGACTGCCAGCGCAAAGAATACTATTCTATATGCAGTCATCGGTTTGGTAATTATTGCTAACGCGATTGCTATAACAGGTTATATTATAGGAAAGGTTTAAGATGAAGATTTTTACAAAAATCCTGGCGGCTGGAATACTAATGATTGGGCTACTTGGAGTGTTTAATCCAGTGGTGTCTGCAGCTAACGGTATTAATATTTGCTCAAAGGAAAATGGAAGCGACAACTCTGTCTATTGTCAAAATAAAGATAGCGGTGAAGGTCAGGTGAATGGTATTATAAAAACTATCGTTGAAGTTCTACTTATGGCTGTCGGTGCTATCTCGATTATTATGATAGTTATTGGTGGTATTTTATTTGCACTTTCCAGTGGTGATGCTCAGAAGGCTGCAAAAGCCAGGAGTACTATTTTATATGCTGTCGTTGGCTTAATAGTCTCTATATTCGCTTCAGCGATTGTTAATTTTGTGTTTGACGGGTTTAATAAGCCGCCTGCCAAACCTGATGCATCTAGTAATAATAAGGAGTAAAAATGAAAAAAATGATATTATCGGCATTAATTGTAGTTTGTTCGGTGTTTGGATTTTCAGCCATATCAGTAGCTTCTCTTCCGACAAACGTTTCCGCGCAAGCTGCTAATAGCGTCGTAAAGAAAGGTATAAAAACTGCTACTACGGCGGATATGGAAAATAAAAGCATTGCAGGTGAAGGTGGATTAATAAGTATATTGATTAATTTTCTACTGTGGGCTGTGGGTATTTTATCTGTTGCTATGATTATCTTTAGCGGATTTCGCTATATCACCTCAGCTGGAGATGCCGCAAAAACGAAGTCTGCTCAAACTGCTCTCACTTATTCGATAGTTGGTCTAATTGTGGCTGTTCTTGCATGGGTTATAGTTAAGATGATTTTGAGACAATTCGGAATTGAGGTAAAGACTAATTAGTTTTGCAAATAACAGATAAAAATGTATAATAGTAATATCATTAAACAAGGAGAAAATAACAATGAATAAATTAAAATTAATCTTGGCGGGACTACTGGTAGTACCAACTGTTGCTTTGGCTGTAGCTCCAGCTGCAAGTGCTGAAAGTGATTTTACCTTAACTAATGGTGTAAGCAGTGCAAGAGGAGAAGGTGTGAGTGAAACCGCTTCAGATCCTCAAACTTTGGTTAAGCAATTTGTAAATATATTCTTGTTTGCCGTTGGTGCATTGAGTGTTATTATGCTTATCTGGGGTGGTATCCGCTACACTACTTCAGCTGGTGATAGTAATAAGGTTACAGCCGCTAAGAATACAGTTTTGTACGCAATTGTCGGTTTGGTGATCGCTATTTTGGCATACGCAATCGTCAATATGGTTATCGATAAGTTTAAGGGTTAATCCACCCTACCAGTAAAAAAGAGCCTCGCTGATGAGGTTCTTTTTTTTGTGGCTAAAAAAATACCGCCAACTTGTGACGGTAATTTCTGTGAAATGGTTTTTTATAGAACTTGAATCTTCTTTGCTTTTTCTTGCTTTATCTTTTCGAAAGTAATTGTCAAAACGCCATCTTTTAATTCTGCCTTAACGCCTTCTTCATTTACAGCGGTTGGCAATGCTAATGTACGACTGAATTCGCCCCAGTAGCATTCTTGGATGTGCCATTGGCGAACGTCTGCTTCGTCACCGCTAGACAGTGTGCCGCTAATTGTTAAGATGCCGTCAGAAATGCTTACGTCTAGGTCGTTTCGATCTACGCCGGCAGTACGAGCTTTGATAACTAGGTTATTTTCTGTCTCAAAAACGTCAACAGCTAATTGACCCATTGCATCATCAGCTTCATCTTCCCAGTTGTCATCGGATCGTGTCGCTGGTGTACTGTTGCTTCTACTATTGTCGTCGTTAAAACCAGGTAGCAGATCGTCGTTATCATCGT
>ERZ651108.1551-NODE-1551-length-9899-cov-10.494210_pt1 | contig 9899 bp, 8 predicted proteins | sample MGYA00512173_ERZ651108 | MGnify/ENA metagenome assembly ERZ651108 | reverse complement strand
TTAAAAGAAGCTACCTTGAAATTTTCAAGGTAGCTTATATTTTTTATAGTTACTCCATATAATTGCCGCCATTAACTCCAAAATATTCTTCCAAGCTCAAACCAGATTGGTAAATGGCAGTGGCTTTGTCCCCAACATATCTTATGTGCCATGCTTCGGGTTGGTAACCTGTGATGGCTTCCTTGCCTGGTTGGAATCGGACGATGAAGCCGTACTCGTGGGCATGCGTATGAAGCCAGTGGATGGCGTCGCTATACTCTGGTCCATCGAGTAGATTTCCATGGGTATCGAGAATATCGAAGGCGAGCCCTGTTTGGTGTTCGCTATATCCTGGGCGAGCAGAGTACGTGTCTGCGGCTGCTTGTCCTTCACGGGCTACATAGTTGTTATAGAGTTCGGTTTGATAGTCATAGGAACGATATCCGCTGTACGTGTCGCTAATCGGATAGCCGAGTTCTTGCATGCGTTGAATTAACGCGCGCACTTGTTGGCCAGCCGTTGGATCTTCGCCGGGCGCGTAAGTCGACGGTAGCGCGTGTTTTTTATTGACGATGATGTCATACCCAAGGGAAAGGTCAGCCATGCCACTTGCAGCCTGCGCTTGCGTAGTAGCTTCAGTCGCAGAAGTCGCTTCAGAAGAAGCCTCTGTACTTTGAACCGTTGTTTCCGTTGCTGTGGTTGTACTTGTTGTCGTGCTCGTTGTTTCTACAGTAGTCGCCATCGAACTCGTGGTCGTTTCAGCGGGCGTGTTCTTGCCCGAACAGCCAAGGAGAATGAAGCTTAGTGCAACTGCTGGTATGAGTTGTTTTTTCACAGGAATCATCCTTTCTTTGTCACTATAAGTGTAGCATAATTCCGAAGCTTTGGGCGGTATTTTTGTGAAAAATTAAACTCTCATTAAAAAACGAACAATGAAAGATGAAACTTCCATGAATTAACAGGATTTTCTATAGAAAAGCTTGCTTTTTCTTTTAAAAGTGGTATATTATTCGTTAATAAATTCAATCACTGGAGGTTTGAGCTATGTCAAAATGGGAAACAAAATTTCAAAAAGAAGGGTACACATTCGATGATGTTTTACTAATTCCAGCGGAGAGTCATGTCTTGCCAAATGACGTGGATTTACGCGTGCAATTAGCCAAAAACATTCGTCTCAATATTCCTTTAATGAGTGCAAGTATGGATACCGTCACAGATTCAACAATGGCGATTGCGATTGCGCGTCAAGGTGGATTAGGCGTGATTCATAAAAACATGTCTATCGCAGAGCAAGCAGAAGCAGTTCATAAAGTAAAACGTTCAGAAAGTGGCGTTATCATCAATCCATTTTTCTTAACTCCATCCCATAAAGTACAAGACGCCGAAGACCTCATGGCAAAATACCGTATTAGCGGTGTCCCAATCGTAGACGACTTAGAAACACGTCACCTCGTTGGGATTTTGACAAACCGTGACTTACGATTCATTTCAGATTATTCCATTTCAATTGACGAAGTAATGACAAAAGAGAACCTCGTAACGGCTCCAGTAGGAACATCCCTCAAAGATGCCGAAGCCATTCTTCAAAAACATAAAATCGAAAAACTACCTTTAGTAGACGATAAAGGTTGCCTCGCTGGTTTAATTACGATTAAAGACATCGAGAAAGTGATTGAATTTCCGAACTCTGCTAAAGACGAACACGGACGTTTACTCGTAGCCGCAGCAGTGGGGATTACTTCAGATACATTTGAACGTGCAAAAGCATTACTCGACGCAGGGGCAGACGCCATCGTCATCGATACTGCTCACGGTCATAGTGCCGGCGTGATTCGCAAAATTAAAGAAATCCGCGAAACGTTCCCTGACGCAACATTGATTGCCGGAAACGTAGCGACAGGTGAAGGCACACGTGCTTTATTCGAAGTAGGCGTGGACGTTGTAAAAGTCGGAATCGGACCTGGTTCTATCTGTACAACTCGTGTCGTTGCCGGTGTAGGGGTTCCGCAAATCACAGCGATTTACGATGCCGCAACAGTTGCGAAAGAATTTGGCAAAGCGATCATCGCAGACGGTGGAATTAAGTACTCAGGAGATATCGCTAAAGCCATCGCAGCGGGTGGACATGCGGTGATGTTAGGAAGCATGCTTGCCGGAACGGATGAATCTCCAGGTGAATTCGAAATCTTCCAAGGACGTCGCTTCAAGACATACCGCGGAATGGGAAGTCTCGCAGCGATGGAAAATGGTTCAGGCGACCGTTACTTCCAAGCGAAAAACGAAGCGAACAAACGCGTACCAGAGGGAATCGAAGGGCGTGTAGCCTACAAAGGTTCTGCGGCGGATATTATTTTCCAAATGGTTGGTGGATTGCGTTCTGGTATGGGGTATGTTGGGGCGCATAATTTAGAAGAGCTTCGCGAGAATACGCAATTTGTGCGTATGAGTGGTGCGGGGCTAAGAGAAAGCCATCCGCATGATGTTCAAATCACTAAAGAAGCTCCAAACTATTCAATTTCATAAAAAGAAATATAGCTATTAACCGAAGGTTTTTGGATATCTTCATAATAGCGATAATAGCTGTACCGGACTGAGCCTAAGGTCTCAGTTCCTCTCGACTCTCAAACTGCCTCTAGGGAATAAAATCCCCAGAGGCAGTAATTCGTTTCGAGGACACTCGCTATTATTGCTATTATAGAATCCAAAACCCGGTTAATAGCTATTTTTAATTGAATAGTTCAGCTAGAAAGAAAGTGAACATCATGTGTGCCTTTCACTACATACGACAAACTGGTAGTCTCTTTGAGAGGGAGGGGAGATAGGACAGGGTGTGTGCGTTTTACGGCTGACAATTTCATTTGTGCAGGGAGAGAAAAACACAAAAGTTTCAAAGCTTTAATAATGAAGAGTTCAGAAAGTTTGGGAAAGTGGTACTTATGGGATTTGTGCATATAAATGCGATAAGGGTGCGGTTTGAGGAGGGATGGAGTTGATTTTTGGTATGGAAAAGGTTAGGAAAAAGGAAAATTAGTTGTTTTTGGAGTGGTCATCGGGTATGATGTACATGTTTCTGAAAATTTATGAAAGCTTTGGAAGGAAGCGACAAGGATAGCGCCAGGCCTGTTGGAAAACAGGTGACGAGGAATGAGTTTATCGAAATACTCGGCGGATGACTCAAGGCAGTGCAGTCTACAGTTTCATACAAACCATTTTCGCAAGGGAATGACAAAATTGAAACGGCACCAGAAACATAATCAAAATTACAATAAGAAGAGGCGCCAAATAGGACCTCTTATAAAAGGAGTTAAACATTATGTGCGGAATCGTAGGATGTATTGGACACGACAGAATTCAAACTGTAGTGTTAAACGGATTAGAAAAGCTTGAGTATCGTGGATATGACTCAGCAGGATTATTTATTATGGACGAAGATGGATCAACACAATTAGTAAAACGTGTTGGACGTATTCAAAATCTTCGTGATGCAGTGGATGAAGCTATTCCAGCATTTGCAGGGATTGGGCATACTCGTTGGGCAACACACGGACCAGCGACAGAAAACAACGCTCACCCTCACCAATCACAATCAGGTCGTTTCACATTAGTGCACAACGGCGTAATCGAAAACTATGACGAATTGAAAAAAGAATTCTTAAGCGACGTTGATTTCAAATCTCAAACAGATACAGAAGTTGCCGTAAACTTAGTAGAATACTTTGCAAATAAAGAAAACTTATCAGGGAAAGAAGCGTTCCGTCGCGCGTTGAAAGAAATCCGCGGCTCATTCGCTTTTGGTTTATTAGATAGCGAAAAACCAGGCGTTCTTTACGCAGCAAAACATAAGAGCCCATTATTAGTAGGGGTTGGCGAAGGCTTCAACGTGATCTGTTCAGACGCAATGGCAACAATCGCTGAAACAGACCGTTACATCGAAATCAAAGACGAAGAGTTAATCACTTTAACAGACACATCTGTAGAAATCGAAACAATCGACGGTGAACCAGTAGAACGTGCACCATTCGTTGCAGAATTAGATGCAGACGATTTAGAAAAAGGGGCTTACCCTCACTACATGTTGAAAGAAATGGATGAACAACCAGTTGTATTACGTAAAATCATCCAAAACTATCAAGACGAAAATGGTCAATTACAAGTCGATAAAGAAATCCAAGACAGCATTTTAGCAAGCGACCGCATTTACGTGATTGCCTGCGGAACAAGCTACCACGCAGGATGGGTAGGTAAAGCGTTGTTAGAACAACTTGCTGGAATCCCAGTAGAAGTTCACTTAGCAAGCGAATTTGCATACCACCAACCATTATTATCACAAAAACCATTCTTCATTTTCTTATCACAAAGTGGAGAAACAGCGGACAGCCGTCAAGCGTTAGTAAAAGTAAACGAGCAAAACTTCCCATCATTAACAATCACAAACGTGAAAGGGTCAACTCTTTCTCGTGAAGCAAGCTATACTTTACTATTACACGCAGGTCCTGAAATTGCCGTAGCTTCAACAAAAGCTTACACTGCACAAATCGCAGTAATGGCCGTTTTAGCAGACGCATTACGAGCTTCTAAAGGCTTAGAAGCTCCATTCGACATGAAACACGACTTAGGTGTCGTTGCGGCTTCAATCGAGAGCGTATTATCAGACAAACAAGCCGTTCAAGACTTAGTCAAAGAGCGCTTATTAGAAACTCGCAATGCTTTCTACATCGGTCGTCACTTAGACTACTATGTAGCGATGGAAGCAGCGTTGAAATTAAAAGAAATCTCATACGTGCAAACTGAAAGCTTTGCCGCAGGGGAATTAAAACACGGAACAATCGCCCTTATCGAAGAAGGCACTCCAGTTATCGCATTATTAAGCGAACCAGTAGTAGCAAGCCACACTCGCGGAAATATCCAAGAAGTGAAAGCTCGTGGCGCTGTCGTAACAACAATCGCGATGGAAGGCGTTGAACAAGAAGGCGACGATATCATCGTTCCAGCGGTGCCAATCTTACTTGCACCAATCGTATCTGTAGTGGTAACGCAATTAATCGCGTACTACACTTCTCTAGGTAAAGGCTTAGACGTGGATAAACCGCGTAACTTAGCCAAATCGGTTACAGTAGAATAGAAAAAATGGTGGACGGCTGTCCACCATTTTTTGTTTTCGAAGGATGCAAAATCCATTTGAAAAGAAGAGAGAATATAGCCCAAGGGGCTAAAAAATAAACTTCATACCGCTTCGGATATCTTCATAGCTGCGATAATAGCTGTACCGGGGCGAGCCTAGGGTCTCGCTCCCTATCGAGCTTCAAACTGACTCTAGGAAATAAATTTCCAGAGTCAGTAATTCACATCGATTACAATCGCTATTATTGCCGCTATAGAATCCGAAGGGTATTCCGTTTATTTTTTATCCCTGTGTTTGTGCCTTATTTCAAATGGATTTTGCCTTCATTCGAAAGAAAGGGAGAGAAGAAAAGAGAAGTTAGGTGCAGAAAACATAGTCGCTGCAGAGGTGCGGTGATGAAGGGGCGTAACATGCGTTCAAGTGTTTCTCGCAGTGTAACAGACGAGCAATCCTTCAAAGATGTGTGAGCTTATTCGAACGAAATTCTGCTAGCAAAAATTGGATAAAGAGTGCAGACAAGATTACGGAAAATCATGCGGATTTTATAATCGCAGTAACAGGGGATAGCATTCGAAGTGAATTACGGACTCTTTTAGAGTCCGTTTGAATCTCGAAAGTGCTTGAGACGTAGGCTCAAGCCGGTGCCCCATTACAGCGATTATAAAAAAATCCGCAAGGATTTGAAGGAATCTTGTCTTTGTTTTCTACAGGGGATATTTTAGAAAATTTAGTTCGTTCGAGTAAGCTATAACACCACACAGACATTTTTTTGCGAAGGGGGTGGCTCGTATGTTATAGTGAAGGGAAAGAATGGAAAGCGAGGGACGGTCATGAAGGTTGTGTTCGTCTGCCTGGGCAACATTTGTCGTTCTCCGATGGCAGAAGCTGTATTTAGAAAAATGGTTCATGAAGAAGGATTGGAAGATAAAATTACGATAGATTCCGCTGCGACAAGTACGTGGGAGCATGGGAATCCGGTGCATCACGGCACTCGTAAGAAACTCGAGGAGCACGACATTTCCGCAAAGGGGCTTGTGTCACGGACGTTGGATGAAACCGACCTGGATGCCGACTACATCTTGGGAATGGATGCGTCGAATGTGCGTAATATCCACTCGTTTGTCGATGGAAAATCGGATGCGACGGTGGCTCGCTTGTTAGAAGTGGCAGGAGTGCCGCGCGATATTGCCGATCCGTGGTATACAGGAGACTTTGATGCGACGTACCGTGATGTGACATTGGGATGCAATGCGCTCTTAGAACAATTAAAAAAGGAATTATAGTATGGATAAGATTAGAAAAGATTGGGCAGTGATGATTGCTCTGGCGGCTGTTTCGTTACTTGTCGTCTTGAATTTTAGCGCCATCCTCACATGGATTTCCGAATTTATTGGGATGATGTTCCCGCTTATTTTAGGGATGATTTTGGCATTTGTTTTAAACGTGCCAATGAAGCGAATTGAACAAGTGTTGGAGAAGATAAACTTCCCGCAAAAGCTGCGTAGAAGTGTCGCAATCCTGAGCATTATTGTGATTCTGCTTCTGATTATTTCGCTGTTGATTTGGATTATTGCGCCGATGATTGCTAAAACCGTGTCACAACTGGGCGATAGTGTAAATCACTTACTATTCGTGGTTGCGGATTTTGTACAACATTCAAAATTAATGCAATCCAGTGAAGTGAGTCAGATTACCGACTCACTAAGTCAAAGCAATATCGTATCGTCTGTCATTACATTCCTTGGCGGATTTACAACGAATATTTCAGGGCTCTTCTCAAATGTGTTCTCTGTAATTATGGGGATTTTCTTCATGATTAATATTCTCGCAAGTAAGGAAATGCTCGCACGTTTAACGCTTCGCATTCTTAATGTGGTCTTGCCAAAAGATAAAATCGAGCACATTACTTATGTTGGGGAAGTCATCGTGGATACGTATGACCGTTTCTTGATGAGTCAAATCATCGAGGCGGGAATCGTTGGGGTTATGATTTTTGCTGGATACTCTCTTGTAGGGTTGCCATATGCAGGACTTGTTGGGGTGCTGTCCGGAGTACTCTCATTCATTCCGTATATCGGGCCGTTTATGGCGTGCGGAATTGGAATGCTTTTCACCTTTACAGAAAGCCCAATTCAAGCACTCATTTCACTTGTCGTCTTTATGATCGTTCAAATAGTGGAAGGAAATGTCGTCTATCCGAAGGTTGTCGGCAGTTCCGTTGGTTTGCCAACGATTCTAACCCTTGCTGCTGCGTTAATCGGTGGAAATCTCTTTGGTTTAGTAGGAATGATTTTCTTCATACCAATTTTTGCCGTGATTTACCGTTTCGTGAAAGAATGGGTGGAGAAACATGAACAAGCTGCTTCAGTGGTAGCTGTAGGAGGTATAATTGATGAAGAAAATTAGTGAACTAGGGATTACAGGGAAAAAGCTCCTAATTGAAGGGATTGCATTCCTTATTGCTGGGGTGTTGCTCCTAATCTACGGACCAAGCTTCCCAGAATTGATGTTACGTCTGTTTTTAACATTCTTATGGGCTCGTGAACTATGGAATTTCTTGTTCCGTTGGTTTAGTAAGGCGGCGGCAAAAGATCCATTATGGCTGAATGTTGCTAAATTTTTCCTTTACGGATTTTTAGCAGGAAATCAATTTTTTATCTCGCTTCCGATTGCGATTGTCAGTATCTTGATGGGGCTTAACGAAGTGATGAAAGCGGCCACTAGTGGCGTAACGTACTATATTTATGTCAAAGACGGTATCCGTCCGCGACTGCGCTTGCTCATTGATACCATTTGGCTCTCAGTTGTCGGGGTAGCGACTTTACTGGCTCTTGGGGGCGACGGCAACTTACAAATGTTCTTCCTTGCGCTTTATTTCATCGGGCTTGGGACTAGTAACATTCGTGACGGATGGTTCTTCGAGGCCGAAGTTGGAAAGAAAGTCCTTCGCAGACGCTTGCGTCGTGGGATGCCGCTCGTGTTTGCTGCACTGATCCCTCGCGTAACCTTGCAGAAAATTAATAATGCGTTGGAACTCGGAGAAGGCGAAACGGCTTCAGAAATTTACGACCGTGCTAAAGAAAATGCCGAACCAAACTTAGAAATGTTTATTCACGTCACAAAAGACGGATTTGGGGCAATCGGGCATGTCGACCTGTGTTACAAGGGACGCATTATTTCATTCGGAAACTACGATACGAATTCAGAGCGACTCTTTGGAGCGATGGGGGATGGGGTTCTTTTTAGTGCCGACCGTGAAAAATACATTGAATTTTGTAAACGCGAAAACCATAAGACCTTACTGGGATATGGTCTCGCCTTGTCTCCGGAACAACTCGCAGCTGTCGATAAGGAAATCGCCAAACTGATGTCGCTGACAGTGCCTTGGGATCCACCAAAAACCGTGAAACCTAAGCGTCCTGGAATCGACAAAGAAGAACCGATGTATGCCTACAAGCTAAAACAAGAAGCAGATGCCCGCTTGTATAAATTTACCTCTTCAAAATTCAAGACGTATTTTGTCATGAGTACTAACTGCGTACTGCTAGCCGATACGATTGTCGGAACAGCAGGAACGGATATTTTAAGCGCCCGAGGGTTTATTTCCCCAGGGACGTACCAAGATTACTTAGATAAGGAGTTTGAGAGACCGCATAGTCTAGTCGTGACAAAGCGCGTCTATCAGTAAGAACATGGAACTTCAGGAAAAAGAATTCTTTATGAGGGAAGCGTTGAAGGAAGCGCAGAAAGCCTATGACCAAGCGGAAGTGCCAATCGGGGCCATCGTGGTCTTGAATGGTGAAATCATCGGTCGTGGCCATAACTTACGCGAAAAGGAACAAGATGCCACGCTGCATGCCGAAATCAAAGCGATTCGCCAAGCTAACCAGCACCTTGGAAGCTGGCGACTCGAAGACTGCGAACTCTTCGTGACCTTGGAACCTTGCCCGATGTGTAGCGGAGCAATGATTCTCGCACGTCTTAAAAAGGTCACATTCGGCGCCTTCGACCCAAAAGCAGGGACAGCCGGCACTTTTATGAACCTCCTTCAAGACGAGCGGTTCAACCATCAAGTCGAAGTCGAGCAAGGCATCTTGGAAGACGAATGCAAAGAAATTTTGCAAACCTTCTTCAAAGGCCTCCGCGAACGCAATAAACAAAGAAAACAAGCACAGCTTTCCGAGTAGGAGCTGTGCTTTTTAATGGTCTTAACAAAAACTTATGATTGTAAACGGTTATCTTCTCTTGAAAAACATTTTCTTTTTATATATTATTTTACATAGTTCGAAAAAGGAATGGAGCAGATAGTATGAAATTATCAGAAAAACAAACACAAGTCTTAGGTTGGATCGCAACATGTATGTCTGTGGCGATGTATGTAGCATATATTCCGCAAATTATGAATAACTTAGCCGGAAACAAAGGAGACTTCATTCAACCACTCGTTGCCGCATTGAACTGCTCATTATGGGTGTACTACGGAATCTTCAAGCCAGACCGTGATATCCCGCTAGCAGCTGCAAACGCACCAGGAATCTTCTTCGGTCTAGCATCTGCTTTAACAGCATTATTATAATAATGACAAGCACAGCTTCGATTGCGAGGCTGTGCTTTTTTGATTTTTTGATTTCTGCGGAACTTGCGGATGTCTTCATAATAGCTGTAACGTTGCACCGGTTCGAGCCGAAGTCTCTCACCTTTAAAGCCTCAAAGGAGGTGTACGGAATGAATTCCTACACCTCCTAATTCGTTTTAATGCGTATCACGTTACTGTGATTATAGAATCCGTTAGTCTTTG
>ERZ651108.1546-NODE-1546-length-9902-cov-17.642632_pt1 | contig 9902 bp, 8 predicted proteins | sample MGYA00512173_ERZ651108 | MGnify/ENA metagenome assembly ERZ651108 | reverse complement strand
GGAAGCTGAAAATATTCAAAATATTGTCTCTACCTTACCGCAACAGGCGGAAACGGTTCGGGTTAAGGGTAAATCTGATTGCAGGACTGGTTAATGCAATGGGATGAATATTTTCGCAAGAGGTCTAATGAACTTGTCCTTTAGGCAGCTCGGCTGCGGGCGTAAAGCGTCCGCTGAAGAAAGCTTGTTTTTTACCGTTAACTTCCAACACGCCTGCAGTAGCATTTGCTGAAGCAGTATTGACCAAGAATTTCTGTACGGATTTTGGCTCGCCGGATGCAATTCCTGAAATAAAACCAGGGACTTTGCCTTTCCAATTATTCAAAGAAACACCGCCGCTTTGGGTCAAGTCGAAATCCACACCGTCAACGCGGATGTGTTTGATGTTGCTATTATCGATGGCAATGCTGTTACCGCCAACTGTTTGCTGTGCGGCGGTAGGAACCGTCGGAGTAGCAGGAGTCTTAGGAGCAGTAGGCGTTTTAGGGGGTGTAGAAGTTTTAGGAGTAGTCGGCGTTTTACCCGTCTCAGGTTTTGCAGGAGTTGTCGTTGATGGGGGAGTTGCAGGCTTCTGCGACGTTGATGGGTTGCTTGGACCTGCGTTAGGCGTAGATTGTGAAGAAGGAGTGGAATTTCCACCGCCGCCCCCGCCTCCGCAGGCAGCCAAAGTTGCTGTACAAATCAATGCAAGTACTTTTTTCATGTCGTATCATCCTTTTTTAAATTGAATCTCGAAGTTTCTGTATTCGGGAACAAGTCTTGATTGTGCTTGCGATGCACCTGAATCAATGACTTAGACATTTTATACTAAAAAGATAAGCCAACCCATATGTAATAGTTAATTCAAGTAAATTTACAAACAAAATATAACTAAATTATGACTAAGTTAACAATTCATTAGCAGGAAACGCATCAAATCAACCCACTTTTTCAGACGACCTGCATTTTCCTCATGAATCCTTTATAATCTCTTCCTTTATAAATCAATATCTTTCGAAAGAAGCAAAATGTCCGATTTCCGTCAAGATTTCCTCAAGTTTGCGCTGGCGCAGAATGTATTGAAATTCGGTGAATTTACGACCAAGGCAGGCCGTCAGTCGCCTTATTTTTTCAACGCCGGACTGTTTAACGACGGCGCATCGACGCTGCAACTGGCGAAGTTTTACGCGCAGGCGATTATCGAGAGCGGCGTAAAATTCGACATGCTGTTCGGCCCGGCTTACAAAGGCATTATTTTGGCGGCGGCGACGGCGATGATGCTGGCGGAAAAAGGCGTGAACGTGCCGTTTGCCTACAACCGCAAAGAAGCGAAAGACCACGGCGAAGGCGGTGTGTTGGTCGGTGCGCCGCTCAAAGGTCGCGTATTGATTATCGACGACGTGATTTCTGCGGGAACATCTGTGCGCGAATCGGTCAAACTGATTGAAGCGGAAGGTGCGACCCCCGCTGCCGTCGCCATCGCACTCGACCGCATGGAAAAAGGCACGGGTGAATTGTCTGCGGTTCAGGAAGTCGAAAAACAATACGGCCTGCCCGTCGTTGCCATTGCCAATCTGAACGACTTGTTCACGCTCCTGCAAAACAACGCGGAATTCGGCGGCTTCCTCGAGCCGGTCAGAGCCTACCGCGAACGCTACGGCGTTGCCTAAAATACGATAAACAAAAAGGTCGTCTGAAAACGGACAATCCCTTTTTCAGACGACCCAACTGAATCAAACACACATTAAAACAACACATTCCACACTTTACACGGAAAACCCCTATGCCCGCCTGTATCTGCCCACACTGCAAAACCTCACTTTGGGTCAAAGACACCCAGCTCAACGTCGCACAAGGCTTTGTCGTTTGCAATAAATGCGAAGGCCTGTTCAAAGCCAAAGACAGCCTGGCGCCGTCTTCCGCCCCCGCCAATCCCGACACGCTGCCTAACGCCGTTACCGACGTTCGCCTCGTACACGACATGGGCGGCAACATCCGCAACCGCAAACAACTCTCCCGCCACGAAATCGCCAGCCTGCTCGACAGCGCCGAACGCGCCAAAAAAGCCAAAGAAGAGGAGGCACGGCGTGCCGAAGAGGAAAAACGTCGGGCAGAAGAAGAAAAACGGCGGACTGAAGAGTTCCAAGCCTTGATGGCTGCCGCTGCCAAACCCGCCAAATCCGAAGAAGGCTTCAACTGGACGCTGGCGGTACTGGTTGCGCTGACCGTCCTCATCATGCAGCTTTTCTATCTGGTCTTGTTATGAACACATCTCCGGGCTTTGTTGCCGATTTTCGCGAGGCCGCGCCCTATATCCACTACCTGCGCGGCAAAACACTGGTTATCGGCATCACCGACAGCCTGCTCGAAGGCGACACCCTGAACCGGCTCGCCGCCGATTTCCACCTGCTCGCCAGCTTGGGCGTGCGCCTCGTGTTGGTACACGGCACGCGCCATTTTCTCAACTGCCTCGCCGCCGACAGACAATTCGTTCCACAATACCACTGCAACCGCCGCATTACCGACGACGCCACCCTGCGCGACGCCAAGCAGGCAGTCGGCATGATACGCAGCGACATCGAAGCCGCCCTTTGCAGCAGCGCATCCGCACCCTTGCGCAACAAACCGATTCCCACCGCTTCGGGCAATTTCCTCACCGCCCGTCCGCTCGGCGTCATTGACGGCATAGACATGGGTTACACCGGCATCGTCCGCAAAACCGACACCGACTCCATCAACCGCCGCCTCGACGACGGCGCCATCGTCCTCATCAGCCCGCTCGGACACTCCTACGGCGGCAAAACCTTCAACCTCAGCATGAGCGAAGCCGCCGAAGCCGTCGCCGTCGCCCTTCAAGCCGAAAAACTCGTGTACCTGACCGAAGAAGCCGGCATTTGCAACGCCGACGGCGTCCTCATGTCCACCCTGTCCTCAGGCGAAGTCCGCCACCTGATAGAAACCGCAAACAACGTTCCCGTGCGCCTACTCCAAGCCGCCGTCAACGCCGTCGAAAACGGCGTCAGCCGCGTTCAAATCCTCAGCGGGCGCGAAGACGGCGGACTATTGCGCGAACTCTTCACCCGCGAAGGCTGCGGCACCGCCATCGCCCGCGATTCCTTCGTCTCCATCCGCCAAGCCCACAGCCGCGACATCCCCCGCATCATCGCCCTGATACGCCCGCTGGAAGAACAAGGCATCCTGTTGCACCGCAGCCGCGAATATCTCGAAAACCACATCTCCGGCTTCTCCGTCCTCGAACACGACCGCAACATCTACGGCTGCGTCGCCCTCAAAACTTTCGACGACCCCGAAATCGGCGAACTCGCCTGCCTCGTCGTCTCCCCCGAAGCCCGCGACGGTGGCTACGGCGAAATGCTGCTCGACCACCTCTTCCAAAAAGCCCAAAGCTTGGGCATCCGCCGGCTGTTCGCCCTCTCAACCCACACGGGCGAATGGTTTGTCGAACGCGGTTTTCAGACGACCTCTCCCGACGCATTACCCGAAGAACGCCGCCGCGATTACCTTGCCAACGGTCGTAACTCGCAAGTGTTTGTCCGAAATATCGAACCTTGATGCGACACGTTTTGCGCCTCCCGTTCATCCGACCTCGCGGTCGAACCCATCATTCAGATTTAGCTTGTTCACTGTTAAATATTATATTTAGACGGAGGCTGACAGCTTGCCGATCCGGATAAACCTGCCCAACCCATTGCCGTTTCCGGGCGGGTGGAAGGAGTGGAAAGTCAAGAATCAAAACAATATCCCCATACGGTCTTTTTAAAAAAGGTCGTCTGAAAACGCGGCATATATTTTCACCGAGCAACGCCTTTATCGGAAAATCCAAACTTGCTGATCATCCCGTTTATGTATATGATAACGAATACCGTGCCGGTGTAGCTCAGTCGGTAGAGCAGCGCATTCGTAACGCGAAGGTCGGGGGTTCGATTCCCTTCTCCGGCACCAGATTGGATAAAGAGAGGTCGTCTGAAAACTTGGTTTTGGGTTTTCAGACGACCTTTTTCATAGAGAGCGGATGCAAATAAGGTTTGCTGACGTATTCAGCAGATAAAAGTATAGTGGATTAACTTTAAACCAGTACGGCGTTGCCTCGCCTTGCCGTACTATCTGTACTGTCTGCGGCTTCGTCGCCTTGTCCTGATTTAAATTTAATCCACTATACAATGCTGCTCTTCTCAGTTTCTGCGCTTCATGGCTTTGTTTCCCGCGCGAAGCAAGGTCGTTTTACGCTATTTCAATTTGATTTTTAAAGGTCAGCCAAAATGAAAAGAATATTTTTCACTATCCTGTTTTTGTCTACAATTGCCTATGCCAGCCACACTTATTCATCAGACAATTTGACTTGCACATACCAAGATTTGACCGCCCCAAACAGCCGACCGCAAACAACGGCTTGCAGCAGCCTGACTTGGGAAAGCGCACAAGTCTATGATGAAAAACGCGGCGGCTATATCGCGGGGAACGGTGAAGAGTACAAATTAAAAAATGGAAAAACGATTGTTTTTTCGTATGAAGCCTTTATGAAAACGAAAGAATCCAACCCGACAGGCGGCAAATGGACTCATTCGGCCAAACTGATGAATAACAAGACTTACACCACCACCGAGCGTACATTCAAAGGCAAAAGCTGGACGTGTTACCGATCGAAAAAAGAAGAATTATGCGTAGATTCCCCACGTCTTTATTAAACGCCGTCTTATCTGCCGTTAATTAAATCTCCTCTGCTTTTGGCTTTGCGTAATGTGTTGATATGAAAAAAGGTCGTCTGAAACCTGATTTTTGGTTTCAGACGACCTTTTTTATTGGGGAGTTTTTTCAAGGTTGAGGACTAGGAATATATCTTTTAGTATGGCTAAAACACCATATATTCCGTCTACTCCTTGGGGGAAAATAGCGGAATTTTTGAGAAACATTCTATCCATATGAAATTGCCAATATTCATTATCACTTATATCCAATATAAACTGCTTATCACCAAGATTACTGTGTTTAATCAACATTACAGCCATAATATCAGCACAATTAAACCTTCTTTTATCCTTTGGCATGCTAGGACAAGACTGAATATTGAATAATTGAGCAATATCTTTGGCATCCATCCGTTCTTTATAAATATCATTAATTAAACTTGGATAGAAGCAAAAGATAAATACACCTATAATAATCAAAAAATTATACTCTACCCTTCTCTCCTTGTTTAGTTCTCCACTTAAAGTAAGGTATATCTCCAAATAGCGGACGAATCGTTCCGTTTCTCTAAGTGAAATATCGTTCCGTTCCATCATATCGCTAATAAAAACTATGTTGTATTCATTATAAATTGAGTCTTTAAATTGATTAAACATAGGGCTACTTCGTATCAATTTATGAAAATAGATAATCGTAACTAAATTATCCTTTCTCACAAGATAATTTATCCCCCCAATTACTTCCGGCAAAGCAAAGCTATACTTCAAAAACTTATCCAAATATTTCTGCGCATCCACTTCCATCCCATACCGATGATTAATCGCCGCGCGCAGTTGCTTGGTGTTCGTCACCAGCACGATCTTGACATTTTCAACATCAAAGACATGCTTGATGACTTCCAGCATATCGACGGCGTAATCAGGGCGGCAGCGGTCAAGTTCGTCGATAAACAGAATAATCGGTTTTTCCGCTGCAAATTCTTTTAGGCAGGCTTTGAGCGTTTCCAGATTTTTTTCCGCTTCGATTTGCTCTTTCAACAAGGCTTCGACGGTTGCATCAATAGTTGCATCAATGGAATGACTGGCAAGTGTGGTGGCAGCACCAGCTACGGTTGCCGCTGCATTTTTTGCTTCTTGCTTATCATTTATAATTTGGCTCATTCCTTCTGCTAAATCTTCCATATTTTGCTTTAGGACATGACCAACCGCCGCCTTAGCAACGGTTTTCATCACAAATCCTGCGGCTTTCGCGACTTTCTTCGTCATTTCTTTGCGCTGTTCAGACGGCTGCTCGCCAGTATCTTCAGGCGTACATGCTTTGATGATTTCGGCAAGCAATGCCAGCAGAGGCTCTCCGCTGTGGTCTGAACGGAAGGCGTCAATATAGACAGGCTGGTAATCGGGATGTTGCTGCTGTATGAGCCGAATCAGCTTTTGGCAAAATTCGGTTTTGCCCGTTCCCCAGCCGCCGTCGATGACCATAGGGGAAAGGTCGATATCTGAGGTAAGCAGCCTGATGATGTTTTCGGCTATCGGCTTACGCTTGAATTCGTCTTGTGTACCGAAAGTGGGTTTTTCTAAAGTTTGAGTTTCCATGTCATCCCTTTGTTTAATCATAAATTCAAATAAGAATACCCGCATCGTCATGCCCGCGCAGACGGGAATCCAGACCGCAATCATTCACCCGTAGGTCGGATACTTGTATCCGACACAGTCCAAGATGTCGGATTCGAGAATCCGACCTACGACGCTGCGCGGGAATGACGGCAGGGGGTGCGTTCTATTTTAATCTACATAAATATGTGTCGGTATTAAAAAAGGTCGTCTGAAACCTGATTTTGGGTTTCAGACGACCTTTTCCTATCTGCGGGTAAGCCTACTTCGCTCCTTTAAACCCGCGCTTCAAATGCACCATCAGCAATGCCACTGCCGCAGGCGTTACGCCGGAAATACGGCTGGCTTGGCCGACGGTTTCAGGCTTGTGCTGATTGAGCTTTTGCTGCACTTCGGCGGATAAGCCTTTGACTTTGCTGTAATCGATGTCGTCGGGCAGCTTTAAGGTTTCGATGTCGCGGCGGCTGTCGATTTCTTCGTTTTGGCGGTCGATATAGCCTTGGTATTTGACTTGGATTTCGACTTGCTCGATGACTTCGGCGGAGAGGTTTTCAGACGACCTTGCGCCTTCGAGCGTCATCAGTGCGGCGTAGTCGAGGTTCGGGCGGCGCAGGAGGTCGTGCAGGTTGGCTTCGCGGCTGAGTTTTTGTCCGAACACGCGGATTTGTTCGTCTTCGGCGAGTTTTTGCGGTGTGTACCACGTTGTTTTCAAACGTTGGATTTCGCGTTCGATGGCTTCACGTTTTTCGTTGAACATGCGCCATTGCGCTTCGGATACCAAGCCGATTTTGTGGCCGTCTTCGGTCAGGCGCATGTCGGCGTTGTCTTCCCTGAGTTGCAGGCGGTATTCGGCGCGGCTGGTGAACATGCGGTAGGGTTCGTTCACGCCTTTGGTGATGAGGTCGTCCACCAATACGCCGAGGTAGGCTTGTTCGCGGCGCAGCAGGAGCGGGTCTTGTTCGCGGACGTATTGCACGGCGTTTGCGCCTGCGAGCAGGCCCTGTGCGGCGGCTTCTTCGTAGCCGGTCGTGCCGTTGATTTGCCCTGCGAAAAACAGCCCGTTAATCGTTTTGGTTTCCAAGCTGGCTTTCAGGTTGCGCGGGTCGAAATAGTCGTATTCGATGGCGTAGCCAGGGCGCAGGATATGGGCGTTTTCGAGGCCTTTCATGCTGCGCACAAGCGCGATTTGGATGTCGAACGGCAGGCTGGTGGAGATACCGTTGGGGTAGTATTCGTTGGTGGTCAGGCCTTCGGGTTCGAGGAAAATCTGGTGGCTGTCTTTGTCGGCGAAGCGGTTGATTTTGTCTTCGATGGACGGGCAGTAGCGCGGACCGACGCCTTCGATTTTGCCGGTGAACATGGGGCTTCGGTCGAAGCCTGAACGGATAATTTCGTGTGTTTTCAAATTGGTATGCGTAATCCAGCAGGACACTTGGCGCGGGTGCATATCGGCGTTGCCGCGCACGGAAAAGACGGGCACGGGCGTGTCGCCGGGCTGTTCGGTGAGCTGGGAGAAATCAATCGTGCGGCCGTCGATGCGCGGCGGCGTACCGGTTTTCAGACGACCTTGCGGCAGGTTCAATTCGCGCAAACGTCCGCCCAGCGATTTGGCGGCGGGGTCGCCGGCGCGGCCGCCTTCGTAGTTTTCCAAACCGATATGGATTTTGCCGGACAAAAACGTGCCTGCGGTCAGCACGACGGCACGGGCTTTGAATTCCACGCCCATCGCGGTCAGCACGCCTGAAATGCGGTCGCCGTCCAGCGTTACGTCGTCAACCGACTGCTGGAAAAGGTCGAGGTTTTCTTGGTTTTCCAGCATTTCGCGGATGGCGGCTTTATACAGGATGCGGTCCGCCTGCGCGCGCGTGGCACGAACTGCCGCGCCTTTGCTGGCGTTCAGGCGGCGGAACTGGATACCGGATTTGTCGGTCGCCAACGCCATCGCGCCGCCGAGCGCGTCGAGTTCGCGCACGAGATGACCTTTGCCGATGCCGCCGATGGAGGGGTTGCACGACATTTGTCCGAGCGTTTCGATGTTGTGTGTGAGCAGCAGGGTTTGCGCACCCATGCGTGCGGCGGCAAGCGCGGCTTCCGTGCCTGCGTGGCCGCCGCCAACGACGATGACGTCGTAGGTTTTGGGGTAAATCATGTGGGTCATGTGTTTCAACGTGCCTAATGGTTTCAGACGACCTCTTTTCTCTGACGGAGGTCGTCTGAAAATATAATGAATTCAAAAATAAACGTGGAATTGTACGCTTTTTCGGGGGGATTTGACAGGTGGAAAGGCGCTTGCGGGTGCGGGATGGGGAAAAGGTCGTCTGAAAACCTAGTTTCAGGTTTTTCAGACGACCTTTTGCCTTATCAAATCACTTCAATACATTACCCGATGTGAATCAGCAGTGAACCAGCGTGCCTTCGTCTTCGCCGGTAACGACGCGTTTGAGCGAGCCTTGTTTGGCGATGCCGAAGACGACGATGTTGAGTTTGCGTTCGCGGCAGAGGGCGAAGGCGGTCGCGTCCATGACTTTGAGGTTTTTGTTCAAGGCTTCGTCAAAGGTGATGGTTTCGTAGCGCGTCGCGGACGGGTCTTTTTTCGGGTCTGCGGTATACACGCCATCCACGTTGGTGGCTTTGAGCATGACGTCGCAGTTCATTTCGGCTCCGCGCAGGGCGGCGGCGGTGTCGGTGGTGAAGAACGGGTTGCCCGTACCGGCGGCGAAGATGACGACTTTGCCTTCTTCAAGGTATTGGATGGCTTTGGGGCGGGCGTAGGTTTCGGCGATTTGCTGCATGGAAAGCGCGGATTGTACGCGCGCTTTGATGCCGAGGGTTTCAAATGCGTCTTTGAGTGCCAACGCGTTCATCACGGTCGCCATCATGCCCATGTAGTCTGCGGTGGCGCGGTCCATGCTGCCTGCTTGGACGGATACGCCGCGGAAGATGTTGCCGCCCCCAACAACGATGCCGACTTGTACGCCCATTTTGACGACTTCGGCAATTTCACCGACGGTTTGGACGATGGTATCGTGGTTGATGCCGAAAGGGTCGGAACCCATTAGGGATTCGCCGGAGAGTTTTAGTAATACGCGTTTGTATTTGATTTGCTGTGTCATGGGATACCTTGCTTTCTTTAGGTGGATAGCGCTAGTTATTTAGAGCGCTGCTTCAATTCGGGGAAAGGACGTTTGATTTTTCAGACGACCTTTTCGGATGTTTGGCTGACAGGGTAACGCGTTTTCCGTGGGTGTATGGTTTGGATAAATTATTATGTGTTGATTATGATGAAATATTCGATTTCCAACAGTATTCTAAACAGTGTAGCTCTCAAAAAAAAGCACCCTGATTCATTTGGAATCCAGGTGCTTTCTTTTTCATCTCTGCCTTACACTTTAGCAGCAGCGGCAACTTCGGCTGCGTAGTCGACAACGGCTTTTTCGATGCCGTCGCCTACTTTGTAACGTACGAAGCTGACAACTTCAGTGCCGTTTTCTTTAGCGAATTGGGCAACGGTTTGGTCAGGGTTCATTACGAATGCTTGACCGTTCAGGGTGATTTCAGCCAAGAATTTGCGGATACGGCCTTCAACCATTTTAGCGGCGATGT
>ERZ651108.1544-NODE-1544-length-9909-cov-8.528821_pt1 | contig 9909 bp, 8 predicted proteins | sample MGYA00512173_ERZ651108 | MGnify/ENA metagenome assembly ERZ651108 | reverse complement strand
CCAATGTTGCTGTAGCACCACCTAAGGATGCTGTAGAACTTATGAGTATTCATAAAAGTAAAGGCCTTGAGTTTCCTTATGTCTTTATCCTTAACATTGATCAGCAATTCAACAAGCAAGATTCTATGTCTGAGGTCATCCTAAGTCGAAGAAATGGCCTTGGTCTCAAGTATGTTGCTAGAGTTGCTACAGATGCCAAAGAGGAATACGTTCCATCTACGATTAAGTTATCTATTCCAAGCTTGACTTATACTCAAAATGAAGAAGAGCTCCAATTAGCAAGTTATTCTGAACTCATGCGTTTACTTTATGTATCCATGACACGTGCTGAGAAGAAACTCTATTTAGTTGGAAAAGGATCTCGTGAAAAATTAGAAGCAAAAGAATATCCAACAAATGGAAAAGGTCTTTTGACTCGAGAAACTAGACTAGATGCTCAAAATTTCCAAGATTGGATTTGGGCAATTTATCAAGCATTTTCTAAGGAGGATTTGCATTTCACTGTGCGCTTTGAGGGTGAAGAAGATTTAACCCAAGAAGCTATCGGAGAATTGGAAAATAAAAACCAGCTCCAAGACCAATCCCAAGCAGATAATCGCCAGTCAGAAACCATCAAAGATGCGTTGGAAATGCTAAAAGAAGTGGAAGTGTATAACCAAATCCACCGTGCAGCAATCAATCTTCCAAGTGTACAAACCCCAAGTCAGATTAAGAAGTTTTATGAACCAGTCATGGATATGGAAGGAGTCGTAGTTGCTGGTCAAAGTCAACTAAAAGAAAGTACGGTTCAATTCAAGCTTCCTGATTTCTCTAAAACTAAGAAAGTTACTGGTGCTGAGATTGGTAGTGCTACCCATGAACTCATGCAGAGAATTAATCTAGCTAAGAAACCCACTTTAGAGACTTTAACAGAGGCCTTGGAGCAAGTTCAAGTAAGTTCAGCTGTCAAATCCAAAATCAATCTTGATAAGATTTTGTCCTTCTTTGATACGGCTCTAGGTCAAGAGATTCTTGCAAACCAAGATAAACTCTATCGAGAACAACCTTTCTCAATGTTGAAAAGAGACGAGAAGAGCCAAGAAAACTTTGTTGTCCGTGGAATCTTAGATGGTTATCTCCTCTACGATGATAAGATTGCTCTTTTTGACTACAAGACAGACCGTTATGAGCATGCTAGTCAACTTGTTGAACGCTATCGTGGTCAATTAGAACTCTATGCAGAGGCTCTATCTCGTTCATATCAGATAGAAACAGTTGAGAAATATTTGATTCTACTTGGTAAAGACCAAGTAGAGGTCGTTAAACTTTAAAAAGAAAGGAGACATCATGTCCATTCCTGTTAGAAAAAACTTATATGATGCAGTTTTAGAGGCCTCTAAAGCTGATACTTGGGAACAAGCTACCAAAGAGTGGAGTGAAGTTTCCTTGATTTTTAATGGAATCGGTCGAAGCAATTGTGTCTGCGGTAATGCTATTAAGTATGCTTATGAACTTTTTAACGGAGTTACTGGCAAACGACTTTTTCCCATTGGGAGTGACTGTGTGCGTCATTTCCAAAGAATTAGCCTAGATCAACAGCTAGAAGAGGAAGTAAAACTTCTCAGAAAGCTTGAAAATCTAACCAGAAAGGCCCAGAAAAAAGAAGCCATTCGAGTTAATAAAACAGATTTTGATGAGCGACTAATCAACTGGCTATGGGAAAAGGGAGCTTTTAAGTCAAATCGAGGTAATCAATTTTCACCAAAAAAGGATTATCAACTCTTTTTGGAAGTTTTTCAAGGTGGAAGTTGGAGTAGGGCAGAGCCTTTGAAGAAAGCTCGTATGGAGGAAGTCCTTGAAAAATTTATCAAGCCCTTTCTACTTGGAAAATCTGACGATCAGCTCTATCTTGTTAAACTAGGAAAAGAAAAAATTGACTATGAGCAGGAACTTCGCATCAAGGCTGAAAAGGAGCGAAAGAAGCGGGACAAAATTGCTAAACAATATGCGGATAACCTGGTTCTAGCAATGGGACCAGCTGAACGTGCCTATCAGGATTACTTTGGACTGAGCGAAACACTGACTCTAGAGGAACGCCAGTGGGAAAAGATTCTCTTCGGTAAAAATCGGACAGAACGTTCTATAAAATCAAAAAAGTACCAAAGAGAACTTGAAAAGGATCAACGCATTGCTAGTCAAGATCCTCTTGAAAGAAAACAAAAGCAAGTCTGGTTGCTTAACTCGTATTTTAAGGATATACCCGAAGAAAAAGCTCGCTTTTCCCGACTTCTAATCATGTATCGAAAAACTGGAGAAATTCCATTTTCAACTGACTATCTCTCTAACACTTTGCTTGACTTTTTCTACAAAATGAAGGCTTTTGAATTTGAAATATCACCTGATCAGGTACGTGATTTTCTAAAGGAATGTTTAGATGCGGAGAATCTATCGTCCGCACAAAAATCTTGGATAGAAGGCATTTTAACCAACTGCATCAAACCTTTTTTAGAAAGAATGATAGTATAGCGGTAGTTTTTGTCCTGCATGGAGAGAGTCATTATTGTTAAAATTATGTCTCAGAACTATTTTACATAATTTTATTTATGTATAAAATAAAAATGTTTGTATCAACATTAAAAATTAGAAAGAAACTATGTCAAAAGAAATCGATATTGAATATTATCACCAACTAGCCTTGCAAAAACAAAAAGAGCATCGTAAGTTTTTAGGAAATCTAAAGAAGAAAGCGCCTAAAAATTTAGATAAAATTGCACTTGAAATCCATCAAGAGGTTTTTAATGAAATTGATTGTACAGCCTGCGCTAACTGCTGCAAGAGTCTTGGTCCAGACTTCAAAGAAGCAGATATCACACGTATTGCAAAGTACTTTAAAATGAAATTGCCAGCCTTTGAAGCTGAGTTTTTGCAAGTAGATGAAGATGGAGATAAGATTTTCAAATCTATGCCCTGTCCATTTTTAGGAGGCGATAATCTCTGTTCTATCTACGATGTCCGTCCCAAAGCCTGTCGTGAATTTCCACATACTGACCGTAAGAAGATTTACCAAATCAATAATCTAACGATCAAAAACACTTTAACTTGTCCTGCAGCCTATCTCTTTGTTGAAAGATTAAGAGAGAAAATAGACTAAGTACTCTCATTGTATGATAAGATTCATCCTCAAATATAGTTGCTATTTGAGGATTTTTGTATATTTATTTTTATCTGAAAATTCAAACCATAGTTCTAATTAAGCAATAAAGTCTTCTGTTTAAGCTTAAAGTTTTTTAAACTTTTTCTTAAAGAAAACTGATATAAGCTATCTTTAAGCGATGTTCTGTATAGTTATACTATCATCAAAGAAAGAGGTATCGATATGAACTACATAGTCATTCCAGCTTATCAACCAGATAATAAACTTATCAAACTCATCGAAAAAATTCACGAAAAGAGTGATTTTCATATCTTAGTCATAGACGACGGCAGTTCATCAGAGTGCCAAAAAATCTTTGATAAAGCAAAACAATTTGCTACTGTCATTCGTCACCAAGTGAACCAAGGTAAAGGGCAGGCTCTAAAAACAGCCTTTACTTATATCCAAGAACAAAACATTTATGGTACGGTTGTCACAGCAGATGCGGATGGACAGCACAAGGTATGGGATATTTTCCGCACGGCTAATAAAGCTTCCGAAAATCCAAACAAGCTAATCTTGGGTGTACGTGCCTTTTCTGGAAAAGTTCCCCTTCGTAGCCGTTTTGGTAACAGCTTAACCAAAGCTCTCTTTAAGCTTCAAACAGGAGTAGGAGTAACAGATACGCAGACAGGTCTTCGTGCTTTTACGACAAACTTGATACCGTTTATGCTTAAGATTGAAGGCCAACGTTATGAATATGAAATGAATATGTTGCTCGAAGCAACAAAAGAATACGAAATTCTAGAAGTGCCGATTGAAACTGTCTATATCAACGATAATGAGGCTTCACACTTCCGTCCAATCCAAGACGGGCTCATGATTTATAAAAATATCTTTAAATTTGCCTTATCATCTCTTAGTAGCTTTGTTGTAGACTATGTCGTTTACGCCCTAGCAATCTTGATTTTGCCGACAGTTCCGACGAGTCTACGAATCTTTCTAGCAAACGGAGTCGCTCGTGTGACTAGCTCTATTTTCAACTATTCTACAAATAAAAAACTAGTCTTTAAAAATGACGATAGCCTTGTGAAAACAGGGATGGGATACTTTTGTCTAGCAATCGGACTCTTTATCTTAGACACGCTACTGATTCGTCTCTTCTTTACAGTCTTTGGTATTAACCTTCTGATTGCTAAAGTTATCGTCGGCATCCTTCTCTTCGCTGTTTCTTGGACAGTTCAGAAGAAACTCATCTTTAAAGAAAGGACATCAACTGTATTATGAAATTTTTAAAGAAACGCTATGCTTACGCCTCAGTTCTTGGCCTACTCTTGACAGGATCCTTTAGTTACTCAATGCTAAAGACCTTTGTCCTCGCTGAAACTATCTCGACAGTTGCAACAACTAGCACAAGTTCCAATGCTGCAGCAGCAAGTCAAGCTGCTAAGACAGCTACTGTCACTGACTCTAGTTATAAAGATGACAATATTACTGTCAATTTGTCTGAAACGACGGTCAATAATACCCAAGTCTACGTTGCTGATATTACTCTGAGTTCATCGGATTATCTGAAAACTGCCTTTGCTCAAAATGCCTACGGAACTAACGTAACTGCAAAAACCTCTGTTACCGCAGCTGACAACAATGCCATTTTAGCGGTAAATGGGGACTACTATGGAGCAAACTCTACAGGCTATGTTATCCGTAATGGAGTTGTTTATCGTGATACTGTTCGTGAGGATTCTAGTAATGGTGACTTAGCTATTTATAAAGATGGCTCTTTCAAGGTTATTTACGAAGATCAGATTTCAGCTGAGCAACTAGCAAATGACGGTGTCGTCAATCTCTTGGCTTTTGGACCAGCCTTGGTAGAAAATGGTGAAATTGCAGTTGATACAAATACAGAAGTAGGACAGGCAATGGCTTCAAATCCTCGTACAGCTATTGGTATTATCGATGAAAACCGCTATATCATCGTGGTTTCAGATGGACGTACCTCTGAAAGTGAAGGTCTCTCTCTTTATCAGCTTGCTGAGGTCATGAAATCTTATGGAGCAAAAACAGCCTACAACCTTGATGGTGGTGGATCATCTACACTTTACTTCAACGGTCAGGTTATCAATAAACCAACGACTGGAGGAAACAAAATTTCAGAAAGGGCGGTGAGTGACATTGTCTACATCGGTTACTAATTTTAGCAAAAAACGATTTAAAAAAACGGTCATTTCTTATACACTAATCACTATTTTCTTCTTTGCATTTTCTAGAATTTACGAAGCTTTTAGTTTTGGAGAAACTTCTGTTCATATGCACTATTTATTTGCAGTACCTCTTATTGGAGGAATTCTACTAGCAATCTTTCTCAAGGTTCTCCCACATTTCTCTCGTATTAGTCTAAATCTATGGAATTCGGCAGTAGCGATTATTACGGCAGGTACACTTTTCCGCGGGATTGTCAACCTTTCAGGACGCTCAACAACCTTGGATGCACCCTACTGGTATATCGGTATCAGTTTTGCAGTCCTAGCTTTTCTATCCATCTTTATACATCCGTTTCTAACTAATAAGCGCACCAAAGTAATAGAAGGTTAATTATCAGAAAAAAGTAGTCGTTCAGATATTGTTCGACTACTTTTTGTTGACTTTTATTTCTAAAATATTTTAAAAATATTACAAGTTCTTTTCTTCTGAAAGATACTGCTTTTATATCTAACAGAATATTGTATAATATAGTGGATAATTACTGTTTTTTACACAATATATAGAAACATCAAATACAAAATCTACGTATTCGTAAGGAGAAAAGAATGAAAAAAATATTGCTGGCAAGTACAGTTGCCCTCTCTATGGCAGGTTTTGCAAAAACGACCGTCTATGCCGAGGATTCTCAAGCTACCAATAATGTTCAATCATCAGAAAAGATTGCTACCAATACAGTAAGCAATGAGAAGAAAAATCAAAGCGAAGCTGGAAAAGCAACTTCTCAAACTCCAGAGACCAAAGAACAACCTTCAAAAGAAACAGTAGTAGAAGTAGTTAACAAAGAAGGTTGGCAAAAAGAAAATAACCAATGGCGTTATTATGAGGATAATCAACCCGTTTCAAATTGGAAAAAAATAGCGGGTGTTTGGTATTATTTTAATCAAGATGGCATCATGCTTAGTAATACTATCTTTAATGATTACCTATTGAATAATAGCGGTGCTTTGGCTGAATCTTCTTGGGTAAAAATTGACAACCAATGGTATTATGCCACTGAGGACGGGAAAGTTACTCGTAATAATTGGAAAAAGATAGCGGGTGTTTGGTATCGATTCGATGAAAATGGTATCATGATCAACAATGCTGTTTACGATGATTATCTGTTCAAAGCAAGTGGTGTCTTAGCTGAAAATAGCTGGGTAAAAATTGGTGATAAATGGTACTACGGTAATCAAGAAGGAAAAATCATCCGTAATAAATGGGAGAAAATCAATGGTTCATGGTATCGTTTTGATGAATCAGGTATCATGTTAAGTAAAACCATTTATAATGACTACCTTCTCAAAACTAGTGGCGCTATGGCTGAAAAGGATTGGGTGCAGATGGATGAGAAGTGGTATTATGCTACTGATTCAGGAAAAGCTATCCGGGATAAATGGGAAAAAATCAATGATTCATGGTACTCTTTTCATAAAGATGGTGACATGTTAAGTAGCCAATGGAAAGAGAAATATTATCTAAAAGATAGTGGGGCCATGGCTCAAAGTGAATGGTTCTTTGATAAGAAGTACGATAGTTGGTTCTACTTAAAATCTGATGGTGCTTATGCTGAAAACCAATGGCAAGGCTCTTACTATCTCAAATCTTATGGTTATATGGCCAAGAATGAGTGGATTTTTGATAAAAGTTATAACGCCTGGTATTATCTCAAAGAAGATGGGGCATATGTAACTGGTAATTTCACCATTAACGGTAAAGACTATTCTTTCCAAAGCAATGGAAAATGGATTTCCGATACAGCAGCATACTATAAAGTAAAACCAATTACAGCAAATGTATATAGTGCTTCTGGTGAAAAACTCAGCTATATTTCGCAAGGAAGTATTGTAGCGATTGATGGTGCAGAAGCCAAAGACGGTCGACTTCCAGTCAAAATTTCAGGCCTTTCAGGATATATGAACAAGAGTGATCTAGTAGCGGTCAGCTCTGATAGTGACTTTATTCCTCACTATGCCACTGATGGTAACTATCTCTACCACGAATTGTCACCATACGCAAGTATCCGTGTAGCACCTCATAGTTCATCAATGGCAATTGGCAAAAAATACTATTCAGCTGATGGTATTAATTTTGAAAACTTTACAGTTGAAAATCCTTTCTTATTTAGAGATTTAAGAAAACCAACTAATTACACAGCTGAAGAATTAGATAAAGTCTATTCTCTTATGAATATCAAGGGAAGTCGTCTGGCAGGTAAGGGTGCAATCTTTAAAGAAGCTGAAGAACGCTATCAGATCAATGCTCTCTATCTAATCGCCCAAAGTGCCTTAGAAAGTTCATGGGGACGTAGCCAAATTGCCAAGGATAAGAATAACTTCTTTGGTATCGGAGCTTATGATACAACACCATATGATTCAGCTAAAAGCTTTGACGATGTTGATAAGGGGATCTTAGCTGCGGCTAAGTGGATTCGCGAAAATTACATTGATAATGGCAGAACATACCTAGGAAATAAATCATCAGGTATGAATGTTCTGTACGCATCAGACCCATATTGGGGAGAAAAGATTGCAAGCATCATGATGTCAATTAACAGCAAGCTTGGTGAAAAAGATTAAAATTCATTAAAATCGATAACGACTGTATAGTGGTTATCGATTTTGCTTATCAAGAGAAACTTGAGAAATGAACTTTATGAAGCAGAATTTCGAGAATACAAATAAAAGAGGAATTGATTTACGTGATTTAGGGATTGATGCATACGCTTATGATTATTCAGCTGTGACTGATTTACTTAGAAAACATTTTACAATCGGCATTGAATCAAGCGTCAAATACGAGAAATCATGTTATAATAAAAGATAGTGATTTATTTTAGAAAAAGGATTTGTATTTAATTTTTGAAACTGGAAAAATAAATACAAATCCAATAAGAGAAAGGAATTTTACAGAATGGCAACTATTCAATGGTTTCCTGGACACATGTCTAAAGCGCGTCGTCAGGTTCAGGAAAATTTAAAATTTGTTGATTTTGTAACAGTTTTAGTCGATGCACGTTTGCCCTTGTCTAGTCAAAATCCGATGCTGACTAAAATCATCGGAGATAAGCCAAGACTATTGATTCTAAATAAGGCAGACCTTGCGGACCCAGCATTAACAAAAGAGTGGCGTCAGCACTTTGAATCACAAGGTATTCAGACACTTGCTATCAACTCTAAGGAACAAATAACAGTAAAAGTAGTAACGGATGCTGCTAAGAAACTCATGGCAGACAAGATTGCTCGTCAAAAAGAACGTGGTATTCAAATTGAAACCTTGCGTACCATGATAATCGGGATTCCAAACGCTGGTAAATCGACTCTGATGAACCGTTTGGCGGGTAAGAAAATTGCTGTAGTTGGTAACAAACCAGGTGTGACAAAGGGCCAACAATGGCTCAAAACAAATAAAGATTTGGAAATCTTGGACACTCCAGGGATTCTCTGGCCAAAATTCGAAGATGACACTGTCGCACTTAAACTCGCATTGACTGGAGCCATCAAAGATCAGCTGCTCCCGATGGATGAAGTGACGATTTTCGGTCTTAATTACTTTAAAACTCATTACCCTGAAAAGCTACAAGAACGTTTTAAACAAATGAATTTGAACGACGAAGCTCCAGAAATTATCATGGATATGACTCGTATTCTTGGTTTCCGTGATGATTACGATCGTTTTTACAACCTTTTTGTAAAAGAAGTTCGTGATGGAAAACTAGGCAACTATACATTAGATACATTGGAAGACCTCAATGGCAACGATTAAAGAAATAAAAGAAGAATTAGGGAAGATAAGAGAACTTGAAAATCCCTTGTTTAAGAAATTTGAAAAAGATTCTCGTACTGGTGTACAAAAGGAAATTGAAAAGCGCAAGAAAGCTATTCAATCTGAAATTGATGAAAATTTGCGCCTAGAAGACATGTTAGCTTACGAAAAAAAGCTTTATGCACAAGGTATTAGCTTAATTGCAGGTGTAGATGAGGTCGGACGCGGTCCTTTAGCTGGTCCTGTTGTTGCTGCAGCAGTCATTCTTCCGAAAAATTGTAAGATTAAAGGCTTAAATGACAGTAAAAAAATCCCTAAGAAAAAACATAAGGAGATTTTTCAGGCTGTCAAAGACAATGCCCTAGCAATCGGTGTTGGGATTATAGACAATCATGTCATTGACCAAGTCAATATCTATGAAGCGACTAAACTAGCCATGAAAGAAGCTATTTCACAGCTTGAACCTCAACCAGAACATCTTTTGATTGATGCAATGAAGTTGGATTTGCCGATTTCTCAGACCTCTATCATTAAAGGTGATGCTAACTCGTTGTCTATTGCAGCAGCATCCATCATTGCTAAGGTTACCAGAGATAAGATCATGGCTAACTATGACCAGGAATTTCCAGGTTATGATTTTACTCAAAACGCTGGTTATGGAACTGCTAAACATTTAGAAGGGTTAGAAAAGCACGGTGTTTCACCCATTCATCGCACAAGCTTTGAACCAATTAAAACGATCGTTTCAGAAGCTGAAAAAGATAATTAAAGGAGAAAATTATGGAGGA
>ERZ651108.1543-NODE-1543-length-9920-cov-3.138064_pt1 | contig 9920 bp, 14 predicted proteins | sample MGYA00512173_ERZ651108 | MGnify/ENA metagenome assembly ERZ651108 | reverse complement strand
ATTCTCTAAATATATCTAAATATATTATCTGTATATTCTTTCTTTCACCTAATATTATTTTTTCAAATGCTTTATCTTCTTTCTCCATAAATAGTATTATAGGATTATCTAGTTTATTTAAAACTCCGCTCCATCTACTTAACCAATGTATCATAGTATTAATTCTATTATCATCATTTAAATTAGAATCATCCCAAAATAATCCTGAAACTATAGTTGCTTCCTTTAACATATCATCATCTCCTTACAAAAAAAAATATAGTGCTGGGTTAATACCCAGCACGTTTGTCTTATTTATTTAATATTTTATTAGATTCTTTGATAGTTTCCCTGAGATAATATGATATATCGATTATAGTACTCATATAGTTTTTTATATTATCTTCATCTACTTTATCTAAAGGTATTGGGATATCAAAGTAATTGCCATAGTTAGTTCCTATTTTTAAAAATACTGTAGATAATTCAGGTTTACATAAAGAGTTATCATCTATACTGTTCCATTTATTATCTATAGAGTTTATTAATATATCTATATCATTTAGTACTGGATGATTATATTTACTATATAACTTATCTTCAGCTAATATAGTTATATCATAATTTGATGTATATCTATTGGGAAACACGATATGATAGGATTCCCCATTGGTATTTCTACATCTAGATACTAAACATCTTTGTTTAGTTATTTTATGCTGATAAATGAATATATCTGAGAAAGCTCGTTTATAATATTTTTCCCATCCTTCTTTAGGACCGTAGTTTATTTCTTTACTTTTTTCTACATTAGTTTTTAACAGTTTATCTCTAAATCTTTCTGTTACACTTTCGTCTATTGTATGTTCTTTATGAAATTCTTCAGTAACGTCTTCTAAATGTCCGTCTCTACCTAATTGGTAAGTTGTAATTTCTTCCATGATAATCCTCCTGTTATCTCTTTATTATTCCTGCATGTAATCTATTAAAATATTCTTCTCTTTTTAATTCTTTAAATTTACCTTTTATTATAGAAACCATTTGATCAAATAAATCTATATTCAGTGATCCAAGTTCGATTAACTCATTTTTCACATCATCTATAGTTTTATCCACATCAGTTATAGATATATCAGATAGTAGTGTTTTTCTTTTTCCTACACATGTGTAGTCTATGATTATTTTAGTCTTTATATTGTACATGTAAGTGGATATCTTATTAGTGTGATCAATGTATATCATAACACTATAATCTTTAAATCTCTTTCTACACAAGATGTGTTTAACATCTGATATAGGTCCTTCATGTTTTCCAAAACCTTTATCGTTAAAGTTAATATGTCTTTCGATAATTTGGTTTAAAATTTTAATTAATGTCTTCATAATTATACATCTCCTTTATTTTTATTCAAATTCTAATTCAATTTCATCTTTTCCATTAACTAAATAAAAACGATATTCATCATCTTCGAATGTAATCTTGAGTTTTAGTTCTGCAATCTCATCTAATGTCATATGAGTATTAGTAATATGATCTACGTAAAGATATTTATTATTATCATTCATCAGTTTACTAACTACTTGATGTATAGGCATCTCTACAGAGGCTACATTATGTTTCAATACCTTTCCTTTAGAATCTTTTACTCCTATTAATGTAGCCTTTATTTTAGTATCTGTTAATTTTTCCACTTTAATCATCTCCTTAAAAAATCTTCTTCTATAAATTTATATTCATAACTTAAATTCGTTACGGGTCTTACATCATTATTTCTTGGATTTTTATATGATGTCCATATTTCCTTTCTTTCAGTTATGACTATTTCACCTTGGTATATTAATTTAACTGGTTCTAATATCCATAACTCTCCAGTAAATTCAACATCATATACCTCTTTATTAGTCGGTTTATAAATATCACCGTTATAATCAATATAATAAACGTAGATTCTATCGCCTTCATTGAATATAATAGGTATAGAAGATAGACATCCTCTTATAGTTTCACATACAGCAATCCTTTTAGTTTGATTATCTTCCATACCAATGTCTATCGCATAATTATCAGGTATTCTTGGTTCTATAATTTTATTATATAAATCACCATTTGTTGATAAGAAATATAATTTCATAATAATCACCTTAGTAATTCTTTAATCTTGTTTTTATTTTATTAATAATGTACTTATCTATAGATTTTAAATTCTTTTCTGTTTCTCTTAATTCTTTTTCTATAGAATCTAATTCCTTTTTAATGTCTTCTGCATTATGTACTAAGTTCCACATTTTTCTATCTAGTAGATATTCTACTATTTCTACCTTTATAGAAAATGCTCTACTTAGACTTCTAATAATATTACTCTTAGTACTTTCTTCTAATATCTTAAAGAATTTCTTTTTATTCTTAGGATCTGTAAATATAATACTAGAAGCTGAAAGACAATCAAATTTAAATGATAACTTCTCTAATTTATGTTTTAAGAATCTTTCTGTTATCTTACATTTATAATTATAGTGACTTCCAAAGATATCTATGATATTTAATCTCTTAACTAATATATCACTATCAGTCATTAACATAGTATAATGCATACTGTAATTATAACCTTGCTTAAATTTACCTTTAAGATATAAGAACTCTTTAATCTGTTTAGGATCAGTTTCTTTCTTAAATATGAATTCTATTTCTATTCCATGTTTACCATCACTTAAATCATTTATTTCAGATACATATTCCTTTCCAAAAGAATGTCCCTTTATATTATCCATAAATGAAGCTACACAATACTCATAAGGTAATTCTGTTATCAATAGTCCAGGTCTTCCATAAGATGCTTGGAAGTTTTTCATTTTACCTTCTAAGAATACTTTTCCTTTACCAGCTAATAATCCCTTAGCTACTCCCTCTGGATTTACTAGTTTACTTTTATTAGGAATATCTAGTTCTATATTGTCGACTATATATTTTTCTAGATTCTCCCATTTATATTTCCCATTTAGAGTTTCTATAAATCTTATATAACATTTAGCAACACTCTCTAAAGAATGAGGGAGACATTCATTAGTATATCCTGTACCTGTACCTTTAGTCCTTTGTATTAAAGCCATAGGTAGTAATGTAGGAATCACAATAGGTTCTTTTAATGTTTGATTATAGTTAAAAATAAAATCACCCTCATTAAAATCTTCATCAAAGTACCAGTCTAAAGCATATTGAGATAATCTACTCTCTGTGTATCTTTTAGCTGCAGGTACCTTATCTGATATGATATATCCTTGGTTACCATGTATCTCTATAGGACTATATCTGTTTCTAAATTTCTGACCTATGACTATCAGTGCAGGATAAACACTGTCATCTCCAGTAACAAGATACTTAGCTACATCACCGGTGATAGAACTGTTCTTATCATAGCTAAATATCTTATTCTTATACATAGAGAATAATATTTTTCTTTGAGTAGGTTTTAACCCATCTATTGCAGAAGGTAACATTCTGTAATTAGATTCATCGATATAAGGAACCATAGATGTTTTAAGTACGTCTACTATATCTACATCTAATATATCCCCTATCTTCTTTTTTCGTTGTTTCGTTTTCTTTTTAGCCATATTCTTTCCTTTCTCAGATAATAAAATAATATCCTCGTTACAGAAAAATAATATATCCCTCCACCAATTAAGGTGGAGGAATCTTATTTATTCATTTATTTCTGTTTTTTCTTCTTCTGCAATGAAACTCTCTTCCTTGTCTTCTCCCGGTTTCATAGAGTATGGGAGAGGAGTATTTATAATTATTTGCATTTTAAATACATTACTGTATCTTAGTTCTCCAGCTGGTTTCACCATAGCTATAATATCATTTTGTATAATTCTTTCCCCATTCATTAATGATGATAATTCATCTCTAGGTTCTAAATTAAATGATACTTCTAATGGAGTATCAGGTTTTAATAATCCGTCTTCTCCAATAGCAAATCCATTATATTTATATGTATTTCTAGCAATACTGTCTTCTATAATTTTAGCATCACTAGCATTTATAAATATTTGTCTCTCATTACTGTTTATAGTAGATTGTGCGGATAATAATGGATTATATCCTAACTGTCCTACTAATACTTCTGATATAATAGAATCGTGAATAATTCTATACATTAGAGAAGATCTCTCTAGTAATACTTTATTAGCTGTATTATCATCATTAACACTTGTTACCCACTCTATTAGGAATGTCTTAGGATCTCCGCTATCATACATATCTTCTCTTCCTAAGTTAACAAGTCTATGATAGAAGCTACTATGTTCATAACGTAATGATACTAAAGTATTTAATCTAGTTATATTGTATTTAGTAGCAAATGTTGTGATATTATATTGTACATTAATTAAGACATCTATTGAATCTTTAATTTGTAGTACAATACCAAGTATTTCCTCATCTACTATTTTATCTGCTTGGTATACTTGTAGTCTAGATATATCTTGTACCATTGGATGGGGTATTCCTTGTTCATTAAAGAATACACTATTATTAATGAGAGTTATCAATCTCCCCATAATAGGTGATCCTAATATCTGTTGCACTTCAGGATTCTTCTCAGCTATTTGAGAAGCTAATCTTTCGAATACACCTAATATTGTGTTCTCTTCATTTGGTTCTGGTACTGGAACACCGTTTTCTTCTGTTACTACAGCATCCTCAATTTGATCTAATAATTGTTCCTCGTTCTTGATTTCGTCAGTGATTACTGGCATTTACATCATCTCCTTCTTAATTTTTAATTTAGTTTTTTTTTTATTAAAGGGTCTATATTTAATATATACCCTTACTATAACCATACATCGGTACTATCGATGTATGGTGTATTTCTATCAATTAGTTTAGAGTAGTAAACGACGATGTGTATTGAATGTACATCGTCTCTAATCTTAACTTTTGATATCATCTTCATGATATATAAATGATAATCCACTATATGTTAAAAAAGTTATTGATTCAGATAGAAACTCATTTCCTACACCAGAATCCTTTCTTTCATTTAGTACATCTACCATTCTGGATACTAAATTAGATTCTCCATCACCATATGTATCATTACTTAAAGATAACGTTTTAAAAATATCAGTTCCAAGATCATATGAAAAATCCTCACATAGATTGGTTATATTATAGATATCTTCCATACTCTTTATTTTCTTTATTATGATATCATCCGTATAGAATTTATTATAATCCACTTGCTCTTCTTCCGGTAATGTTGAAGCTAAGAATATCTCTACATAATATTCATCTCTTCCTAATACATAAGGTTTTTCAACATCTTCTTCTCTTTGGTAGAACATTATATCCAGAAATCTATCTTCATTCCTTTGTGATAAATAAGCTACTCTCTTTAAAGGTTTGTCTTCATTATAGAATCCTTTCGCATAATGTTTAATTCCTTCACTAGGTTTTGGTTCCCAAAAATAATTTGGTTGTAATTTGACAGGATCATTCTTATCAAATTTTAGTAAATCATCATAAAGTTTCGACATTTCTTTTCCTCCTATTTAATTTATATTGGTTTAATTTCTAGACATTTAGTATCATTCATTCCTAGTACAGTTTTATTATAAAATTCCATAGCTACTACTAGATGATCATCTATATCTCTTCTTTCTAGATTATCAAATATAGATAATCTTCCATCATCTTTTTTATTTTTTCCCCAGCTGCTATGTTCTGGTTCTATTATTATAAATTTATCTCTATTATATTTTATAAGCATAGATAATGGATATTGCATTTCACATCCAAAATCTACAATATATTCTCCTCCAGAAATATCAGCTAAGAAAGATCTTAGTTTTTTAAGTAAGTAAAATTTACTCCTTTGAGGTAATTCATTTATTTCTCGTATCTCCATTCTGAAGTACTTATTATCATAATCTGTAATTAAAGTAACTTTTTCGTCTAAATTCATAGTTATCTCCTCCTTAATGACTAAGTACATCTTCTATTTTTCTATGACATCTACAAATACAGATCCCCCATAAATATATTCCCCATTAGAAGAAACAAAGTCTCTCATTAATATATGCATATATTTTTTATCGAAAGTTTTATCATTTCTAGCTCTTTCTAAAAGACATGATAATTGATCAAAAATATTAGCTAATTTAGAATCATAGTCATCTATTATATTTCCTATAGGAGACCAGTTATCAAATTCATGTTCAGGTGATTCATCAGATAATTCTAATAACTGAGAATAAGATAGTTTAATATCATTTTCTTCATTCTTAAATTCACCTATACGGATTCTGTATCCGGCTATAAAATCCTTCCCTTCTCCATCTGTATAAATAGATACAGTGATGAATGACATAGAATTAGTATATTTACTATGTATTCTAAGTGTTATAGCATGTTTCAACATCCTCTCCCCATGTACTAAAGGAAATGGTACGGATCTGGTATATTTCTCAAAAGCCTCCACAAACTTTTGTTCTAAAACTTCGTTAGTCATGTTTTTTCTCCTCCTTAGTTCTTTTAAGATATAAGTTATTTAACTTACACTTAAGTTCAGTTATTTCTTTATTAATGTCATGAAGAGACTTCATAAATTCATAGTACTCTTCTTCACTCATCTCGATGTGCCATTTTTCCAATACGATTATCTCCTTCCTAATAGATTAAATCTATATTAGAACGTTTATGACGACAAAAAAATATTGGTGGGTTTCCCCACCAATACAATGTGATAAAATATAATATTATTTATAGGAGATAATATTAACTATATTTTTTACTAGCGTTTTTAATGATATCTTCTATCTCTTTATCGCTAGGAGTTTTCTTAGTAGGAACCTTAGTCTTAGTAACTTTAGGATCTACTTTCTTATTACTTACTGAAGAAACTAGATTATCTTTACCTTTAGCAACTGTTCCACAATTACATTTAGGTTTAGATACATTTTCTGTTTCTTTCTTCTTAGGAGTAAAGATTCTCTTTAACTCCCTAACTATTTTATTCTCCTTTTTAGGAGCAGTATTAGTAGCAACAGTTGTTGTCGGTTTACTACTTGGTTTAGTTGTAGCTTTATTAGGTTTAGAAGCTACAGTAGTTTCTTTCTTTGTTTCCTTTTTAAGATTTTTCTTTACGTGAGCGTAAAGATCGAGGGCAAAACAGGCGTTGAGATGGAAGCGCTAACAGGTGTGAGCGTGGGACTTTTGACCATTTATGATATGGTAAAAGCCATAGATAAGGGCATGCAGATAGATAACATCGTGCTAGAGAGCAAAACAGGAGGCAAAAGTGGCGAATATATGCGATCTAAATAATAAAAAGGCAAAAATCGACTACCCAACACACTGGGAGTACAAAGTGATATTTGACGCTGGCGTAAATGCCGAAGAGAAGGTAAAAGAGATAGTAAAAGATAGAGAATTTAAGCTAGTTTTTTCGAAATTTAGCAAAGATAAAAAATACGCTAGCTACGATCTAGCCGTGCTAGTTTTAAGCGAAGAAGAGAGGCTAGAGATTTTTTCAGCGCTAAAACACGAAGCAAAATACGTTTTATAAGGCAAAAATATGGATAAACTTGAGCAAAATTTACGTGATTATAAAGATAGCGAGGGGCTACTAACTAGCATAAAAGCTCTTTGCAACGACTTTTTTAGGGACGTCTCAGACAAAGACGAAAACACACTGCCTGATCTTTTGAAGCAAAAGATGAACGAGCTTTACGACAAGATGGATAAAGAGAGCCTCATAAATGCTAAAAATCTAAAAAGCGCGATGGAGGGGATAAACCAAGCCCTAGTTAGCGGCGAAGAGAAGCGACTTTATGAGCTATTTGATAAAAGAGATGAGATAAATAGAGCCATCGAGACAAAGCGTGAAGAGATAAAAAATAGGCTAAAAATTTCATTTGAAGCGGCTGAAGAGGTCGTAAAAGATAGAGATTTTGGCGAAAAAGAGGAAATTTTAGAGCTTTTAAATAACGCCATTATTAGAGAAACAAGGATGCTTGGCATCTTAAAAGAGAGCGCTCAAATCGCCTTTTTAACGACGCTTGAGGGCGCAAAGGATGTCGAAGAGACCGCTGGTGCGATAGCTAAAAATATGACCTACGCTGCGATAAGAGGCGGGGAGTTTAGCAAAGAGCGAATGTTTGAAATTTCAAAAAATATCATCAGTGCAGCGGGGAATTTAGCAAATGAGGGGCATATATTTGCAAAAGAGCTCATAAAAGGCGCGATAAATGGCACGAGAGATGGCATTTTAAGAGCTATTGAAAAGCTAAAAGATGAGGCTAAATTTGCTCCAGACGAGCTAAGGCTAAACTCACAGCTTTTAAATTTAAAAAACGTGGATGAAGAGTTTATAGCGCTTCTTAAAGAGCTTGAAAATGAATTTGATGGCGTAGCTAAAAGCGAGATCGAAAGCGTGATAAATAGCGAGCTTGACACAAACCTAGCAAAATTTAAACGCATAAGCGATCAAGCGATGGAGCAGATCAGCTCAAGGCTTGAAGAGCTAAAGTCAAACGGCGTTGCAAAGCTTGTGAGCGAGGCGAACAATAAATTTGAAGCTCTAAAGCAAGAGCTAAACGACAAGAGCAAAAAGCTAAAGCTAAATTTTGACGCTAATGACAAGCTTGAAGGACTCAAACAAGATATCGCGGAGTTTGAGAAAAAGGCGAACGACAAGCTTGAAGACATCAAACAAATGGATATAAAATCAGAAGCTAAGAAATTTGGCGACAGAGCATATCAAGCCGCAAAAGACTTCATAAACGTCATAAAAAAAGATAAAAAAGAGGAGTAAATTTGCCAAGCTTTTTGGCAAATTTATCATTTTGGCTAGGTCTTAGCCTAGCCTTTTATAACTTAAATTTACAAAAATAGATAGAGCAAAAACGCACCCAAGATCAAGCGGTAGATGACAAAAGGTAGCATCCTGATCCTTGAGATGATCCCCATAAATAGCTTCACGCAGATATAAGCACTAACTGCACTTATGATGACGCCAAGGGCGATGTCGCTCCAAGGCAGAGCGTTTGGATCTTTTATAAGCTTGATGCTCTCAAGTCCGCCAGCTAGGATGATGACAGGTATCGAAAGTAAAAATGAGAAATTTGCACTGCCTTTGTGGCTAAATCCTAAAAAAAGTGCCGCTGTCATCGTTATGCCTGATCTTGAGACGCCAGGGATGAGCGCCACAGCCTGCGCTAAGCCGATGATGAGAGCAAATTTTATGGTCATTTCGTATTCGCTTTTGTTTGTTGAGCGAAGATCAGCAAAGTAAAGTGCGATGCCAAAGATGATCGTAGTAACAGCGATCACAACGCCGCTTCTTGCGTACTCTTCGATCACGTTGTTAAACAAAAGTCCAAAGATACCAACTGGGATAGTGGCAAATCCCACGCACCAGACAAGCAAGCTATCGCCCACCATCTTTCTTTGCGCGATCGAGGCAAAAAAGTCGCGAAGTAGCTTAAAAATCGTATCTTTAAAATAAAAAAGTATCGCACTTAGCGTACCAACATGCACTGCCACGTCAAAAGCAAGCCCTTGATCTGGCCAGCCAAGTAGCTTTGGCACCAAGATGAGATGAGCCGAGCTAGATATCGGCAAAAACTCGCTTATGCCTTGCACCAAGGCCAAAACGATAACGTGAGAAATTTCCATAAAATGCCTTTTTTGATTTTAGATTGCAGCTGGGGATTTTACTCCCCAAAGTTAAATTTTATATAAGTTCGCTAGCAAAATTTGCAAGCTTTTGCGGAGTAAATCCGAAGTGATCAAATAGCTCATTTGCCTTGCCGCTGGCGCCAAAGCTGTTCATGCCATAAACCGCGTCAGCAAATTTATACCACTCATAGCCAGTTGCAGCCTCAACTGCGATGATGGTTGTGTTTTTATCTAAAATTCTAGCCACATACTCAGCTGG
>ERZ651108.1542-NODE-1542-length-9922-cov-34.311949_pt1 | contig 9922 bp, 4 predicted proteins | sample MGYA00512173_ERZ651108 | MGnify/ENA metagenome assembly ERZ651108 | reverse complement strand
TGTAATATTCTAGAATGGTCAAATCAATATAATTTCGTCTATATGCCTTAACAGCACCTAATATAAAGACCACTAAAAATGTATCTAAACTTTTTTTATTTTTAAAATAAATCATAGTTATACCTCTGTCCACTAATTTATTCTAGCTTTCGATTTACCGATTTATTATTAATCCTTTTTATCTTTGGATTAAATATTTGACCATTTTTATTTTGGAAATAATGGATTTCTATATCATTTCCATTAATATCTTTCCCATGGTCATATATTTTTTTCCAATCGCCCCCTACATCTTCTTTTAATTGTTTACCGAGACCATCCTCATTTTTTATATTTAATTTATCTTTTTGGTAACTCTTAAAACCTTTAGGTAATGACTTTAACTCCTTCAAGGATTTATAAACCTTCTTAATTCGATCATTTACAGTATATAATCCACTAGATAAATTGCTATTAGACTTATTATCATTCTTATTTTTATTATTAGAGTTCCTATTGAGATTATCTAAATTTTTCTTAGAATTTTCTTCCGATATAGATTTAGCCTTACTCTTATCCGGATATTTATTTACAAAATGAATCCCATCAGGTAATGGACTTCCAGATTTAATTTCATCTATTGTAACTGACGATTCCGGACTCAATCGTTCGTCTGCATAGTGCAGTGCAACTGTTGTGGAAATTGTTTTCCCTGTTAACGTTGATTGAAAAGAATTAGTATGAGTATTAAATACCAAATTATCATTTGGATTATCTACAAATATTGCATCACCTTCAGTATGTGTTGAATGTACAACCTGGCCTGTTGCTATATTTTGCAATCTAGAAAACGGAGAATTGCCATCAGTACCAATATCTACCCAATTATCTGTACCATCAGGACCAATAACACGCCCTGTGAATATAGTTGCCCCCGTTGTGCTTATGCCTCTAAAATATCGGCGACCAAGACTATCATATTCACCGGTGTCTTTATATGTATTTCCATCTGCTGCATGATATACATTAATAGGCTGAAATCCAGTATCTAAATTATAATTTTCTTGAACCCGTAATGAAGTGCCAGGATAAGATACGGTTATAGCCCATGGACCACTATAAACTGGAGCCGCTCCAGTTTCAATAGAGCTATCATCAACACGCTCCATCAATGTTCCACCTGATTCAACACCAGAAGTTATTTTGCCTCTATAAAATGCACTGCCAGGAATATTAGCCATTGTACTTTCATCAAAAGTAGTAGGCTCGCCCGAACCAGTTACAAGTGGAGTACTTACTAAATTCCCAGCAATTAAAGCTGGTGATGCATTCTTTGCTAGGCCATAAACACCTTTACCAACTGAAGCTAAAGAGGCTATAGTATTTGAGACTCCTGGATTCCAAACAAGATCCTCATTCCATTTTGTAGCATAAGATGCTGATGCCGCACCACTATTACTTGATTCACCACTTACTTTATTAACAACCCCGCCTACGGCAGCACTCAACCATTGTGCTACAGCTGGATCATGTTTAGCCACTTTATTAATTTCACTGATTAACATCTCATTAGTCATAGTAGCTTTAAACCCACTACCAGGTGAATTACCAGCCATACGCGCTGCTACTTCACCTATGATGCCATGTGCAATAGATTTAGCGATTTTGCCATCTTTCGTTGTTGGTTGCCAGTTGTGTAGTTGTTCAAATGCATTTTTAGAGAAAAGACGTGCTAATTCTTGACGTTCTTCAATTTTCTTTTTATCGAAAATCTTATCTAATTGATGCAACGTATTTTCGGTATTCGTATTGATGGTTTTAGTATCAATTTCTTTACCATCTACAGTTAGTATACCATCAGAGATAGCAGATTGAGTAGTAGAGCTTGCTTTACCTTTAGATCCTATGCCTAAGTTTGGAACTAGACCGATATTGTTATAAATCTTATCATAGCCTTTTTTATCGCTGGTCTTCATCTCTTCGAGTTTCTTTTTACTGCCATAGTAGTTATATCCAATACCATTGTTGCTATATGTATATTCGGCTTCGTTCTTGATATCTTTCATCTCTAGAGATTTTGTAGTCAGTTTATTCTTAGTTTTTGGAGCGTTACTTTTAATTAGAGCACCTTCTAATGTAGTACTGTTACCTACATTAATGTCATAGCCATCTTCTCCAGCATAAATGCCAGCTTGTTCTGTTACGCTTTTCCATTTGCTATCGATTCTTCCTACGCTAGCATTTATACTGCCAGTTGGATCCTTAAATGTTGGTTTAGATGATACGGAGAAGCCCGCAGATTTACTATGTTCTTTAAAGTTATCTACATCTTGCAAGCTTTGAATATGTAAATCACGACCTGTATCTACTTCTACCTTTTTACCCGCTACAGCAGAGCCAATAATATTCGTATCTCGTTTAGCCTTAAGTTGTGCTAATTCAGCAGCTTTAATTTTTGTTGGTACATAACTTTCTTGGTGAGTATCTCCATTTTGTCGTGCCATATGAGCACTCGCATTAATATCGAGAAGGCCACCACCAGTTAAACTGATACTCGCTCCTGCACTCCAGCCAGAACTCTTATAATCATTTTTCACATCTACTGTATTCTTACCAGCCTTTATATTAATATCGCTAGCGCTAGCCAGACTAATGGATTGAGCAGATACGCTTTCACCAGTAAGAGTAACACCATTTTTTTTAGCATCACGAGCCGTCAAATGAACATCACCGTCACTAATAACAGTACCACCTTTATAAGTTGCAGTATCTACTGTTTGACCTTGTTTCTGTGATGTACTACCAATTGATACAGATAAATTAACAGCATTATCAATATTTTTAGGACCTCGTTTAGCTTTACCATTTACTTTTTCAACTTTACCAGTCACTGCATCTCGTATTTTGGCTCCATGTAAAGCACTATCTACAGCTTCATATCCGTCTTGTAACTGTTTACGAGCTTCATTAAGTTCAAGAGCTACTAAACGTTTGTCATCACGGCCACCGGCTTGTTTAATAGTTCGCGTTGCATTCGTTACACTATCAGCTATAGCACCACCTAATGCCACTGTTAAGCCGGACTTTTTATAGCGATCATCATGTGTCATATGTTGCGTATCAGTATTACCGTCAAGGGTCACTGCAGCGCCCTCAATTGTAGTACCGATTTTACTTACTACATCGGCACTAGTAAGATGTACCGTATCATTTGCCGTAATATTAACATTGCCCTTAGTACTAGCAATAGTATTACGTACGGTTTTCTCTTCACGATTGGTATCATCTATATTTCGTTTTTCTGTACCAATAGTAAATCCGATACCACTTCCCATTAAACCTGAAGTTTTATGACGATATGTACTCGTCTCTTTCGTTACATTCTTATCCGCACCGAGTTCGACCTTACCAGCGGCCGTCACTTGAACGCTTTGTTCCCCCATCAGTTTAGCGGATTGTCCTGTCACATCATGACCAGATTTAATCACAACGTCTTTGCCACTCACAACAGAACCTGTTACAGCCGTCACTTGTGCCACACTAGTTGCATCTGTACGTTCTCGTTTAACTAAACTTTTCTTCCTATCTTTATACACATGGTCAACGGTACTTGTTGCCGTTGCAGTATCAAGTTTTACATTCTGACCTTCTACCTGCGCCTTATCAGCGGCCAGGATTTCACTACCGCTAAGTGCTACATCAGCATTAGCAGCCACAGTTACATTGTTACCTTCCACACTGCTACCTACAGAGGTTGCTTCATTCACTAAATCATGTGTTTCTGTAGTCTGAGAATGACCACCACCGGATTTTCCTTTGTCATAGCGATGTTCCTCTAATTCATGATTTGCTGTCATAGACTGCATGTTTACCTGACGTCCAGCTACTAGAGTAACATCCTTATCAGAAGTCACTTTACCACCCTGCATAGCAACATCACGACCTGCTGTAACTACAGCATCACCTTTCGCCGTAATTTGACCTTGATCTACAGCAGTTACCGTTTCACGACGGCTATTGGCACTATTCCATACAACCTTACTATTGCTGGCTTCATACTTAACGCCGTTATTGATAACATCACGATCTGCCGCCACGACAAGCTTTCCTTTTTCATCGGTTTGCTTAATCGTACCGCCCTCATTTATCACATCATTCTTAGCATATACAGTTGTACGGTCACGGCCTTCTATCGTGCCTTGTGTATTACGAACATCGGTATCTGCCACCACTGTTGTTGTGCGACCTTTAATCAGTCCGTTATCATTGTGTATCGTATTACCATGTACAGTTATTGCATCATCCGCCACTATGCTACCGCGATTATGCATCGTACCTACTTGCAAATTAATCGATTGAGCCTGCATATTCGCAGCCTCCTCAACACGTTGTGTGGTCGGCGCCAAATATAATGTTGGTACGAGTAAGGTTTCAGTCTTGCCGTTCGGCAACACTACCGGTTGACTGACAAGCATTACCACATCTTCCGTCAATTGCTGTTGCTCCGACTCAGTTAATCCTTGTCCGAGCATCATCGATTTAGACTTCATCACGGTAAGACCTGCATCCATTAATTTACGGTACTGCTCTTCTTCTGTAAGTCCTGCCTGTAGTCTACTTTTACCTGTTTGACGTAAAATAGCCTGCATCACCAATTGTTGTTCATAGTAACCATCTCCTAATCGTTTTTGTGTACGCATAGGATTGAGTTGTAACCGATTAATGACATAATCAGAGGATAAGAAGCTTCTTCGATTGGTAAAATTTGGATCCGTTTCCATCGCATACGTTGTATTCGGATTAGTGGATAACTGACTCATAGACGTCAATACCGATGTATCTACCGTAGTACCTGTTGTGCTGTTCGCTATATTGCTACCATAAACAGCTACTGGTATATCTAACGGTTGCACTACATCATTATGATACTCCGCCTCACGAATATTCGTGGAATCCCATCCATGATGTTTATGGCGACTATAACCAGTAGCAGTCCCATTCTCACTAATATATTCATTTCCTTTCGGATTAAGCGCTTCATAATGGCCGATTTTACCAGCCAAAGTACCCGCTGCACTGATTTGGCTAGCATCATTAGTAACAACGTCTGCTTCAATCTGTAAGTTACCACCCGAAATAATACGCCCTGGCTTGGACGTATCCACTACTTCTTTTACTCGTGTACGATCATATTCATATTTCGTCCAGCTATCATGATGCTCTCCATTAATAGACAATTGTAAATTTTCAGAAGAGTGAACTACAACCTTATCTTGTGGAATTGGATCATCATGATCATAAATACGTTCCTCAGATAGCTGATATCGTTTGATGCTACCTGCCGGTGCCACTTCATTTTTAATATGCTCCGTAGTTCCTGTAGTAGCCCGTTTCAACGTAACGCCACCATTTTTATTAGCAATGGATTTGGCGAGAATCACTCCCTGCTGACCAGCCTCGATAGTAGCCGCCACATTAGTCAACGCATCCATCTTGCCGGCTATAGCGCCGTTATAATCCATCGTCTTTCCTAGTTGTAACACACCCTCAGACTTCAGCACACTACCATTCGTATTTTTTATTGTATTAGTAGCTACTGCTAAATTATTACGCGCGATGAGTACTGGTGCATCTTTCGTAACAGCATTACCGGTTTGTGTGAAAGCATCTGCTGAAATACGTGCCGAATCAGCATACAATTTAGCCTTACCGACTTGTGTAAAGCCTTTTGCACTAATGCTTATATCCGGCGCCACCACAGTGCCACTATTTTGTACCTTGCCGGTACTGTCTACAGAAATATGATTTTGTGCAGAAAGAATCCCTTTATTATTCACGCCAAAACCATCATTGGTTCCTACTAAGTACATGCTATTCGCATACATACCACCGATTTGAGAAACATCAAGACCTACCTGTTCTGAGTTACTGGTCTTCGTAACATTAGTTACCTTACCACTACCATCGACAGATACTGTATTTTTACCGGTTACCACATGGCTTTCATCAGACCATACCTTGCCGTTGAGCTGTACCGCTTCAGCCAAAATATCTGTACGAGATGTACGCGATGCATCGAGACCTTGTTTAGATACCTTCACAGTACCTTGCTTTACATCATATCCAGCAATAGTTCCGTCTGTAATAATAGGGTTTCCTGTTGTCAGAGTAGCCGCACTAGTATTAATAAATGTCCCATTATTAACAGCAATCCCATTTGGGTTAGCAATGATAACATGTGCCTTACGACCTGCTACCTCTAAGGCACCATTCATTGCAGTCGCACCCGTTCCAGTTACTTCATTTAAAATCGTCTTAGCTGCAGCACCTCTCAAGTTAGGATTCCCCATCACATAGCCAGCTAGTTCTGTAGATACAGGTCTCCTTGAGTTATTTAGAATAACCCCTTTGTCATCTACATTAAACATATCATATTGATTGTGAGATAAACCATTAGCATTCGGTTTATTAATATTGACAATGGGCGTTCCATTAGGGGCTTCATCCATAGTTGGACCCATTTTTCCTTGATTCGGTACAATAGATTGTGCCACTGCTAGCGGAATCCACGGTCCAGAATTTGTAACTAATAAGGCTGCACACAATGCGGTTGCTGTATACTGTTTAATTTTCATTATTCTTTCCTTATACTCTCTCATTTAATAACACACATTTTTAATTAAAACTGATAACTGGATCTGAAAGCCCATACACTTGTATCAGTAGTAAAACCGTCCGGCTTTTTAAGTGGAGTGCCTAATGACACATCATAGCGAAATGCATCACCGATATTCCCACGAACACCGATAACCCCACCTACTAAGGTATTACCAATTTGTGTCGCTGTGGACGGCCCCCATACATGACCTATATCTATACCTATATACGGAGTTATTCGTTGTCGTCTAAATGGTAAGGCCCATTCATTTTGAATGTAGTAACCGGAGTCACCACGTAATGTTTCTTCCCCACTGAAGCCACGTACGGAATAGCGTCCACCGATACTAAATTGATCAGTTCCAAACAATCGTTGATTTGTAAACTGACTTCTAAAACGCATCGTATACACACCTTGTTTATGACCTATTCGTACACCGCTTTGCACTTCGCCCTCAAGTCCCGCCATTTTATATAACGTAGTCGGATTATCTGCTAATCCTTCCCAACTACGTACTGTAGCACCTAGGCCTCGTATGCCTTGACGATAAAAGAGATATACATCAGACATAGTATTCCCACTATACTGACGATGGGATAATCCTAGTTCCAATGCTGTGGTATGTTGCTCTTGTACACCGATTTCTATATCATCAATGTAACTATGGCGTGTTTTATGAATCACCTTAGCGACAGCAGCGGTCTTGGAGCGACTCGTCCGATTCAAAACCTGCTCTACAGAAAACTCAATCCCCCGAGTATTCCCAGAAGAACGGAATGCTTCTGGCATAAATACCAATTGATGATAACTATATTGATAGGTGGATAAGCGATACATTCGATTCCCATCAGGTACGGCATAATTTATGGCATACTGCTTTGATCCATGTCCATCACCATGATGACCAATATCCTTCGTTATACTAGCCGATAAAGTATCATTAAGCCCTGCCAACTGACTAAATGATACATACATAGTGCCTTGGTATTTCCCTGTCGATTCGTAACCCGCATTGTCTAAAATCAACGACCCATGTACAAATCCTTTTTGTTCTACCGTTAGTTTCACAATAGAGTGAAGTGGCTTTGTACCTGGCTCGATACTAAGCTTTACATCTTGTCCCGGTACATTTCGCATCTGGTCTATACCTTGCTCTAATGCTTGTCTACGCAGTACATATCCGGGACGAACAGGAAACGCACTTCGCCAATTCGTGCGAGCTTTTGGATTCGTGAGAACAATATCTTCCACATAGCCCGGTAAAATTTCAAAAGTGAGTGTACCAGATTGTAAATCCTGATTCGGAACTATCACTTGACTCGTTACATATCCATCGGCAAGAATTTGCTCTTGTAATTGCTTTTGCAGTACAACAATCCCCTTTGCCCCAATATTGTTATGATTATATATTTTCAGTCGATTCCTATACTTCTTAAAGACCGGTTCTGATGACGTAATCACAATCTGGTCAATTGGAAATGACACTGCTTCTTGTGGCAATGCATCCATAGGTGCGCCATTTAAATTGTCATAACTTGATTCTGAACGCGACAAAGCGGCCCTTGCCATCGGTGCCTCCGCGCGTTGACGCAAAGAAGCATCGGCTCGAGCCGCTTCTTGTTGAATAAATGAGGAAGGTACATCCGCTGCCAAAGTTGTCGTTGCACACATAACGCCAACTAAGCTCACACAACCGGCAGCGATTGATACTACTTTCATAATTCTCTCTCCTATATATTACTTTCAAATAATTATTAACTTATTAGTTCGATTATATCTCTCAGAAAACATAAAATCAATATTTTATGTATATATATGTTTTATAGAACAAAAGAGAGTTGATTCATACAATTCTCTTTCACTAATCAATCAAAATATACTTAATTTTAGTTATATTCAGTTTCATATTGCAATTTAAGATTATTTAAAATTATCAGTTATCACATTAAAAAGAATCATAAGCATAAAAATAACTAATACAGGTATTACAGAATAGAAATCTCTTTTTGCTTTTTTCAATAGAATAGGCATTTTCTCTAAAGTAAGTGAAGAGTCAGACTTAATGGCCAAAATTCTCAACCACAATTCTAATACCCAACTCAATATGCCTATAACAGCTAAAAGATGAATTAAACTATCACCATCATAAGGGATATTAATGAGTATAAAAACCAGACAGCCTATTCCTATTTCCGTATATAACATAGATTTAGAACGTTTAACTTGTTCCTTGTCTAATACAAAATAAGGATTCCTAATAAAATATAGACAATATATACATAATAAAAATAATGAAAGACCAATCTTCATATATAGCTCCATTTAAAATAAAATTATAAATGCAATCTTTCTAACCAATTATTACGGGCTAACACTACAATATATCCATCATTTACCGGATCCTTTGTTACATATACTCTATATGATTGATTTTCATATACATAACGAGTTTTAGCTTGGTCAATTAACTCCCAATTCCCACTTATAGGTTTTATTGATTCTATATCTTTATGTAATGAATCTTTCCTTATATTTCTTGCCATACCTTTTGAGAAAAGAGTTCTTCTGTTCGACTCATATACTTCGCTAGCATTCAAATATTGTTCTCGAGGAAAATATGCATTTAAAGCTTGTATCAATTCTACTCTAGACTGCTCAACTTTATCATTATAGAAGAAATTGTAGCATAATCCACAAATTAGCCATACAAAAGAGCAGCCTAAAAATAAGTACCAAAAAACAGAATAAATTGTTTTAAATTTCATTCCTAATTTTCCCTCTTATCTCATCAATATCACTAATATCAGAGTCAACTCTATTAGTTAACTCTTTGTAGTATAGTTTGCCACCCATCGATTCCGAATACCTAATGAACAGGTCCGTAAAAGCTTATCTAATCAATTTCATCAACGAACTTTAAATCATTTATCTCCATAAGTTAGCTCTAAAGATACCTCACCATTAGAGGTTAATGTATATACTAAACCAGAGAATGGGTTTTGATTATAGAATTTAAAAGTCTCAATCATCGCTACAACTTCATTTTTTAAATCATACATAACTTCCGAAATAATAGCCGGCTCTTTATCATTATTTTCTATATACTTTGTAATACATGAATCATCCTCAGTTTTATAAACCAAAAGCTCTACAGAAGGATTATCAACATTCATATCAAAGTGTAATTTAGCACGACTCCAACTTAGAGGCGTTAACTTGTATATACTTTTGGCCACTTTATTATAATGTTTTTCAAGTTCCGATTCTAAGCTTTTATGCTTTAAC
>ERZ651108.1541-NODE-1541-length-9927-cov-9.398298_pt1 | contig 9927 bp, 8 predicted proteins | sample MGYA00512173_ERZ651108 | MGnify/ENA metagenome assembly ERZ651108 | reverse complement strand
TTGAATTACAAGGAGGATAGGAATGGAAAAACGTAAATTTAAGTTTCTTTTGGGATTAATGACATGTGCATTCGTACTTTCTGCTTTAGCGCCAATTGCTGCTGAAGAGGAGACTGCATCTGAAACTACTGAACAAACAACTTTAGTTCAAGAAAATCAGACAGAACACAATGCAAATGCAGAAGTCAATAAATCTTCATATGATCATGAGGACTTATATGAAATTACTAGTAAATATGGATATGATTATGATGAAAATTATAGACCAGCTAGTGCTATTGTTGTTGATGCGGAAACTGGGCAAATAATTTATGGTGATAATATTGATTTAGAAAGAGATCCTGCTAGTTTAACTAAAGTAATGACGGCTTATCTTGTATTTGAAGCCGTTGAAAAAGGAAAAATTTCTTTAGACACAAAAATTGTTGCTACAGAAAACGACCGTGCTATTTCTACGATTCCTGATATCAGTAACAATAAAATTGTTGTTGGAATAGAATACCCAGTACGAGAACTATTGTCATTGATGTTATATCCTTCTTCAAATGTTGCTACCGTCATGTTATCTCATGCCATTAGTGAATCGGAAGCTAAATACATTGAGATGATGAATAACAAGGCAAAAGAATTAGGAATGACCAGTACAAAGTTTTATAATGCTAGCGGTGCAAATATTTCTTCTTTCCGTGGGTTATATAATCCGGAGGGAGTTGAAGACTTAAATAATGTTACCACTGCTCGTGATTTTGCTACTCTGACATATTATTTTCTTAAGAATTATCCAAAGTTATTAGAATTCACTAAAGAACCAGCAGTTACAACAATGGAAGGAACTGAGGTTGAAGAAACTTTCTACACACTTAATTATATGATTCCTGGTATGAAACATGGATATTTTAATGTGGATGGTATAAAAACGGGTTCTTCGCCTACAGCACAATTAAATCACTTAGTTACTGCAAAACATGGTAATTTAAGAGTAATTGAAGTTGTAATGGGTGTTGGAGATTGGTGGGATTATATTACAAGTGCAAATTATCGTTCTCAATATGGGAATGCGCTATTAGAAAAAGCCTATACAGAATTTAAAGTAGAGACACTTCTAAAAGCTGGTGAGCATGAGATTGATGGGCAGAAATTTAAACTTGATAAAGATATACAAATTTTAACAAAAGGAAATCAACAACCTACTTATAAGTTGGTTGGAGATGAGATTGTAATTGAAAATTTGATTCCTGTTCTTACACAAGAAATTAGAAGTAATGTATATAAAGTTTCGTTGATTTCTAACGAAATCACAACTTCTGAAGAAAGTTCAAATAATAGTTCGAATAGTGGTATAATGTTTTTTGATGGGGAAGAAGATTCTGAGACATTTGTCGGGTGGTTAAGAAGCCTGAGCAAAAATCCCCTATTATTAGCGGGTATTATTTTAACACTCAGCGTATTTATTAGTGGAATTGTTCTTGCAACTGTTCAAGTCTTTAAAAAGAAAGATTAACATAAAAAATAACCCTTGAGAAAATTTCTCAAGGGTTTGTTTTTGCTTATTGGAAGAATGCCCAGAGCCAGTCGATAATAAATCGTAGGCCGATTGTGTAGGCAGCCAGTGTAAATGGTTTAAAGACTAAGATGATAATAATGAATTTCTTATAAGTCATCTTTGTTAAACCAGCGAGCATACATAAGAAGTCATCCGGTGAAACAGGGAAGAACATCATGAATGCAAAGAAGTAGTCGAACCATTGTCCTTTATCTAACCAACTGATATAGCGATTATACGTATGTTCACTAACCATTGATTTTACGAATTGCTGACCGTATTGTCTTGCAAGATAGAAGGCAATGATTGATCCAATCACAATACCGATGTAGTTATAAATGTTTCCAATCCAGTTACCGTAAATATAAACACCAGCGATACTAGTAAGCGCTCCTGGAATGATTGGAACAACGGTTTGTAAGATTTGTAAAAAGATAAAGATTGGTGGACCCCAAATTCCCGCTTGAAGCATATAGGCTGATAACGTCTCTTGTGACGTGAAGAGTCCTTTTTGCCATGCCCAAACGATAAAGACCACTGTCGCAATTGCTCCGAGAATTGAAGCAATGTTCATGACTTTTTGAGCCGTAGGGGAAAGTGGTTTTCCTTGTTTAATTTCTTCTGTAGTCATTATTTCTCCTTTTATGATAACAAGTTTCTTTCTGTTGCAACTTTATCATAAAATTGTTGCCACTGTTCTAGAATACTTTCTTTTGAATAGAATTGTTCGCCGCGTTTTGAACCTTCGCAGGCTTTAGCGTAATAATCGGCGTCTTCTTTTAGTTTTGTTAATTCGTCTTTAAACGTTTGTTGACTGTTTGCTTTTAAGTAGTAGTCGAATAAAATTGGTTTGTACTCTGGTAAATCACGTAAGAGTAGTGGGATGTTTGCGTTCATCGATTCTAAAATCGTCATCGGGAATAACTCCTCGAATGACAATTGAAGCATGACATCACCCATATTAAAGAACTCATTCATACGATCACGCTCCACAAGTCCAAGGAAGTGAACGTTATCTGGAAGATCATCCATGTGTTCCATAATTTCTTTACGACCTTCAGAGATACCTTTAAAAGCGAAGTTACCAGCCCAAACAAATTGGATATCTGGCATTTTAGTCGCTAGGTCGATAAACTCAAGAACGCCTTTACGCATTTGAAGCTGACCAGCAGAGACAACGGTAAATTTGTCTGGATCTAATCCGAATTTCTTACGTAAGTCTGCTTTGGATTGGTCTGTAATTTTATAGAACGTTTCACGAGATACGAAGTTTGGAATGTACGTTACTTTAGAACGATCGACCCCATACTTTTCTAAATCATCAATAAAACGAGGGTTTACAGTTACTAAATAGTCTGCTTGTTTATAAAATGATAAAACATATTTATAGAATAACTCTTTAATTGGTTTTGGAAGAGAAATACTTTTTTCTAATGTTTCTGGTAAAAAGTGAACGGACGCGATTGTCGGTTGCTTTTTATTGTTTAAAAATGATTTGAAAAGAAAATCTGGATTAATAGTGTGGATGTGGTTAATATCAGCAATTTTAAGCTGATTTACAACAACGTTATAGCCCTTTAATCCTTCTGTTACAAGGTTTATTTGTTCCTCTGTCGCAGACATAACTCCTTGGCCTTTAACGCTGTCTGCACGAGTTAGCATATTGATTGTAAGCATAGTATCTCCTTATAAGTGTGATTCATAGCTATTTTACCATGAAATCGCTCATTTGGAAAATAGGTTCCTAATCTTTGGATAAATTTAATGTTTTTGCCTTCTCGGGTGAATTTTTGTATACTAGACAAGAAGAAAGAAACGAGGTCATTTATGAAAAAAGCGAAAAAGTCAAACCGAAAATCTAAAGATGAAGAAATGACATTAGTGGACTGCTATTATATTCCAACAGTGATTGCAGAACAGTTTCGCTTACTTAGAGAGCACTGTGCACTTGAAGTTGAAAAGGAACTAGCAGCCTTATTTCCAAAAGTGACAAGAGAATCTAGAGAAGATGTTGGAGAAGTTGTCGTTTCTTATGATGCAGACGGAGTTTTAACGTGTGAAGTCACATTAAGCCCTGTTGAAGTTTCTAAATTAGAAAAGGAAATCTCAGCAGACCGCCTGAAAAAATACATCGAATCAAAAATAATAAATTAAGAATCATAAACTGGGCAATTGTCCAGTTTATTTTGTTTTTAAAGCCGATATTTTAGAAAGGGTCTATTAGTTTTGGTACAATTAAAGTAAGAAGTAACGAGGTGATTTGAAATGACACATGAAATTCAAAATTTTACATTCCAAAATCCAACAAAGATTTTATTTGGAAGAAATCGTATTGAAGATATTGATAATGAAATTCCTAAAGACGCTAAAGTATTAGTCCTTTACGGGGGCGGCTCTGTTAAGAAAAACGGAGCATTTGATCGTGCTGTTAAAGCTTTAGGAAATCGTGAATGGGATGAGTTTTCAGGAATTGAAGCCAACCCAACATTTGAAACATTAATGAAAGCTGTTGAGAAAGTTCGTGCTGGTAAATTCAATTATTTATTAGCAATCGGGGGCGGCTCGGTAATCGACGGAACTAAGTTCGTGTCTGCAGCAAGTCTCTTTACAGAAGATCCAGTTGATTTATTTGGATGGGGTGTAGGTAAAGGATTACCTGTCCAAGAAGTAGTTCCTTTTGGGACGATTCTTACACTTCCTGCAACGGGTTCTGAAATGAATGCTGGAGCGGTGATTACTCTTGTTGAGAAAAAGGCAAAAGTAAGTTTCCGTGGACCAAAGACATTCCCTGTATTTTCAGTATTGGAGCCTGAATTGACCTATACATTACCTGTTCGTCAATTAGTGAATGGCCTGCTAGATACTTTCATCCACGTGATGGAAAACTATTTAACTTATCCAGTAGGAGCACTACTTCAAGACCGTTATGCAGAAAGTATTTTGCAAACGTTAATTGAAATTGCACCTCGTGTCATTGACACAGACCATATTGATTACAATGACCGCGGAACATTTATGTGGTGTGCAACAAATGCATTAAATGGAACGATTAACCTAGGTGTACCAACGGACTGGTCTTCACATGCATTAGGACATGAAATTACATTGAACCACGGAATTGACCATGGTCGTACATTATCGATTGTCTTACCAGCAATGATGAAAGTGAGAAAACAGCAAAAATTTGATAAATTAGTACAATATGGAAAACGTGTATGGAATTTATCAGGAAGCGATGAAGAGATTGTTGATGAGGCGATTGCTAAAACAGAAGAATTCTTTAAATCATTAGGAGCTCCTATTCGCTTTAGCGATGTGAATTTAGGTGAAGAGGTATTACAAGCTTTAGTGGACGGTTTAACACGTCACAAGAAAGTGAAATTATCTGAGCATGGTGATTTGACGCCAGAAGTTGCAATGGAAGTGTATAAAGAAGCGTTATAGGATAGGTGTTTTGTGTTTCTAGCCGTAGGAGGGGATAGAAATGGGTAAGCAGTCCATCTACGAAGAGTTTCTTCGAAATAGAAAGATGTATCCAAAAATTCCGTATTCATTCATGAAAGATGCCGTGGACGGGAAGGGAGAGTTCTTTGCTTTTGCACTCGGAAAGCGAGTGAAGAGTCAAGACCGATTACCGCAATTCTATCATGCGATGACAAAACTACTGAATCCAAATGTGGAAGTATACGAAGGAATTCTAAAGTTTGATATTCCTGTGATTTACTGGATAGAACCTCTACTTATCCATTGGAAGCAGTTTGTCGATCAGTTATCCTCCGAAATGAAGGACTTCCTATGCGACCGATTAACGGTATTACTTGAAGTCACTACAGTAAAAGAAGAATTTAGATTAGTGTTAATGCTACTAGTATTCTTTGATAATGAAATCACTCAGCGGAAGATTCAATACTTCGAGAAACATAGTTCGTATACTTTCTATATTGTATTTGCAAAATCCTACTCTATTCACGAAAGTCAGTGGAAAGACTATTTAGAAAAATTGGAACCTTCTCTTAGCGGATATGGACGCTTATATTACTTATTTTTCTATCCAATCAGAACGAAGATAGATGCTTTTTATTTGCTGAATGTGATGATGAAACAAGTCAGCATGCGACCTATTGCTGCCAAAAGTTGTATGTATCATCCAAAACTACTTCGTGTCATTATGGCCCATGAAATGACTCCAGAGGTTGAACGCAATTATCAACTATGTGTATTGCATGGAACGAGTGATGAACAGTTTATCCAGTGGTTGGTTGAATCCATTTATCCATTGTCGTTTTTAACGAAAAAGAATCGCAGTTTCACTATAGAATCTGTAGCATTATTATGCCGAATGAAAGAATGTTTAGAATTAGAACTATCCACTTGCACAGATGTGGAATCTGAGGAGTTCCATCAAAATCATTACTTAAAAGGCCTAGTGGACAAAGTTATTTGGTCGTCGCAGTCAAAAGTTGAATCTATAATAGAGGCTTCGTTGAAATCAGCCAATCGTGATGATGCCATCATTTTATTTGTACTAAGCAAAACGAATAGTAAACTACGATTTTCACAGTTCAATAAACTGTTAGAAAAAGATCCATTATCGCTAACGGCATTAGAGTACATTGAAAAATCAACTTCGAAAGTCTTTATCGAAGGTACGATTGATTACATAAAAGGAGTTGTAAGACCCGAAGTTTATGACTATATGAAGCAACATTCGACTTTGGTTTTACCTCCTCAATTCTTCGCGCTTTCGAAATGGCATGAAGTCATTTTAAATAAGATGATTGAGTTTCAACTCATCGATTACGACTATATTTGGCAAGTGCTTCATTTTCCAGACCATCTAGTGCGCTTGAAAGTGATAGAATTATTAAAAACGCTAAAACTATTGAGTAAAAAAGAGGTGCGATTATTCTTATATCCTGTATATAAGGATGAAATGGACCGTGAATTAAAAGATGAATTCGAAAAAATTGTATGGCAACGATAATGTTTAGAAAGGAAGATTGAATGGCAAGTGAATTAATTGAAAGTAAACTAAAGAATCTTCCTGATTTACCAGGTTGTTATATTATGCGAAATGCTAATGATGATATTATTTATATCGGGAAAGCCAAAAATCTAAAAAATCGTGTTCGCTCTTATTTTAGGGGCGCCCATGATACCAAGACGGAAAAATTAGTGAGCGAGATTCACCATTTTGAGTATATTGTGACAAAGACAAATAAAGAGTCTCTCTTACTTGAAATTAACCTGATTAAGAAATATCAACCGCACTACAATATTAAGTTAAAACAAGGAACGATGTATCCTTACTTAAAAATTACATCTGAGAAAGATCCACAACTAGTGATTTCTCATAAGGTAGAAAAGGATGGGGGGATTTATTTTGGTCCTTATCCAAATGTCACTGCAGCAACAGGAACGCAGCAACTCATCCAGAAAATCTATCCACTTAGAAAATGTGGGAAGAATGAAACCAGAGCATGCTTTTATTATCATTTAGGGCAATGTATTGGTTGTTGTGATCATGAAGTTTCAAAAGAAGAGTATGATGCGCAAATCAAGAAAATCCAACGATTCTTAAATGGAGATGTGAAGACGATTAAAGATGATTTGACTTCGAAGATGAATGAAGCTTCCGAAAGACTCGATTTTGAAAAAGCAATGGATTATCGTGATCAAATTAAGTACATCGAAGCAACCGTCGAAAAACAAAATATTATGAATGCGGACTTTACGAATCGTGATGTGTTCTCTTATGTTGTGGATCGTGGATGGATTTCTATTCAAGTCTTCTTACTCAGACAGTCGACGATTATTAAACGTGAAGCAGCGATGTTTCCAATTTATGACCAGGTAGAGGACGAAGTGATGTCCTTCATCATTCAGTTTTATGAAGACCAAAACCATATTCTTCCAAAAGAAATCTTGGTTCCAGAAGCGATTGACCAAGAACTATTATCAGAAACGCTCGGTGTGAAGGTGATGACACCAAAACGTGGCTCTAAGAAACGAATGTTAGACCTTGCTACTCAAAATAGTGAGATTTCATTAAATGAGAAGTTCAGAAGAGAAGAGCAAAGTCAGTTGAAGACAAAAGGTGCCCTAGAAGAACTTTCAGAAGCGTTAGGGTTAGAAAAAGTATCAGTGATTGAATCATTTGACCATTCGAATATTCAAGGAACCAATCCAGTATCTGCGATGGTGGTCTTTAAGGATGGAAAACCAGACCGAAAGAATTACCGTAAGTTTAAAGTGAAGACTGTTGTAGGTAGTCACGAATTTGCGACGACACAAGAAGTCATTCGTAGACGCTATTCAAGATTACTAAGAGAAGGAGCTAGACTTCCAGATTTGATCTTAATGGATGGCGGTAAAATCCAAATGAGAGCTGCTATTGAAGTTTTAGAAGATGAATTAGGTCTAGAGATTCCTGTTTGTGGAATGGTGAAAAATGAAAAACACAAAACCGCTACATTACTCTATGGTGAAGACTATAAGGAAATTGATTTAGATAGAAAAGGGCAAGCGTTCCAACTGATTCAACGGGTGCAAGAGGAAGTTCACAGATTTGCGATTACGTTCCATAGACAAGTACGAAGTAAAAATACATTTGCTTCAAAATTGGAAATGATTGATGGTGTTGGTCCGCAAACAAGAAAGAAACTATTACGTCATTTTAAAACGATAACAGCAATGAAACAAGCTAGTCTTGAGGAGTTACAAACTATCGGAATTTCCGAGAGAGTAGCCAGAAATATTCTTGAAGAACTAGGTAAATAACTATATTAAATTTCAAAATGAAACAGGTTGTAAAATCTGTTTCATTTTTATTTTGTTTTTCAAGCTTTATTCATTGTGTTTTAATGGGGAGTATGGTATCGTTCACTATGTTGAAAAAATAAACAAAAGGTGGTTAAACCAATGAAAAAATGGATGAAAGCTGGTTTCGTTGCTGTGGCTACATTATTAGCAGCATGCGGAGCAAACACGACTAAAACACAAGAAACAACTGTATCAGTTTCAGAAGCGCAAGCGAACTGGGACAAAATTGTTGAATCAGGTGTCATTAAAGTATCAACTGCAGGTACTTTATATCCACAATCATTCCATAATGATAAAAACGAATTAACTGGTTACGATGTGGAAATTATGAAGGAAGTTGCGAAACGCTTAAACCTTAAAGTTGAATTTACTGAAATGGGTGTTGACGGAATGTTAACAGCTTTAGACAGTGGTATGACAGATATCGCAAACTACTCAATTGAAGAAGGTGCGAAAAACTTCGACGCATACTTACACACTACACCTCATAAATACTCATTTACATCAATGGTTGTTCGTGGAAGCGACAATTCAGGAATTCATTCTTGGGAAGATGTAAAAGGTAAAAAAGCTGCAGGTGCTGCAAGTACAAACTACATGAAGATTGCTAAAAAACTTGGTGCTGAATTAGTCGTATATGACAACGTAACAAATGACGTATATATGTCTGATTTAGTAAACGGTCGTACTGATGTAATTATCAACGATTACTACTTACAATCAATCGCCGTTGCTTTTGCTAAAGATAAATATGACATTAAGATTAACGAAGGCGTTTATGCAAACCCATATAGCGCAAGTTTCTCAATTTCACTAAACAACACTGTGTTACGTGACAAATTTAATGAAGCTATGGATGCGATGAAGAAAGACGGAACTTTGAAAAAAATCTCTGAACAATTCTTCGCTGGTCAAGACGTAACTGAACCTAAAGATTTCAAAACAGAAAAAATCGATATTTCAGATGTAGACTAATATGTTAAATAAAATTTTCGATATTAATATTGCGATTAATAACTTTTGGTTTATTCTTAGTGGATTGGGATATACATTAGGAGTTGCATTAACGAGTTTTGTTTTCGGAACGATTTTAGGATTCGTTCTTGTTTTAATGAGACGTTCAAGATTCCGTTTATTAAGATGGATTGCGACATTTCATGTTTCCTTTATGCGCGGAACACCAACTTTAGTATTTTTATTCTTACTATATTTTGGGTTACCATTTTTAAAAATAACGTTACCGGCTTTAGTCTGTGCGCTCCTTTGCTTTAGTATCGCAAGTAGTGCGTATATTTCTGAAGTGTTGCGTTCGGCCATGGACGCAGTGGATAATGGTCAATGGGAAGCAGCGATGTCTCTTGGAATGAGTTACCGACAAACGTTGCAAAAGGTCATCGTTCCACAAGCATTCCGAATCGCCATTCCGCCATTAAGTAATGTGTTACTGGATATGATTAAAGGATCGTCTCTTGTTGCGATGATTTCACTACCTGACATTTTCCAAAATGCGAAAATTGTGGGTGGACGTGAACAAAACTATATGACGGTTTATATTTTAGTGG
>ERZ651108.1535-NODE-1535-length-9954-cov-4.217497_pt1 | contig 9954 bp, 12 predicted proteins | sample MGYA00512173_ERZ651108 | MGnify/ENA metagenome assembly ERZ651108 | reverse complement strand
ATTACTTTCTAAAAACATTAAGTTATCAAGTGCTAACTCTATAAATATAGGACGTTTAACTCCACAAATAGTTTACTATATCGTTGCCTACATCGATTTAGTAAAAAATAAAAAAATAAAGTGAGGTAATTTGGTAATGTTATTCGGTCATTTGTTTTCAAAAATGTTAGGTTTTCTCTTAGTAACTGCATTCTTTTACAGCTTATACGTAAGAAGACGTGAAGAAGATAAAGCAGATAGTGCCAAATTCTATTTGAATGGCGTATACATCTCGCTAGTTTCTGCATTTCTTACTATCTTTATTTCTCACGTAATCACGATGGTTATTTACGTCTTATTGCTAGTTCTTGCTTTTTATTATTGTGTGATAAAAAAATAAAAGTGTAATTTTAGGAGGAAACATGAAGATTAACGAAACTCCGCGTAAATTTCCCACCTCTAAGGTGGTCGAGATACAAACAGTTAGAAAGGAAAAGGGATAGAATTAGAAAATGAAAAAACAGAAGGCTTATAAATTTCGCCTTTACCCAAACCTTGAACAGAGAATCTTATTTGAGAAAACCTTTGGCTGTTCTCGTTTTATTTGGAATCAGATGTTGGCAGATAGGATTGCTCATTATGAGAAGACTGGTGAGACTTTGAAGAATACACCCGCTCAGTATAAGAAAGACTTTCCATGGCTAAAAGAAGTGGATAGCTTAGCCTTGTGTAATGTTCAATTGAATCTGAACAAGGCTTATAAATCTTTCTACCAATCAGGTTTCGGTTTTCCAAAATTCAAGTCTAAGAAGGCTGCTCAGTCTTATAAGACGAATAATCAGAAAGGGGCAATGGTTCTGCTAGATGGGAAGATTAAGCTCCTTAAAGCTGGTTGGGTAAAAGTAAAAGCTCATCGTCAACCAAAAGGTTTGATTAAGAGTGCTACGATTTCAAAAACGGCAACAGGGAAGTATTTCATTTCTATTCTCTGCGAAGAAGAAATTCTTCCTTTACCTAAGACAAATTCTAGTCTTGGAATTGACTTAGGACTGGAGAACTTTGCCATTCTCTCAACTGGAGAAAAGGTGGAAAATTCCAGATACTTGACTTCTCTATCTAAGAAGTTAATAAGAGAACAAAGGGTTTTGTCTCGAAGAGCGCTTCTGGCTAAAAAGAAAGGGAGAAAGCTTTCTGATTGTCGTAACTATCAGAAACAGAAGGTGAAAGTAGCACGAATTCATGAGACCATCTCTAATCAAAGAAGAGACTTTCTAAATAAACTCAGTACAGAACTCATCAAGAACCACGATGTGATCTGCTTAGAAGATTTAGCGAGTAAAAACCTTATGAAGAATCACCACTTGGCTAGAGCTATTGGAGATGTCTCCTGGTATGAATTTGTCCGCCAATTGACATACAAGGCGGATTGGTACGGAAAGAAGATTATTCAAATTAGTCGCTGGTTCCCATCTTCTCAACTCTGTTCCACCTGTGGTTTTAGCTCAGGAAAAAAGCCCCTCTCTATTCGAGAGTGGACTTGTGAGAAATGCGGAACCCATCATGACCGTGATATCAACGCTAGTGTCAATATCCTCAAAGAGGGATTGCGTCTAGCCTAATTAAATATAGAACCGTAGGAACTACGGGGATAGCTTGGTTCATTCGTGTAACCTCTGGTATTTAGCCATCTAAATTCTAAGTCTGCACGTTACCCAAGAAGCTCCTCCCTCTTAATGGAATGTAGGGGGTAGTTCACAAACTGCTTTACGTCCGCAAATTGCTATTGCTATTGTAGATACAATAGTTAGAAAGGAAGCATAACTATGATATTCATAATCCTCGGAGCGCTGTTCATTATAATGGCGGTGCCCCTTACAATCGGCTATGTTGTTCAAACCAACGCTAATCAGACAGCCATGCAATATGCCGAAGCTCACATGCGACCACACACCTATCACATTACGTCCATCGCTAAATCGGATGATACAAAATAGGTGAGCACAAAAGAAGGTATCCAATTTATCATTGAACCAGATGATAAAGAATGGCAAGATTATCGCGCTGGTGATGTCATTTCCGTAACCTACGCGCATAGTAAACCCGACAAATATAACGGAGTTCGGTATAAGTACACCATCACCAATAAACTGAAATCTGAAAAACCATCCGATGCCCCAACACAAACACAAACAATTAATTGGAATAATTATCAAAAAGTTGTTGATTAGAAAAGGAACCACATGTTAAATCTAATCGCATTTTTGAATCTATTGCAAGAGAAGCCGCAAAGTAACAGTATGAAATCTAGTAGCAGTTGGTCAGGCGGAGGCTTTGATGGTGGTGGATCCACAGGGGGCTGGTAAATATGAAAATTAAATTAACAATGGTATTTCTATCTTTATTAGCTTTCTTTTCTTTTTGGACGAGTCCTGTTCATGCTGAAAGTATTCCTGATAAACCTCCCTTGAGTGGGGTTTATGACCCTCATGGTTACTTATCTAAAAAAGTTGTAGAAGAAGTAGCAACCTTCAATTGGGAATATTCAAAAACCAAGTTGCAACCCCAAATTGCAGTAGCTGTAGTAGATACAGTTGATGATGACATTGAAACTGTTGCAAGAGAAACTGCAAGGAGTTGGCACATTGGTTTTTCAGATACTAATTATGGAACTTTAGTTCTAATTAGCATCAAGGATAGAAAAATCCGTACGGAAACATCTAACAATATGGGAACTATTATCCCCGACGCAGAGGCTGCTGAGTTAAACGACTTAGTAAAATCTGATTTTAGGAAGAAAAACTACTCAGAAGGTGTTCTAACTTATTTGTCCGCTTTCAAAAGCAAAATTGATTATTATATAAAAAATAATCAAAGTGGGGAAGAGAAAAATGGCATCAAGATAGATAACATGGCTAAGAAAATTCAAGACGACGGATTTATTATTGTCGGCATCTTGTTTTCTGTTATCTTTCTTCTTTTTTACATGGCTTGCATATTAATTTCTGATTCTATTGAAAAGAAAAAACACCTAAAAGAATGTTGTCAATTTGATTATGATGGTGAAGATAAAATTTTCCCAGATTCTGAAGCTTTCAAAGAGAACCCGTCATGGACAGAAGAAAGAATTGCTGAATTTTATAAAAATAAAGAAATTCAAAAGGCTGAAGAAGAGCGCAAATTAGAAGAAGAGCGCCTGGCTGAATTAGCTGAACGGACTAAAAGAAGTGACTTTTTCTATAGTGGTGAAGACAAATTGTACCCAGAAGATAATGGTTATGTCGATGGAACATGGTCTTTGCAACAGATGAGAATGTACTATCTTGACAGATCTACCTATTCCTACGACGGTGACGATAAGCTGTACCCTGATAGCAAAGCTTTCGTGGAAAACTCAAGCTAGACTCCAGAGCTGAAAGAAAAATATTACAAAGAAGTTATCGCAAAACTACGTAATAAGAACACGTACTTCATGTCTCAAGAAGACCAAGAACGAAGTTCTGGTTTCGTAATTTCTTCAGGTGATTATTCGTCTTACTCTGGTGATTCTGGAAGCAGTTGGTCAGGCGGAGGATTTGACGGTGGTGGTGCTACTGGAGGTTGGTAATTACTCAAATAAAACTCTCTGTTTTTTGCAGAGAGTTTTATTTTTTTGTTAAGGTATAATATTATAGGGATAGATAAATTGACACGTTACTATTATTATTGTATAATTTTTTTGTGAACAGTAATTACTAGTATTAGAAAGAAACAAAGTGAAGTATGGAAATGAAATTGCAATATCCTCAAGTTTATGAATATTATGCAGCCGAGGATACACCATCTTTATTAACAAAAATTCATCAAAGTGAGCAATCTCTTAGATATAAGTTGTTATCATGGGAAAAATTAAAATTTCCTATCGAATTTTTTGCCTACCAAGGTTGGTTGCGTCCTCTAAAAGATAGTGAAGGTAATTGGTATAAAAACGTTTCAGATGCAGCTGAAGCTCTTGAAGTTCGTTATTATGATATTACTAAGGCGCGTGATGAGGACGGGATCATTTCTTTAGATAAGATTCAAAAAATTCAAATCAAAAGAAGAAGGAGGAGAAAAGATGCCTGTATTTGATTCAAGAGCAGATGTGATTTATATTGGAAAAAATTTATTACCTGTCGGAAAAAAGTATTTAAAAGAGTTACCTTACGTTTTTTCTCCTTCTGAGGAAGCTGACTATTTTATTTTTGAAAAAGACGATATTCGTGAAGAGTTCCATACATGGGAAGACCTTAAGAAACTCTATAAAAAATACAACATCGTTGTAAAAAGTATCAGCCAATTAAAATCAGCTGAAAATCTGAAAGAACTTTCGTGGAATACTTACACTTTTGAAGAAAAAGAAAAATTATCTTTATCTACAACAAAATGTGTTAGTGTCAATATCTTTTCTGACAATATTAAGTGTTCGATTTCTAACTCTAAAAGTAAAAAAGATGAAGAAGCAAAAGCAACGAGAAGAAGTTGGAACTTTTACCCCAAAACTGTCTTGGATCATAAAGGAAATAGTTTCCAATCTAATTTTGAGATGGCTCGTTATTATGGAGTCCCAGCACTAACCGTTGCAAAAAGATTAGAACGTGGCTGGAGTTTGGAGAGAGCTTTGACTGAATCCATCAGGACGCAAAGTAATGAGGTTAAAGATCACTTGGGAAATTCGTTCTCTAGCGAAACCGAAATGTTCAAGCATTATGGAGTATCCAGAAAGACGGCTGTTAATCTTCTTAGAGCAGGTTTTCCTTTGAAAGATGTATTAACTCGCAATGAAAACTTAGCTAATTCTTCAAGAATTTGGAGAGACCATTTAAATAAACCTTATAAAGGATTAAAAGCTATGGTGACACATTATGGGTTGAATACCTCCGTTTTTTATCAAAGGCAACGTGCTGGATGGACACTTAAAAACACTTTAGAAACTCCTTTGGGCGATCATACCAATAAAGGGGTCCCATGCAGAGATCACTTGGGAAATGAATTCCCTAGCGCTTCGCAAATGTTAAAACATTATGGAATCACTCAATCCGCTTGGCTTTATAGAAGAGAGCATGGCTGGAGTTTAGAGGAATCGCTAACTATTCCTATTGGAAGTAAAAAGGGTGTTATTGACCATTTAGGCAATCAATACAACTCAAATAAAGAAATGTGTAAAGCTTATAATATTGACTACAATACGTTTATCAATCGTTATAAAAAAGGGATGTCTTTAGAAGAGGCATTGACAAAGCCTGTTGCTCCAAAAGGGAGGAAGAAACGGTTATTAACAGGCAATGAAAAATAAAAAACGGGAACTATATACCAGTTTACACAAGCTACAACATATAGTGTTTACAACAATCAAAAATGCAAGCCTATTATTGATGAAACCAGAAATATATTGGATTACTTCAGTTACTAAAAAGTAACGAGGCTACTAGCTATACTAGTAGTGTTCTGAGAACAGAAAAACCACCATCTTAAAAGATAGTGGTTTTTTGAAGTTAAAAACTTCCCTCTTGTTCATTTTTTTACGAACCCCAAAATTACGTTCTACAAAAGATCGTTATTAAAAACAAAGCTTTCTAAAAAAGAAATATCGTTCATGTTAAATGTTATCACTATCTCGCTTATTTGTCAACTTGCTCAAAAAAATTTTTTGGTTATAATAAAATTTAAGTGAACACTGGAAATTTTATAAGTTGTTCAACTACTGTAAAATGTACTTTATGTTTCTAATTCAGTTGTATCAAGGGTTTAAGCCTTGTTAAGCCAATTGTACATAAATTTTTAGTTTTTACTTCACACCTATTGAGGATGTAAAATAAGATTAAATTAGAAAAGGTTTTAATTGGAAAGGTTCTTTTTCCTGGACTTTTTTAAAAAATAAATTATAATAGAGAAAATACTTAGAAAGGGGCTCTTAATGCCATACGCAATAGATTTATTTTGTGGTGCAGGGGGTTGTTCGAAAGGATTAATCCAGTCAGGTTTCCATATTTTATTTAGTTCAGATATCAGTGAGATGGTAGAAAAAACTTATGTAAATAGACATGAACAACTTGGTTTGATCCAAGGAAAAAATACTTGGTTTGAAAGACGTGACATTCGAGAATTGACAGGTTCAGATATAAAAAACATATCTCTGAATTAGAAATTTTTAAAAACAAAGAAATACCTGAAATTGATTTAATCATGGGAGGTCCAAGTTGCCAAGGATTTTCAAGAGCTGGTAGAAGAGATAAATCCGATCCTCGTAATATGCTTTTTGGCGAATATGTAAGAGTTGTCAATGAAATTCATCCAAAATATATTATTCTAGAAAATGTTGAAGGATTTATGGATATGCAGTTTCTAGGATATAAAGGGATTACAGGCATTGAATACCCTGATGGTTCAGTTACGCCTGATATATTAAAATCCGAATTAAATGAAATAGGATATGAAACTTTAGAACCTAGAATATTAAATGCTGCCGATTATGGTGTTCCTCAAAGACGGAATAGAGTTATTTTTATTGGGTATAAGAAAGGTCTTAAGCAACCTCAATACCCTGCTCCTACTCACGGTCCAGAGAATTATATTTCACTTGAAGAAGCTATCGGAGATCTTATTATTGATAAAGAGATCAAAGAAATGGTTAACCCATCTCCTTCCGCTTATCAAAATAAAAGCAAAGAAGGTAGGACACCAAGTCTAAATGGAAAACCAATCGCTTCTAAAAAAATATTGAATAATGAGGTATCGAAACAAACAGATATTGTAAAAGAACGCTTCTCGTTGTTTAAGCAAGGTGAAACTGGGACCGCTTTAAGAAAAAGAATTTTTGAAGAAAGCATTGATTTATCTGGGCACAAAGCGTTAATTCAGTTATGTTGTGAAAAATTAAACCTTTCTGAACAAGGGGTCGTTTCTAAATTTAAAGAGAAAAATGTAAGTAAAGAATATTTAGATGTCCTTCTTACTAAGAAAAATATAAGACAACGTTGGGCACCAGATCAACCATCGGCTATTATTGTAACGATTGCTGATGATTATATAAGCCCTTGGGAAAATCGAACTTTTACAGTTAGGGAAATGGCACGCTGTCAATCTTTTGATGATTCATTTGAATTTTTAGGAAAACGTACAACTGGTGGGCTCAAGAGAAGGGTTGAAGTTCCTCAGTATACTCAAGTAGGTAACGCTGTCCCTCCACTCCTAGCAAAAGCATTAGCTGATGAAATACTAAAAGTTTTATAATTTAGAATATGTTTAAATAAAAATAAGACGCGGTATTTGACGCATCTTACATTAAGTCAATTATACATAAAATTTTAGTTTCCACATTCAATTTCCGTAAAAGCATTAATTACTTCTTTGTCAGTTACATGATAACCTTCTTCACTCAATAGTGAATCTAATTTTACAAACACGATTTTTTTATTTCTCCTTTCTATGTTCCAACTTTTCTAGCAGTAATAAGTTGCTCAGTGGAATTAAGTCGGATTCAGAATATAGTGGTCCACTTTTCCTCCGACTTCCAGAGAAAAGATATTCATTCTTTTCTTCTTCCGATACAACTTCATCGAACGGACTCCACCAAATTTTGCTCATTGGCGTAGCTTTATGAATCAGTTTTTCATAATCAAGCAAGTTCTCAGCTATATAAGAAAGTTCTTCATCTGTCGTTACATCTGACAAAGCTTCTAGACAAATCTTAAAATATTCTAAATTCCAATCATGTAAACGTTCATGAAGATTAGAATAATCTTGGTTTAGATAAACCTCTAAAAACGCCCCGATAGCTTGCGAGCGAGATACTCCAGCTTCGCAATGAATCAAAATATTGATATTTGGATATTTTGCTTTGTATTTATCAATAAATTCAATCAAAGAGCAAGCCAACCCTTTAGAAAAGACATTATTATCAAATCCATATTGTTCATAAACCGTCTTTGTCGGGTCAATCAAACTAGGAACAATATCTATAAAAGGGAGGTGCAAAACGCTCACTAGATTTTCCGCTGGATGAAATCGAATGGGTGTTTTTTCTAAATCTTTTTCATCTGTAATAGATACTACAACATAGTCAGAATCTTGAGAGCCATTCTCTTTAAAAAGTCTTCCATTCCAAACACAAGTTAAAGCATCTACGGCAGACATTACTTTTATCGCATTCATTTATTTTCCCTTTTTCCTTTTTTATAATAATATTTTATCACAAATAAACGTTTTTGTCAAGCAAGATAGAAAGGAAAAACTAGCCATCGATAGCTAGTTTTCTATTTCTTTTATTTCGCAATTTTTTAAAACAAACTTAATTTTTCTTACTTATTACTAAAATCCACTGTAGGAACCTTAGTTTGAGCATCTTTCGTTGCATTCACTAGTTCTTTCTCTTTGAAACCAAAGCTTTTTGCAATGATATTTTTAGGGAAAGAACGAATTGACTTATTGTATTTAGTAACAGCAGCATTATAATCTGTCCTTGCTACATAAATTCTATTCTCAGTTCCTTCAAGTTCAACAATCAAAGATTGGACCTGTTCATTAGAACGTAGAGTAGGATAATTTTCAGTCAAGACCAATAAACGAGAGATAGCCGAATCAAGTTCGCCTTGAGCTGCAATCTTTTCTTTTGTAGAAACATTTGAGCCAATTTTGGCGCGTGCATCTGCAATGGACTTGAATACTTCTTCCTCATGAGTCATATACCCCTTAACGGAATTTACCACGTTAGGAATCAAATCGTACCTACGTTGCAAAGTAGCTTCAATTTTAGCTTGCGCTTGCTCTACTTCTGTTTGAGATGAAACTAAGCTATTGTAACTCCCCATAACACTAAGTGCGATAATAAGTACAAAAGCAACAACTCCACTAATTACACATTGCTTTGTTTTCATTTCTTAATTCCTTTCTATATTACCAATCACCAGAAGATCCACCACCATCAAATCCTCCGCCATCCCATGATGAACCACTATCGAATCCACCACCACTACTCCAAGAAGAGCCACTGTCAAAACTACTTCCGCTATCCCAAGAAGAACCTCCAAAGAAAATACCACCCCCTGAACCCGAATCATCATCAGAATCATTGTCATGAGATTTTTTCTTTGCTTTATTTTGACTTGTTTGACTATCTTTTTTGATATATTTATCATCATTATCGTAATAATGATTAGAAGAATTATAACTGCTTGATGAATCGTAATAAGATCCAGAAGAATACCTTGTTGACCGTAGTAAAAGCCGAATAAGCGTAACAGGAATGATAAATCCTAATAACAAGACAGAAACTGAAACAAAAACAACCTCAACAAGTTTACGCAATTTTTTAGTAGTTTTATCAGAGTTTTCTTCACTAGAAAATCCAGCAAGCTCAGATATATAGTCTTTCAGACTGTCACCCGTTCCACTTTCTTCACCTGATTCTCCAGAGAATGCTGTAGCAAATTTAGCATCTAATCCATCTAAATATGCATTCATTCCTCCAGAATAATCCGACTTCCTAAAGTAAGGCTTGATCAAGTCGTTTAGCTTACTTGTATCACTATCTGTAAGCACAGTAGCGAGTTCATTAGACGTTTCTGTACGAATCTTTTTATCTTTTACGGCCACCAGGGCTAAAAGTCCCATGTTAGTTTCTTTATAGCCGACTTTCCAGTTTCTAATAGTATTGTTTGCGACTTCTTCCAAATTGCCATCTAAACTATCAATAATAGCCACTGCAATTTGAGGTTTCTTTTCCATCTTTCGGTATTTTTCGTTTAGCCCTTCTACCTTTTTAACAACATCTTGTGAAAGATAGCTGTGAGGGTCGTAAACGCCGCTTGCAGGAGCTTTGTCAGAAATACTCTCTGCAGAAGCCGCCTTAGCAAAACCTAATCCAAAGATGATTAAGAACGCAACAAAAAATACTTTTAAAGCCTTAGCGAAAGGTCTAGTTGATTTATTTTTCCGCCTCATTTCTATTTTTCTCCTTTT
>ERZ651108.1534-NODE-1534-length-9955-cov-7.402525_pt1 | contig 9955 bp, 18 predicted proteins | sample MGYA00512173_ERZ651108 | MGnify/ENA metagenome assembly ERZ651108 | reverse complement strand
CAAGAAGGTATTTATTTATTTCAAGAAAATATTTATTACCTTGGAGAAGAAGGAAAAATATTTATTGACATATACAAAAAGGAAATTGATATCTTATTTAATGACTATTTTTATTTAACTAAAAACATCTTAGAATCAAAAATTATTCAAAATTTTCTTAATTTATATCCTCCTTTAAAATCATATTGTGTACTAAAAAGTGCTCCAGTACTCGAATTTAAAGGACCTGAATTGGCATGGAATTCCCTTTTGTTCATCTATGACTCCAAACAGGCGTCAATAAGGCTGAATATTTCATTCTAAAATACTACAGTAAAATAATAAGAAGTATTTATGAAACAACCATACGAAATACACTCAGATTTTTTTTAGAAAATGATTGCTTTAGGCTGGTATGAGAATAGAGAAATTATTTTAGATTCTCTACCCCGCCATTTAGAGGAGTTACCTGATAATGTAAAAAAATTTATAAGAGAAATATGGTATTTAACAATTAGCTATGACGCTTATTATCGTAGTAATGGACGCATCTTTCTATCTACGGTACTGCATAACTTTGGGGAAACTACAAATACCTTACTTGACTACTCTATAGATGATAAAGATTATATTTTTTATCAAAAATCTATTGGCAAAAAATTAAGAAATTTCGGCTTTGCAGATAACCGAGAAATCCTTATTGATGAACTGGGAAGAATTAATGGTTAATTCTATAAAGAATATGACTAAGGTTTAACTTAAGAAAGTGCGAATTGTTAAGTCAAGATCCTACAGTAGGTAGCAAGGTTATATGAGGTAATTAAAATGAAAAAGCTTTTTTTAAATCTAGAAGTAATTGATGGTTATCCTCCAGTATCTATGGAAAGCATTTGGGCAGAAGAGACCGAAGAAGGCTATCTTAAAATAAATAATATTCCTTTTTATAGCAAAGAAATCTCTTTAGGTGATATTGTTAGCGTAATACAAACAGAAGAAAATTACTTATTATATGATAAAACTATAATTCATAGTAAAAATAGTACATTGCGGATTGTTTTCTTCAATGAAAATCAGAAATTTAAAGATAAAATATTAACTAAACTACTAGGTCTTGGATGTGAGTCTGAAGCATTTAATGCAAATTTCCATGCAATAAACATACCAATTCAAGTAGATATAGAAGAAATATATATTTTCTTAGATGAGTTTGTGGAAACTGACGATTTAGATTATGACACAGGATATTTGGCACAATAATTTGTGCAAGCTATAACTTGTGTAATATCGTAATATGTAGAAAATTCTAGCATTGTTTATGTAATAGAAATTTTAAGACTATGTGAAGGCAGCCACCTGTTACAAGAAGTCCACCCGAACGGAAGATATACCTATATCTACACCCATAAGCTCGTTTAAAATAATTTTCAGTCGACTTCAAACCTTCATCAAGATCTTTGAGAGATTTGTTTTTTGACAATCTCATTAATAAATTAAATGGTAAATAAATTATGAAATCTATTTTAAATTCAATTTTATCTCTAATAGTTTCCTCCTCTTCTAAATTACCTTATGTTTCACATTACTCGTATGATTTTCAACATGGCTGGTTAAATATAATTGTATCAGAATATAATAGTCAAAAAACTTGTGGAGACATAGGTATAAGTAATAATGAGTTACAATATAAGCTTTTTTGTGGGAAAGAAAATGGAAAAGGAAGGATTCCGTTAAGTAAAATAAAATTCAAATATGAGAAAGGTATTTTTTCTGCTCAAAGTATTATAAGTGGAAAAATATTTTTTTCAGTTAAATGTACACAAGAGCAATACAGATATATAGAAAAATATATTAAGAAATAAACAGCAAGCAGTAGCCCGAATGAAACTTCTTGAGGTATTACGAGCCTGAGGCCGGGCGGTTTGTGAATCAGGATCCGATTGGGCTGTGGGGTGGAGAGAATCTGTATCGGTTTGCGCCGAATACACAAATCTGGGCTGATCCGCTGGGATTAACTTTAGATCCCTATGCTTTTTTTGATGAAGCAATCCAACGACAAGGAAGTATTCAGAATGGCTCAGCTTATCCAGCAAATTTCAAGTATTCTTGGATGGGTTCTGATGGGTTGAAATATACTGTACGAGCTCATCCGGCAGATCCAAATTATGGGAAAACAGGAAGTATTTTTAGAGTTTCTGCACAAGAAATTGGGAAAGGGACTAGTTATTTGGGAACTGATGGTAAGTGGTATCATGAATCAACTTTGAAGCCTGGGAAAAAAGGTAATATCAATCCTAACTATAATAGTACTGCTGCCAGAGATACACATATTCAGATTGATCCAAATAAAAAGGTGGGTCATACACTTGGATCATGCGGTTCAACAACTGAAGATAAAGATACAGAGGGGAATAAATATGAAAGAATCCATAATTTATGAATTGATGAAATTCAATAATCACGTCAAAGAAAACTTCGATTGGTTAGACTTTCAAGTTACATTACTTGATTTTACAAGGATGAATATTATTGTTAGTGATGATCCAAGTTATTATTTTAATTATGAAATCAATTTGTATGGAGTTAAATATTTATCTGGAAATTTAACGTGGACTATTGATATTGATGAAGATACTTGTGTTGTTAAAATTATTGATGAAATAGATTCAAATATTTTACCAAGTTTACGAGAAAATTGTTTTTATTTAAGGTTTAATAATACTGATTTAGATACGCCATCATTTATTATTATGGCTGAAAATATTGTTATTTCTTATGAAAAAAATATTTTAACCAGCTGTAGCCTACATGAAACTTCCAGTTTCTACGCTAGGTGTGAGTAGAACATACATGGTATCTGCTTTTTAAACAATATTAATGTTTTAATTGAGGTCGTCTGAAATATTCGTACTTTAAATAAATAATTCTAGATATTGCTAGATGATGGTAATTGCGCCAAATTACTTGCAGAGTTAGGGAGATAATTATGAAGGCATTAAAAATTAATAAATCTCTATGGTCTCTTCCATTAGATTTTTCTTTTGATAGCAGTGAAATCAATGAATTAATAAAGGTAATGGATATTGAATTACAAGAAGTGGTTATAAGCCCTAATGCTGATATGTGGTATTTTTTATTTATGAAAGAAGAATTTATTTTAGTTAGTGATGTAGATGACGGCTTAGATATTCGATTTTTCAAAAAAGAGAATGAAGATTTAGCTAAAAAATTTATTAATAAAATTACTTCTATTGTATCCTTTAAATAAATAAAATAAAGCAAGCCGTAGCCCGCACAAAACCTTCAGTCCCGACGTAGGGTATGTGCGGAACGCACGCACGCGGTTTCTGTTTTTCAGACGACCTCGAAAACCAAACCTACTTCATTTAGGACGGTAGCCATCTGTTACAGGAGAAAAATTCAGACGGCAGATATACCTATCTCTACACCGATCCCGATATCTACGAACCTTTGGCACAGGTACACACCTGGACCAACATGGTAATAAATACTCTTTAAAGAATGCACATAAGAAGGAGAAATTATGTATTTAGATCAAGTAAATTATGAATTAAACAAACAAATCAATGATTTTGTATGTAACTCAAATGATGCTACTACGCCGGAGGAACGCATTGATATTCTGAATCAAGCATGGGAACTTTTACCTAAACCAGCCACTCAATTCGTTGAGCCTACTTCGGCAATCGCCTGTGGTATTTCAGGAAGCTATAAAAAAATAGGTGATTATCCCAAAGCTCTTGAGTGGATACTTATTGCGCTTGAGGCTAGAAAAACAGTGCCTGATGGCAGCCCATTTTTATGGGCAGGTATTATCTATTACGAACTAGGTGATATGGAAAATGCTTATAAATATTTTGACCTAACTTATAATGAGCTACGTTACACACCTTTCTCTATGGAAGACAAAAAATATTGGCATTTTTATAAGCAACGTAAAGAAAAATTAAATCCTAAGAAAAAACCAAAAAGTAAGATTCGATATTTTCAGACGACCTTTTTAGTACCGTACTTAACCGGCGCTACGCCTACGACCCGTTCGGCATACCAAGAGAGATGACCGACATCCACGGAAACCTCTTGTGGTTCGGCGAATACACCGCTTGGGGGCGTCTAAAAAAGATGAGCGGGTTTATAAGGACGCGCACCAGCCGTTTAGATTGCAAAAAATCCTTGTCCGCACTGGTATGTAGCTACTGCCAAAATGGATGAAAGTCTTAGTCAAAAAGAAATAATGGGAATGGTACATTTTCTTGGAAGTACTACAAAGATAATGTAACCGTACAACATAGGAAATAGTATCATGACAGCTTTAGAAGATAAGATCTTTACTTTAAAACAGAATAATATAATGAAAAAAATGAAAGAAATTCATTTTTTAAATAATTTAATTTCAGATTCTGAAAAAAATATTCCATATCCACTCTCATGTGAAATAATAAATCGTACTTTTACCCCCTATAGAAATATAGAATTATCAAAAGAAAAATTTAGTTTATCGATAAAAAATGAAATATTAAAATTTCTTACACCAGAGGAAAATGATATTGCTTATGTATACTTTTATGGAGGAATAAATGATTCGGCTGAAATACCAATAGAATTATTCCCCTTGTTTATTATCAAAATAAAAAATATTAGCAGTTGGCTAGAATTAATAAACAAACCTAATTTTTATTGTTTAAAATTATTTAGTCATAAAATAGATAAAGTTATCGATATATCTCTACTCGACAATGAGGAAGATGTGTTATCTATTTCTATTGGAGTGAACGCTTAACTATTTTAAACATAAATAAACTATTCCAGCAGAAGCAATCCTTTGCTTTGTATAACTTAGAGGTGTTAACCATGAAAGAATTATTAGAAAAACTTGAAAATAATAGTTTTATTGATAAGGTCAGAATAAATCTTGAATTCGATGTAAAGGACTACCAAGAATTATTAATAATTTTGAATGAAATAAAGCATTATACTCATAATCATAATCTAATTGAAAAAAGACTAGCGTCTATTTTATATGAAATACCGAAATTAACACATATTTGGTATCTCAATTTAAAAGATGATCCAAATAAAAATGAATCTTCTATTGTTAATCAACTTGAAGATGCATGGATAGAGTTAGATGCAATAATTGGAGAAGAAATTCTTGGTCAAGGACAATAAACTCCTCTTAACAAACATAGATCATGGCTTAAACTTAACAAATAGTAGTTGTAGGTTAGGGCGAGTTCCACCAAATATCAAGAGTATCTGAAATAGGAAACCCGAGTAACGAATAGCGCATACTAACCCTTCCTGATACAGAACTAGTATACCGACCGTGAAACTGGGTTGCATTATAACTTCTTCAGTACTACGACCCGAACTGGGGACGATTTATCAACCAGGATCCGATTGAGTTGTGGGGCGGGATAATTTTTATTGGTTTGCCAGCAATGCTCAAATTTGGTTAGATCCATTGGGATTAAAAAAATATTCTGTATGGAACACTGACAGGAAAAAACTTAAAAAGGTCAGAAAAGTAATTTTAATCCTAAAAAACTAAAACCAGAAGAAATAAATGGCATTCATTTGTTGATGAATAAGACCCGTGATGCCAAAAGACAAAAAGCAATGGTTGCGGGAAGAAACCATATTCTCAAAAATGGTTGTAAAAATCTTCCAATAATTTAATATTCTATGCTATAGGAAAAGAAAAGTATTATGAAAATCTTTAATTGGAAAAAAAACAGAACTTTATATAGATATCTTAAGAATGGTGATTTATTTTGTTTTAAAATAGCTGATAAATTATTCGGTTACGGTAGAATAATCGCTAAAAATAAGCTTGGTGCCACTGTAGGAATTTTTGATTTGTTTACTTCAAGCCCAGTTGAGCCATTTGATTATAAAAATGCTGGAAATTACCCAATCCTATTCAAAACCGTTTTAGACTGTCATACCTTATTTGAATCAAAGCTAGAGTCAGACTGGCGGATAATTGCTCAGGATCCCGATTACCAAGATCCAACCCCAAGTGAAATTACTTCCATTAATCCTGCTATGGGATTGGCTCACAATGCAGACTTTTCCATCGAGCAAGAAATAGATGAAGAGGATGCTAGGCAAAAAATACTCAAGAGCATTGAATTGCTTGAAACACCCAATAGCCATTATCACATTTTAAGTTTTCTTATTCGTCGTAAACCAGAAATTTTTAATTTACCTATTGAATCGTTTGCAGAATTTGGAGATTTTATTTCGGATGAGTTTCAAAAAATTCACCACCGGAATTTAAAAGCGTGAAAAGCAAGCCGTAGCTCTGACAAACCCTTCCGCCTTCAGAACCAGTTTGCTCCAAATACTCAAGAATGGATTGATCCTTTGGGAGCGAGTGGGTATCGCTTGCGTAAGAGCGTGGAATTTTAGGGAATATTCCGTCCAGCTTCTTCTTGGCAGACACACCATTTAATTCCACAGGCAGTTTGGAAAGAAAACAAAACAATTATCTTAGGAGGGTATTATGAAAAAGTTATTAGTATGGGGATATGCTCTGCAGAGTATGGATAAAGTAGAAAAAATGGGGTTGCCACGAGTAAGTAGTGGAGTCCTAGGTATATCAGAGGTATTCAACCCTAAAAAAAACGCATCCTGATTTTGACTTTCCATGGAGGTGGTTCGTAAAGGGACAAGAAATTCCTCCAATGCCTGAAAAGGTTTATGTTTGCTTAAAGAAAGCAAGAGATGTTACTTTTGATTTTCTTCCATATAAGGAACTTCCCTAGACGATATGAGGGTACGTTATGGCTTATAAAGTGATTGCTTCAAAAGAGGTCGAGGAAGCTATCGACAATATACACGACTATATAGCCACGGTACTTCTATCCCCTCAATCCGCCAAAAATACTGTGGCTAAAATCTTAGACAGCTTAAAAAGTTTAGAGATTTTTCCTGAAGCAGGCTTTGACGCTGATGAGAAAATCGGAGTAAAGATTAACAGCAAGTATCCCTCACGAGGAAAAATTATAGATCAATATGTTTTGCTTTACTTTATTGACCAAAAACGAAACACTGTTTTTTTATCTCACCTATTCCACACTAAAAGTGACTACGTCACTTTGTTACAAAAAGAAAATAAAAAAAGGCCAAATACTTGAGACAACTTTCTTAAGTTTATAAGCTCCGAAACCTTAATTTTTGGTACCTTTTTGCTACCGTCTTGGTTTAACAATACGGTATATATGTAATATTTTACAGCTATATCCCCTTTAGTAACGTTGATTTAATAAAGATTTAAACACTATAGACTATATCTTTGTAAAATACGGTTTAAAATTGGAGCAAGTAAAATGAAAAAGTTACTGATTGGAATGATTGGAACTATTTTGCTTTTGACAGGAGCTTTAAAAATGTCACAACAACTTACAAAAAATCCTCAATATAATGATTTGACTGTTGGATACTATTTAGGAATGACCTTTCCTAAGTATAACCATCCTGCAAAATTGTATGATGAAATCAATTTAGATAAGGTGGACAATATCCGAAAAAGCAAAGAGACTATATCTTATTATATTGGGTTTTATAAAGATGGAAAATTAATTAAATTTGAGAAATATATTAATGCTAATAAAGTGATGGATTTTGCTTATGAATATGATGAGATGGGAAATCTAATCAAAATTTATAAAAATAACATTGAGGCAGGAAAACCGATCCAAAAGAGAATGTAGAAGAAAAAAACTGCTGCTTGTTAAATTATTAAAGGAGATTGATATGCTTAGTTTTTATGATTCCGATAAAAATTTATCTGAAACCGATTTTAATGAAGTTGAAAAAAAACTAGAAGTATCTTTTCCATCTTCATTCAAGTCACATTACTTCAAATGGAATGGAGGGACTCCCAATTTTTCTTGTTTTGTCAATGATAATATTGATTATGACTATATTGATATTCGCGACTTTATTCCAATGAAATATTCTAAGCAGTTTGAGGATGATCCAGATTTCACATTAGAAGGAAGAGCCATAAATGAATGGGATCTTAATGAGTTACCTAGGAATTTAATTCCTTTTGCTTTTGATTGGGGAGGTAATTACCTCTGTTTAGAAAAAATAGTTGGCAAATTATTTATTATGTAAGGGACGTATGGAGTGAAAATATATCAAGGGAAGCTAATTTTAAAAAAAAATTCAATTGTTATTGCGAAATCATTTGATGAGTTTCTAAATTGTTTAGAAGAAAATCCTGATGATTAATAAACTGGCGTAGCGTCGTGTATATATAGTAAGTGTAGCAAGCCATAGCTCGCATGAAGCCTTCAATCTCGAAGTAGCAAGCCGTAGTACTGACAAAACCTTCCACCTTCAGAACCAGTTTGCTCCGAATACTCAAGAATGGATTGATCCTTTGGGAGAGAGTGGCTATCGCTTGCGTAAGAGCGTGGAATCTCAGGGAATATTCCGTTCAGCTTCTTCTTGGCAGACACACCATTTAATTCCACAGGCAGTTTGGAAAGAAAACAAAACAATTATCTTAGGAGGGTATTATGAAAAAGTTATTAGTATGGGGATATGCTCTGCAGAGTATGGATAAAGTAGAAAAAATGGGGTTGCCACGAGTAAGTAGTGGAGTCCTAGGTATATCAGAGGTATTCAACCCTAAAAAACGCATCCTGATTTTGACTTTCCCTGGAGTTGGTTCGTAAAGGGACAAGAAATTCCTCCAATGCCTGAAAAGGTTTATGTCTGCTTAAAGAAAGCAAGAGGTGTTACTTTTGATTTTCTTCCATATAATGATTTCTTTATCATGTCAGCGCGTTTTTTGGAATTTATAAAAAAATATGGATTTGACTATGATTTTGATATGAGCAAGGTAATTATTGTCAATACAAAAGGTGAGCTATTGACGAATGAAATCTATTATTTGGTAAGAATAGTTGCTTGGGAAATTGAGGATGAAATTGTTTATCCAGATTTAGCATTAGATGAAGATGGTTTTTCACTGGAGGCATATACTAATTCAGATAAGGATATTTTATTGTCTTCCAATCACAACTATTCAGGAGCATTCATGGTATCAGAAAGCTTAAAGGGGAAATTATTGGAAAAATTTTCTTTGCCTTTTCTTTATTCTTTGGAAGAGTGGAAGGAATTAAATAATTTAGACTTTTATTGGGATTAATAAAATATATAACATTTTGAATTATGAGGTATTATATGATTGAAACAACTAAAGATATGATTTCTGTGTGGATGGGGACATCTTTTAAAACACCTGATGAGTTTAATGAATATACAGATGGAATGGAGGACTCAGATTCTCATTGTCCAGCTTTTGCAGATTTTGGAGTTTCATTTATTGATTCTGATTATTTTGTGGCATTCCAGACAGATAATGGAGAAATTGTGCCAGTTGTTGTGTTAGCAGAAGAAGTTGGGGCACACTCCAATAAAGTTATAAAAGATATTGTGAAAGTAGCAAAAGAGAAAGGAATAAATGAAGGTAATTCTTTATATTACTATTCTAATGCAACATTTTATGAGGAAAATCCAGGTAAACTTTATAATGATTTGAAGTTTATAGGAACTTTCAAAGATCCAAGAAAAAAATATCGCTAGTGATAGTGAAACATTAGTCAGAATAACGGTAGTCTGAAAGTTGTTTTCGTCTGCAGAACCAGTATTGCGACCATGAGGCTGGGCTGCATTACAACCTGATGCGGTATTACGAACCTGAGGCCGGGCGGTTTGTGAATCAGGATCCGATTGGTATATTGAGCCCCCAAGCAAATCGTGCGCCAGGACATTGCAACAAAAAAGATGATGATAGGGTACAATCACACCATACCATTTAACAAGAATGGGCAAAACAAAATATAAAAGGTTATGATCCCCAAAAAGCACCAGCAATTCTAATACCTTCTTCATCAGGAAAAGCTCACGCTATTATTTCAGCAATGCAGCGCGCCTT
>ERZ651108.1533-NODE-1533-length-9958-cov-3.108048_pt1 | contig 9958 bp, 9 predicted proteins | sample MGYA00512173_ERZ651108 | MGnify/ENA metagenome assembly ERZ651108 | reverse complement strand
GAAAGGTCAAGCACCCTATCAGCCACAAAAGGTCCTCTGTCATTTACACGCACGATAACACTTTTTTGATTTCTTAAATTTGTTACTTTAAGTATTGTATTCATCGGCAAAGTTTTATGCGCCGCAGTCATATTGTACATATTATAAACTTCGCCATTTGAGGTCGTTTTGCCGTGAAAATTTGGACCATACCAGCTTGCCGTTCCGCTGGCCTTATCGCCGACACTTACGACGGTTGGATAGTAGGTTTTGCCGTTTATGGTGTATGGTCTCATTGTTGCTTTTTGAACTGAGGCGGAGTTGTTGCCTCTTACATTAGTTGGGCCACTTGGAGTAAATGGAGCCCCGCTCCAAGAACAACCAGTGATTAGAAGTGTAAAACTTAGTCCTAAGTAGAAATTTAGGCTCTTACGGTATGACAATATTTGCTCCGACATTTAAATTTGAACTAGCCAAAGAATTTGCATCTTTTATATCTTTTTCACTTACATTAAATTTCTTTGATAAAGATGCGATCGTATCGCCTGTTTGAACTACATAGTTGTGAGATTTGTTTTGAGTAGAAAAAGGGATTATTAGTTTTTGATTATAGCTTACTGCGTTTGTGCTAAGCTCGTTGTAGTCCTTGATCGCTCTGTGGCTAACGCCTGTCTTTTTAGAGATAGAAAGCAAGGTCTCGCCTTTTTTTACAGTGTATGCGTAGAAGTTATTTTTGCCATTAAATGGTTTGAAATTATCTGAGAAAAGTTGCTTTTTATTTTCAGGGATATAAACGTAATAATCTTTTAAAGTTGGAGGTGTAAATACAAATTTTAAATGTGGGTTATTACTTTTCATCTTTTTTGTGCTAAGACCGATGCTATCGCCTATCTGAGCTAAATTTGTACCGCCTGGTACTTTTACTTTCGTAAGTCTTAATCCGCCATTTATGTTTAGCAAAGATGACTCTTTAGATATCAAAAAGTCCGCATCTTTTGCTATATATGCCGCTCTTAAAATTTTAATGATGAAATTTCTAGTCTCAGCTGGGAGGTATTTTTTCTCAGCATCAAGAAGTGTTACAAGATCGTCTGTACCAGCTTTTTGTATAGCTTTTTTTAGCGCACCATCGCCGCAGTTATATGCCATTGCGGCCAAGTACCACTTGCCAAACTGATTTTTAAGTGATCTTAGATAGTTTGTAGCTGCAACAGTTGATTCAACTGGATCTTTTCTCTCATCAGTGTATTGCCCTACTTTTAGACCATGAATTCTAGCTGTTTGCTCCATAAACTGCCACATACCAGTAGCTTTAGCGTTTGAGACAGTGTGATTTGAAAAGCCTGACTCTATCATCGCTAGATAGAAAAACGACTCAGGCACGCCTGATTTTTTGATCTGCTCTTTTATCATTGGTATATACATATAGCCGTTTTTCAAGGCATCTGTAAATGTTCTTACCTGTGAGTTTTGTATGCCTTGTCTCATCTTTGCATAGTGAGAAGTTTTCATAAAGCTAGCATCGATGTCTAGCTCCTTTAAAATTTTAACCTGAGTGTCGTAAGAGCTCTTCTCAGGGGCGTTTGCTAGTAGCAAGGTGCTACATGCAAATAATAAAAATATCTTAAGCATTGCTTTCATTTCTATCCTTTTTCGTGTCAAAGCTTAATGATGCTAGCATCTTAAGCAAGCACAATGCCCAAAATTTAGGCAAAGCACTTAAATAACCTTTTGGCATTATCTGAAGTCGTTTTACAAACTACTTCAAATTCAAGGTTTAAAATTTCAGCTATCTTTTTAGCAACAAATGTCGTAAACGCCGGCTCATTTCTCTTGCCACGATTTGGTTCTGGCGTGAGATAAGGGGCGTCAGTCTCTATCAATACCCTATCAAAAGGAATTTTTGGCAGAATTTCAACTAAATTCTTAGCGTTTTTAAATGTCAAAACGCCACCTATGCCAAAGTAAAAATTCCCAAATTTGCAAAGCTCCAAAAGAAGTGGCGAGGCATTATAACAATGCAAAACTGCCCCAGCTTCAAGCTTTGGCGCATACTCTTTTAAGATGTTAAAAGAGTCCTCATTAGCCTCTCTGATGTGGAGGATAACGGGTTTTTTTAACTCAACTGCCAAATCAAGTTGAGCTAAAAAAACACGTTTTTGATCTTGCTTTTCTCTTAGCTTTTCGTCTTCATCTTTTGGCAAGCGGTAGTAGTCAAGCCCACATTCGCCGATAGCCACGCACTTTTTGTCTTTGGCAAATTCTCTTAAAGTTTCAATATCAAAATTCTCTTTATCATAGGGATGAACTCCAACGGCAAAGAAAATATCATTTTTTTCGTGCGCTATTTTAGCCGCTTTTGGTAAATCATTAATATCAGCTCCAGGGATAATAAAGCCTTTTAGCCCTAAATTTCTGGCTTCAGATAAAATTTGCTCTAGGTCAAAATCATAAACTTTACTATCCAAATGACAATGCGTATCTATAATCATAAAGCTATTTCTACCCTATTTCTACCATTTTCTTTTGCGACATAAAGCGCTGAGTCGCAAGCTTCAAGCATATCATCTATCTCGCAGTGACCTTTTCCAAAAGATATACCGATAGAGACGGTCACTCTTACGATCTTATCTTTTATGATTACCTCATTTTCAGCCACTTTTGCTCTTAAATTTACAAAAAATTTAATCGCCTCCTCTTTTGCTATCTTTTTAAGAACAACACAAAACTCCTCGCCACCAAACCTAGCGACCACATCTCTTCCTTTTGTGTTGTCAGTTAGTATCTTTGCGAGTGATTTTAGTATCTTGTCACCACCATCATGTCCGTATGTGTCATTTATCTTTTTAAAGTGATCTATATCAAGCATAGCAAATGCATAAGGCTCATCAAGCTCTTCAGCTGCTTGGACATACTCTTCTATATCTTGGTAAAAAAATCTTCTATTGTAAGCGCCAGTTAAAAAGTCGCGGTTGGCAAAATTTGCTATCTTATTTATGTTTTCCATCGCCTCAATGGTGTTATTTACACGGCAAATGAGCTCTTCTTTTGAAAATGGCTTTGCTATAAAGTCGCTAGCTCCATTTTTTAAAAATATCGAAGCATCAGTCTTTTCGCTAGGCGAGGTCATCACGATCACGCCAAGGTGGTTTTTATCTTTCTCTTTTCTAACCTCTTTTAAGACTTCTAAACCATCTTTAACAGGCATTCTATAGTCAGTTATGATTAAATTTATATCAGGATTATCAGCAAAATAGCTCATCGCCTCTTCGCCGTGAGCTGCTGCTAAAACCTTAAACTGAAGGCTAGTTAAGATTTTTTTTATCATATTTCTAAAAGGCAGTGAGTCCTCAACGACTAGAACCTTGTATTGTCTATTTTTGCTTAGTCTGTTTATCATTTGAAAGATGTAGTTGATATCATCCATGTTGCCCTTATAGACGTAATCAACTATGTCTTTGTTTATAAAAAATTCTTTCGTCTTATCATCGATGCTACCAGTTAAAACGATAGCACAGAGCCCTTGAGCAAGGACATAATCAACGATCTCACCATTTGGTGCGTCAGGTAAATTTAGATCCAAGATAGTCATAAAATAATCTTTGCCGTGCTCGCTAATAAGCATCTTGGCTTCGGCAAAATCATACGCAACGTCGATCGCCATATCCTCAATGCTCTTTTCCATCTGCATGACGATTAGCTTAGCAAGTGCCTTATTATCATCAACTACTAGAATTCTTTCCATATTATTCCTGTGATTTTTTATTAAACTAGCTCGGATTTTAACAAATAAACCTAATCACAAAGCTTAAATTTAAAACTTAAATTTCAAGCTATTTTAAAAGTCCTTTTGCAAAATTTATCGCCTCTTCGCTGATATGCTCGCCACTTATCATACGCGCAAGCTCATTTACACGCTCCTCTTTGTCAAGCTCTCTTACGACTGAGCTCTCGCCATAACGCTCTACTAAAAAGTGCGAATTTGCCTTTGAGCTAAGCTGCGGCTGGTGCGAAATGGCAAAAATTTGATAGAAATTTGCAAGCTTAAGCAAGACATTTGCGATACTCATCGCCTCTTTTCCACTTAAATTTGCATCTATTTCATCTAAAATTATGACATCTCCGCCCGTTTTTGTGATCTCACTAGATGCGGCTATAAAAGCTAACCTTAGGCGGTTTAGCTCGCCTGAGCTTAAATTTTTAAGTGAGGTCTCGTTTAAATTTAGACAAATTTCATCAGCGCCTAAGATATCAAGCTTTTTAGCCTCAATACTCAGCGTAATATCTGGCATATAAAGCTCTTTTAGGTATAAATTTATCATCGCCTCAAGCTCTTTTAAATTTACGCCCCTTGCCTTGCTTAAAGTGCCAGCCAGCTCATTTGCCTTTTTGCTTAAAATTTCAAATTTCTTCTCAAGCTCGCTCTTTTCAAAGCTTAAATTTTCATATCTAGCAAGCTCTTTTTCCTTTTTATCAAGCGCTTCTAACGCCTCTTCTTCGCTGCCATAGCGCCTGATGATGGCATTAAGAGCTTCTATCCTATCAAGCACGCTCTCCACGTCGATATCGTCAAGCTCCTCCATATTTAGGCTATCTCTTGCGACCCTTAGCTCGTTCATCGCATCTTCAAAAAAGCCGTTGTCAAGATCGCTGATACTTAGCGCCTCATTTACGCTGTGCTCTAGCTCAAATATCCGCTCAGCTCTAGCCCACGCCTCATTTATCTTATCTTTTTTGCTAAGCCTTTTTTTAGTCTCCATAAGCTCTTCAAACTCGCCTTTTTTAGGCCCGACACTTCTTATCTTCTCGATCTCAAAGCTAGCAAGCTCCTTTAGCTCCTCGACCTTTTTCTCTTCCTCTTTTATAGTGGCTAGCTCTTTTGAAATTTTAGAAAATTCCAAAAATGCCTCTTCAAATTCCTGCTTTATCTCTTTAAATTTCTCATTTTTTGAAATTTCAAGCCTGTCAAGCAAATTTAGAAATTTCTCATTTTCAAATTCATTTGCCTCTTTTGCCGAGAGATATTTGATGTGCTCGCGCGCCACTTGGGCTAAATTTTTCTTTGAGATGGCTTGTTGGTTTATAAAATACCTCGTGCTCTTATCTTTTAAAAGCTTGAAAATATTGACCTCTTCGTTTTCTATGCCAAACTCATCAAGCTCAAATTTATGCTCCACGTCAGCTTCTATCAGCCTTGCCTCGCTATCTTTTAGTCCAAAAACAGCCATTATAGCGCTCATTAGCACCGACTTGCCTGCACCACTAACGCCCGTAAATACGCTAAGACCCTCTTTGAAATTTAGCTCGACATTTTTAAAATTTAGATAATCCTTAATCAAAATTCGATCAATCATTATAACCCCAGTGAAGTTTCTCTTTTAAAATTTGAAAATAATCCCTACCAATATGGCGTATCAGCCTCGCTTTTTTATCGCTCAGACTCATGCTAACGGCTGAAATTTTACTCATATCAAAGCGGTCTTGTCCGTCTATGACTAAAATGGCGTCGCTATTTGTTCTAAATTTGACCGTGTGATTTTTCGTAAGCACGACTGGACGCTGCGTGAGCGAGTGCGAGCAAATGGGAGTTACTGTAAAAACTTCGCTCAATGGATATATGATAGGGCCATTTGCGCTCATGTTATAAGCCGTTGTTCCAGCTGGAGTTGCCACTATGACGCCATCTCCAAAATATGAGTTAAAATACTTTTCATTTAAAAGTGCCTCGATATGCGTCATCGAGCCGCCATTTTTACTAACGATGACCGCGTCGTTAAATGCTATCTTTTTCTCAGTTTTGCCATCATTTTTGTGAAGTGTCACATCAAGCATAAAAGGCGTTTCCACCTCAAATTTATCATCAAAAAAGTCTTTAAAAAACTTCTCACTCTCATTTATCGTGATATCTGTCAAAAAGCCTAGCCTGCCAGCGTGTATGCCAAGGATTAGTGGCGAGATGTGAGCTAGCTTTCTGCAAGTTGAGATGATCGTGCCATCGCCGCCAAGCGTGATAAGAAATTCGCACTCTTTGGCTAGTTTTATCAGCTCAAAGCCACTTTTTTCTACCTGTTTTGCACAGCTTTTTTCAAGCAAAATTTCTGCGTTATACTTTTTTAAAATTTTTTCTAGCTTTGCTAAATCCTGCTTAAATAATGGATAATCTTTCGCGATAAGTCCCACTTTTTTGGCGTTTGTGGTATTAAATTTTTGTTCATTTTTCATAGAAATGATTGTAACATATTTTATTTTAACAAAGCTTTTCAAAAGAAAAAAGCGATTATAATTGCCTAAAAAACATTGCAAAGGAGCATTTTATGCGAAGTCATTATTGCACCGATCTTAGCAAAGCTGATATCGGCAAAGAAGTAATACTTTGTGGCTGGGCAAACACATATAGAGACCACGGCGGCGTTGTTTTCATCGACTTAAGAGACGTTAGCGGGCTTATACAACTAGTTTGTGACCCTGCTGACAGCAAAGAAGCACACGACGTGGCTGCAAAAGTAAGAGATGAATATGTCTTAAAAGCAAAAGGAAAAGTAAGGGCTAGGGGCGAAGGACTAACCAATCCAAAGCTAAAAACTGGCGAGATAGAGGTGATAGTAAGCGAGCTCATCATCGAAAATCCAAGCGAGCCACTACCATTTATGATAGGCGATGAGAGCGTAAATGAGGACATCAGGCTAAAATACCGCTTTTTAGACCTTAGAAGCGAGCGTTTGCAAAATATCTTTAAAATGCGTTCTCGTGCGGCGATCGCAGCTAGAAACAGCCTAGATAAAATGGGCTTTATCGAGTTTGAAACTCCAGTTTTAACACGCGCAACTCCAGAAGGTGCGAGAGACTACCTAGTGCCAAGCCGCGTATATCCAGGTCAATTTTACGCGCTCCCACAAAGCCCACAGCTATTTAAACAACTTTTGATGTGTTCTGGCTTTGATAAGTATTTTCAGATAGCAAAATGCTTCCGTGACGAGGACTTAAGGGCTGATCGCCAACCAGAATTTACTCAAATAGATATCGAAATGAGCTTTGTCGAGCAAGAAGATATCATAAATATGGCTGAGACGATGCTAAAAGATATCTTTAAAGCCTGCGGACACGACATCAAAACGCCATTTAGACGTATGAGCTACAAAGAGGCGACCGAGACTTACGGCTCAGATAAGCCTGATCTTAGATATGATCTAAAAATGATCGATGTGATCGATATTTTCGAGCGCTCAAGCAACGAAATTTTTAGCTCTATCGCAAAAGATAAGAAGAAAAACCGCATAAAAGCGCTAAAAGTGCCAAATGGCGACAATATCTTTAGTAAGCGCGAGATGAATAGATTTGAGGAATTTGTACGTAAATTTGGCGCGCAAGGGCTTGGCTACTTCCAGATGAAAGAAGATGGCTTAAAAGGCCCACTTTGCAAATTTTTCGAGCAAAGCGATCTTGACGAGATCGTCTCAAGATGTGAGCTAAAAGTTGGAGACGTCGTATTCTTTGGTGCTGGCAAGAAAAAGATCGTGCTTGATTATATGGGACGATTTAGAATTTTCCTAGCTGAGCAAATGGGTATCATCGATCAAGATAGACTTGAGTTTTTATGGGTGCTTGACTTCCCAATGTTTGAGCAAAATGACGACGGCAGCTACTCTGCGATGCACCATCCATTTACAATGCCAAAAAATATAGACGAGCCTGATCTTGAAGATATCCTCTCTATCGCTCACGACGTCGTGCTAAACGGCTTTGAGCTTGGCGGCGGAAGTATAAGAATTCACAAAAACGACATCCAACAAAAAGTCTTTAAGCTTCTTGGCATAGATGAAGCCGAGCAGCGTGAGAAATTTGGCTTCTTGCTTGATGCCTTGACATTTGGTGCGCCTCCACATGGTGGTATCGCGATCGGCTTTGACAGACTAAATATGCTTGTAAATAAAGCAAGCTCGATCCGCGACGTCATAGCCTTCCCTAAAACACAGCGCGCTCAGTGCCCACTCACAAAGGCACCAAGCTACGCTAGCAACGAACAACTTAGGGAGTTAGGACTAAGGATAAGAGAAAAAGAGCAAAAGGCTTAAAATTTGCCTTTAAAAAGAGATGGGATTTTGTCTTTAGATATTTTTCTTAGACAAATTCCCATCCTAAATTTAAATTTATAAAAAAGATGCCTCCAACTTGGCGGCTAATTAAATCAAAACTTGCCTAAGTAGTTTGAGATGATTTTTGTGGTTGCGACGTAAAATTTTGCGCAGATAGAACACTTAGTTCATCAAGCTAAATTTTATTAGCTCCGCAAAAAGCGCTCAAAAGACAAAGGCAATAAAAGGGAAAAAATGAAGAATTTATTTTTAATCATAGGCGCTCCAGGCAGCGGCAAAACAACAGACGCATCGATCATTGCACAGCATGATGAGAAATTTGCACACTTTTCAACTGGCGATCTTTTAAGAGCTGAAGTCGCAAGTGGTAGCGAGCTTGGCAAACTAATAGACGGCTTTATCTCAAAAGGAAATTTAGTCCCACTTGACGTTGTCGTAAATGCGATCGTCTCAGCTATCAAAAGCTCAAATAAATCAAACATCATAATCGACGGCTATCCAAGAAGCGTTGAGCAAATGACCGAGCTTGACAAAGTCTTAAGCGAGCAAGATGAAATTTCTCTAAAAGGCGTCATCGAAGTAGATGTCAGCGAAGATGTGGCAAGAGCTAGAGTGCTTGGCCGTGCAAGAGGCGCTGATGATAACAACGAAGTCTTTAACAATCGCATGAAAGTCTATCTTGATCCGATCAAACCTATCCGCAAATTTTACAGCGAAAAAGAGCTACTTCACGTGGTAAATGGCGAGCGTGGCATCGACGAGATCGTAGCTGACATCAAAAATTTACTAGCTAAACTTATATAAATTTACAGACCTTGCATCAAAAGGTGCAAGGTTTTAAAACTTACCATTTATTAACACCAAAAATGTAATATCCTCTGAATTTAACAACCAAAAAGGATAAAAATGAAAAAATCTTCATCGCTTCACTGGCTGCTAGCATCGCAATGGCTGGAGGCTTTGTCTCAAATCGCAAAAGCGAAAATGTTATAAGCGTAAAAGAGGCTTTAAAACTAAATGATGACGCAAAAGTCATGCTTGAGGGCAAGATAAAGTCACACATCAAATCAAATAAGTATGAATTTGTTGATAAAAATGGCGATGTCATCGTTATTGAGATAGGCGACAAAAAATGGGGCAATGTAACAGCCAACGAAGATACACCTTTAAGGATAAGAGGCGAAGTGGATAAAGACTTCGCAAAAACAGAAATCGACGTAGATAGCGTAGAGGTTATAAAGTAGTTAAATTTACGCATATTTAATGCAAAAAATACTAAAATCACGAAAATTTCTAATAAAAAGGACAAATATATGGACGTTTCAAAGATCAAATTTGGCTCAAACCCAGACAAAATCAATGCCGTAATCGAAATACCTTATGGCTCAAATATCAAATACGAGATCGACAAAGATAGCGGTGCAGTCGTAGTTGATCGCGTGCTTTACTCAGCGATGTTCTACCCAGCAAACTACGGCTTTGTGCCAAACACACTTGCAGCTGACGGCGATCCAGCTGATATTTTGGTGCTAAACGAGTATCCACTCCAAGCTGGTAGCGTCATCCCTTGCCGTTTGATAGGCGTTTTGGTGATGGAGGATGAAGCAGGTATGGATGAGAAGCTTTTGGCTGTGCCAGTTACAAAGATCGATCCAAGATATGAGGCGATAAAAAGCTACGAAGACTTGCCAACTGCGACACTAAATAAGATCAAAAATTTCTTTGAAACTTATAAAATTCTTGAGCCAAACAAATGGGTAAAGGTGAAAGAATTTAAAGACGCAAACGCTGCAAAAGAGATTTTAGACGCTGCGATAAAAAATTATAAATAATTTATAAGCCCTATTTTAGGGCTTTTTCTTTTTAAATTTGTTCGTTTTTATACG
>ERZ651108.1529-NODE-1529-length-9971-cov-8.912767_pt1 | contig 9971 bp, 10 predicted proteins | sample MGYA00512173_ERZ651108 | MGnify/ENA metagenome assembly ERZ651108 | reverse complement strand
CGTATTCCGCATCTACACCGTCGAGGAGATCCTGCGCCTCGCCTCCGAGCAGTACGGAGTGACCGTCAGCGACGCTACCTACAGCGCGATTCGTGCGGAACAGCCCGTCGCTGTGTAAATTCGCCGTGCACAGTCACCGTTGAGAATAACCCCACCACACCACACCCACCACCACGATTAACCGCAAGAAGCCACATTTGTTCCGAACACATGTGGCTTCTTAGCGTCTGCGGGCAAGGTGTCTACAGAATCAAAGTAGGGCGCGAAAACCTAGTTCTCACGGCTGGCGCGGTACAGCTCAGCGGCGCGCCCCTCCGAAGACTCGTCATCACCGAGCATCAGGTAGCACAAGTACAGGGTGAAAGCGGCGCGGCGGTCGGCGGCGAGCGTCTCCGTGTTATCACCCTCAGGGGTGCTGAAAGCAATAACGTCATGCGCCTGAGGCAGGGCGGCGATCAAGTGCGCGGCGGTTTCGTAGCCGTCCTGGTCACCAGGCAGGGTGTCGTAGTGCGGCTCCGGGTTGTCGGTAGTGTTTGCACCCGCACGAGCGGCGGAAAAGTTAGCCTTGAGGACGTCCTCAACACGGCTCATCAGCTCATCATCGGGCAGTGCGCGGTCTGCATCTGCCAGCGACACGTGGATGCTGTTCAGAGTCTCGTGCGGATGCTCGTCCGCATAGTGACCGGCGGCGAGAGCGTAGCCGGTCAGCAGCTGCGCCTTGGAGGCAGTGAAGGTGCCGCGCGCCTCACGCAGGGCGGGTAGCAGAAGCTCGGCCAGGAGGGGGTGCAGGGACTCGGGGGCGTTCGCGATAGCCTCCTGCAGGTACTCTTCCGCCTCCGCGGTGGGCTCGGCGTTGAGCAGGGTCAGGAAAGCCTCTTCAGCGCCTTCCCAGTAGCGTGCAATCAGTACGAGGGTTGCAATCAGCGACAGCAGGTCGCGGTAGTCACCCGAATGGTCAGCGCCGAAGGACTCAGCAACAACGCGGGCGAGTATGCGGGCGGCAATGTTCTCGAGGACGAGCTCATCGTAGGCGTTGTCGCCGGGCCAGTTTGCGGGGTCGGGCAGGTAGGTTTCGTCCAGGTACCGCAGCACGGGTTCGAGGGGCGCGGGCGCATCCGCCGCGAGGTCGGGGCAGCACTGCTCAACCCAGTTGTTCACGGTAGCCTCATCAGCGATGCCGGTAGCCTCAGCGAGCTGGGCGCGCGAAAGGCTGTACGGTGCAACGAGCTGGGCAAGGTCGTCGCACGCGCCGTTGGAGCGGTAGGTGGGTCGGTAGTTGGGGTCGGGAAGAGTTCCGGGGAGGTTGGTGGCTGCCATGGTAGCTCCTTCGCTGAGGTTCGGGGTGAATTGGGTTGTATGGTGTGCGATGCGCGGAACCGTTTGAGGGGCTGGCACATCTTCTAGTTTCAGAATATCCCAGAGCCCCGCATCGTGTGCTGCCCGCGGTCATTCCACGCCCATTAACCGCGAAAAGCCACATGTGTTTCGAAAAGCCACATCTTTGGTGGCTTCTCGAAACACATGTGGCTTCTGGAAGCTGCTAAGAAGCGCCCGCCCGCAGGAATTCAAAGAATATATTCCCCCAACCCCGCACCCAGCCCGACAATTTTTCGCTTACCCCGGGGTAAACCAAAAAATCTCAGCACCCCTAAACCCTCACCCTATCATTGAAGTACAAGGTCACTGCACGACACCGCACCACCTGCACCGGTGCAGGCCCGCACGGGCCGGGGCTGGTTCCTCCAGATAGGAGAAAAACTCATGGAGTTTATCAACAAGCTCGCACCGATCGTCATCCCCCTGCTCACCGCAATCGCGGGGCTCTTCACCGCTTGGTTCAAGACCCGAGCAGCCCGCGCCGAAGCCAAGAAGGCTGAGGCGAGCGCCAACACCGGGGGTATCACGCAGAAGCTCAGCGTCGGCACCATCAACGGCAATGGCAACCGCGTGCACAACACCCACCAGCAGGTAGGCAACGGCTCCGCAGCCATTAGCGGCGACGGTAACCGCACCACCATCGACAACAGCCAGCACACGCACAACCATGCACCTTCCAAGAAGGGTCAGGAAAGCGATGACGATACCTGGGGCAATATCGCGATTGCTTTTGGTGGCGGCTTCCTTATCATGGGCGCGTTCCTCATCAGCTGGCCCACTATCAGCTGGACCCTCGTAGCCTACTGGGTTACCTGTCTCGCACTCATCGGTTGGCAGGTAAAGCTGCTTAATGCCAAGAGCACTAGCTCCTCTGCACACGCCATTCTGAATGTGCTCTACCCTGCTTCCCTGCTGGCGATTGTTGGTGGCACTTGGTTCACTCTTATCGGGGCGGGTAAGTACAACATGGCGACCATCTACACCACCATCAGCGGACACTACGAGTCTCACCCTCAGGGTGGTATGGCTATGCGTTTCATTGAGGCAGTTACTGCGTCATACGGTGCTGCAGGCTTCACCCTGATCATGCTCAACCTGCTTACTGTCGTCTTCATGGCTGCGGCTTTGCTCCAGTGCTTCAAGTACTCGGTTAAGGCTCTGAACGCACTCTATCGCGGCAATCTCATTCGCCCTTCTGTTCAGGAGGCAAGCATGAGCTTCTTCCTTGCTGTTGTGAGCCTGGTAGCATGCCAGCCCGCGCTTGCTGAACATCTGATTGCACAGATCAACAAGTAGCATCCAGTAACTAGATGCCGGGCCGTATTCACTCAACTTATCCACACCCCTCTCGTCGAGAAGCCACATGTGTTTCGAAAAGCCACGTTTTTGGTGGCTTTTCGAAACACATGTGGCTTTTCGGCGTAATAAATAAACGTAACACTTGAACACAAATACTCTCATTTGATGCAATTAAAGAATGATTACTAGAGAAGAACTGTCAACGATGATACGCACCCGCACCGAACTCATCACCTCAGCCACCCACACGCGAATCACCCTGAGCCATGCCCTCAACCGCGGCGAACTCACCCGCATCTCAAAAGGGCACCTTCTCCCCACCCAAACCTGGAACAACCTACACCCCAACGACCAGCACTACGTGTGCATCCTCGCGCACCTCAACGAATATCCCGCCAACATCCTTGCCGCCCAAAGCGCAGCCATCGCCTGGGGCGTCTCCTCCCTCAGCCCACCACGTCACGTTCAAGTACGAGGAGCCGGAGGCGGCCGCCGAGAAAACATCCAGCGCATCCAAGATGCCCTCACCGCGGACAGCCCCATCGTGTACACGCCCGAGGGGATCCCCACCGTCACACCACTAACAGCTATCACCACCTGCGTGAAAACGCTCCCCTTTCGCGACGGGCTCGTTCTGGCCGAAAGCGCCCTTCAACGCTTCGCGCAGGAACCGGATATGCTCACCTACGAGGAGCTCAAGAAAGAGCTCTCATCTGCATCTGGCCGCGGGTGCCGAACCGCCCGTCTCGTCGGACATGAGCTCAGCCCGCACTCAGAATCCGTTGCTGAAACCTGCATGCGGCTACTTCTCGATGACCAAGGAATCCGTTACAAGCAGCAAGAAACCATCATCTGCGAAGGTCATGCCTATCGAGTGGACTTTCTGCTACACGCCACTAGCCTCCACGGCAGGCCCGTCATTCTGGAGGTAGACGGCAACGTCAAATACAACGCCAAAGAGGACCTGGTTCGGGAGAAGAATCGACAGGATCGGCTACTCCACGCGGGGTATGCTGTCGTCCGTGTTTCTGCTAAGGATGCTATTTACCGTCCGAGGCGGGCCCTGCAGGTGCTGCGTGCTGCTGGAGTGCCCCAAATTTAACCGCGAAAAGCCACATGTGTTTCGAGAAGCCACTAAAAATGTGGCTTTTCGAAACACATGTGGCTTCTCAGCGAGTAAAGAGGTGAGTAGAGAGGCGACTACCTAACCAGCAAACCATCAGCTATCAGGGACATCACCAGATAGATAGTTACACTCACGCTGAAAAGGCGTTGTGCGCTTTCCAACTTTGATCCAACAATCACAGCACGACCACCCAACGCGCTAGCGGTAAGGAAAACAGAGTGCAACAGAACTTCCGGCACGAGCATTCCCCACGCAAAGAACAGCACAGTATGCACAGCCAGAGCTACCAACCCCGGAACACCGTATGCACCCATAACACCATTTACAAAGTCCACGTCAGTCGGACCTGCAGAAAAACCCGCCTGAATCAGATTGACCATCGACCAATGTTCGTTCGTCTGCAAGCCACTCGACAGTATCTGGCTGAGAAACGAACCGGACGATACCACGTACACCAGACCCGCTACGGCGTTGCGCTTCATCTTCTTACCCTTGGCTCGTGCACGCTTGGAACAACGCACCATTGCAGTCACGCCCAGCAGTAGCATCGCCCATCCCATAATAGCCGCGATCCATTGCAAAGCTTCTTCTGCAGAACCTCGCAGCAACATGACCACCCACATCGCTGCAGCTACAAATCAGCCCATCACGACATTGATAACAAAATCCGGGGTACCCGAAATGGAGAAACTTAAGATACGGTCTTCGTCGTCCGATTCTTGCGCATACTTCTCACCCTTCGTCGTAGCTCGCACATAACGAATCGAGGCGAGCAAACCCCGCACAGCAGATATTGCAGCCGCCCCAAGGAAGAAAATTACGCCCACCCACATCAGAATTGTTGTTGTTGAGTGAATCCACTGTGACAACCAGTTCATGTCATGCCTTTCTCCAGGGTGGCCTTGTAATGCAGTGACCACCCATCCGATATGTCCTCTTCAGACTATTCCCGATGTGGAGGCCGACCCCTTGCTCGCAATTTACCCCGGGGTAAATCATCCTTTCAGGTACGCGAAAAGCCACATGTGTTTCGAAAAGCCACGTTTTTGGTGGCTTCTCGAAACACATGTGGCTTCTTGCCGTTATTTGTGGTTAGTGTGGTGGGATTATTCTCGACGTTGACTTTACGTTGTGACTTTACGCGGCGATTTTATACCGCGACTTTACACGGCTACGGCTGTTCCGCGCGAATCGCGTTATAGGTGGCGTCGCTGACGGTCACGCCGTACTGATTGGAGGCGAGCCGCAGGATCTCCTCAACGGTGTAGATGCGGAATACGCCGCCTCCGGTTGCCTTAGTGTATTCACGAAGTAGCTGACGGTTCGCCAGCTGGCGTACGGGTTCTCCATCCGATGCAGCGCGTACCTGCTGACCGTTGCGCAGCCAGGTGTCGCGCACACCGCCGGTGACGAACACGCAGTCGGTGCCCTTCACGCGGGTGGTTGCTTCGGTAAGGCACTGGTTCCAGAGCGCGAAGTCGGCGTCGAAGCTGGCGTTAGCGAGCAGCGGGTGGCCCTGTTCGAGGGCTTCACGGCACTGCTGTTCGTGGCGTTCGGGGCTGGGGGCGGCACCCACGTGTCCGGTGAAGATGCGGTTCAGTCGCGGCAGGATCGTGTCGTCTTCGCGGCGTGCCATGTTGATGGATCCGGTGTCGGTGGTGGGTTCGAGGATCCTCATGATCTGCGCGATGGAGTGGTCCAGCTGGTGCGCGACTGAACGTAGCGCGCTCCAGGGGGAGTTGCGTTCTTCGGGCAGGGTTTCTTTGAAGGACGCGAGCGCTGATCGGACGCGGTCTGCGGCGGCGGGTACGGGGGAGGCGCCGTCGAGTGCTGCCCAGAATTCTTTGAGTGCCTGGTGGGGGAGGAAGGCGTGTCCGCGCAGCTGGGAGTAGACGCGGAGGATTTCGTCGCTGATATGGGCTGGGTAGTTGTAGAGGCATGCAAGCGCGGTGGAGTCGAAGGCGACGAGAATTCCGGGGTGAATGGAAGTCAGCGGGGCGCGATCGAGTTCCTTGTATTCGACGAAGTCTGAGTACAGGGTGCGTGCTTGACGGGTGATTGACATGAATCCCCTCCAGGTATCGAGTATGGTCGGTCAAATGCGAGTGCCGGAGAAGTCGAGGAGAATAATCCATTCCAGTGTATCGGCCTTCTTTGGCAGGTGATGGAGTTTCGGTATAAATATTTTGTTTATTACGTTTGTGTCTAACCCGAGGGTGTGTTAGTGCATGTCAGAGTCATTTTCGGGTCTATGTTTTGACTGTGAATTTCGCCGCGTGACGTCTATATTGTGCAGTTTTGTTTTTACAGCTATGAGCAGTATAGAACAAAATATGCATCAAGATGCAAGATTCGTTGAATGGGTCACAAAATAACGTCAGAAAACTCCTCCCACCTGCACATAGGACGCATATAACACGCGGGGGACAGGGCGAGAAAGTAGATGAACATTTATTCCCTCCTGTAGACTTTAAATGATTCAATTTGATAAGGAGAAGAGTAATGTCAGAGCTGACCACTCAAAACCAGGCGGAGGAGCAGGGTCCGGCCCGCACCGTCGTCGTGGCAGAAGACGAGGCACTGATTCGCCTCGACATCGTTGAAATTCTGAAGGACCAGGGTTTCGATGTTGTTGCAGAAACCGATAACGGCAAGACCGCCGTCGAGCTAGCGCAGAAGCACCGCCCCGATCTCGTCCTCATGGACGTGAAGATGCCGATCATGGACGGCATCACCGCAGCTGAAGAAATCGCGAAGGAGCAGATCGCTCCCGTCGTTCTGCTGACCGCATTCAGCCAGAAGGAACTCGTCGACCGTGCCGTTGAGGCAGGCGCTATGGCGTACGTCGTCAAGCCGTTCTCCCCGAACGATCTGGTCCCCGCAATCGAGGTGGCAATCAGCCGCTACGAGCAGATTCGCGCTCTCGAGAAGGAAGTTGGCACCATCCGCGACCAGTTCGAGACCCGCAAGCTGGTTGACCGCGCAAAGTCGCTGCTCATCACCAAGATGAACCTGACCGAGCCGGAAGCATTCCGCTGGATTCAGAAGACCTCCATGGACCGCCGCCTGTCCATGCGCGAAGTTTCCGACACCATCATCAAGCAGCTCTCCTAAATACGTACACAGTACACATCGGTACAGGTACGAACGTACGCTACGGCGAAGACTAGGATTCGCCCGTATACGCCTTCGGTTGGTCAGTATCTGATCAGCACCTTTTCATGACACGCTAACGCCCCATCCCTCACAGTGAAGCTGAGGGACGGGGCGTTAGTGTTTAACCTCTGAAGCTCGCATCCTGCCGGGGCAGTCGGAGCGTTTATGTGCCAGTGTTGCGGGCAATCCAACGCCGCAAGAGCTGCAGCGTCAGGCGGTCTTAGCGCATGTAGCGGTTGAAATCGTCTTCGTCATTGTTGGGGCCGCTAATGGGACGGTCCGTGGGGGAACCCGCCCAGAGCATGCCGCCGGTACCGAGCATCACGCCCAGCCACCAGAAGCTACCGGGGTTGTTGATGGCGGTCACCAGGCACACCAGCATCACGCCGATTGCGATGGGCAGGACAATGCGCTTGGCGCGCACAATCTTCGGGTAACGCTTGAAATAGGGGGTGCGCTCGCGGGCCATGGTGCTCCTTCTGGTCGTACCTTCTGGTGAGTGTTAGCGGGGTGTTGTGTGCACCCCGTGCTTCTACGATTTTAGGCTAACGTGCTGAGGCTGTAAGACTTTATGCAGTGGGGCGGGGGATCAGCATGTTGGTGATGCGCGCCGTGCAGGTGGTGCGGCCGCGCTCATCCACAATGTCGATGGAGTGGACGCACAGGGTGCGTCCGAGCTTGACGGCGGTGCAGGTCGCGGTGACGACGCCGGAGACTGCCGGGCGCACGTGGGTTGCGTTGATGTCTACGCCGACTGCTACGAGGTTTTCGCCGCCGTGTACGCCCGCGGAGAGGGAGCCGAGGGTTTCGGCAAGAACCACGTTGGCGCCGCCGTGCAGCAGGCCGATGGGCTGGGTGTTACCGGCAACGGGCATGGTTGCGACGGTGCGTTCTGCGGTGAGTTCCTGGAATTTAATGCCCATGGCGGGGATGAGTTCGCCCAGGCCGCGGGGGAAGTAGGGGTGCAGGTGTTCGGGGATTCCGCTTTCGGTCAGCTGCGCCTTGATTTCTTCTGCGGTGAGGGTGGTGGGTGCTGCCGCGCGGACGGGTGCGTGCTGTGTGTTGTTTTCAGTCATGACTTCCAGTGTACTCCTCGGTTAGGGTGCCTTTGACGCGATGGTCGGTTTCTTGTCCAGCCTCCGGGCACGGTTCAGCCCCGCCTCCTGAACTCAGGAGACGGGGCTGAAAAACGCTATGGAAGCTTACGCGAGGATTAGGCGGAAATAGCTTCTGCCTTTTCGATGTCCTCGTCGCGGATTTCCTTATCGGGGTTCGCTCCGATTGCCTTGGAGATACGCTCGGTCAGGGCTGCGATGGTCGCGTCACCGGTCACGTTGGTTGCGGTGCCGAAGGAGTCCTGAGCCAGGTACAGGGCAATCATCAGGGCGATCATGGAGGAGTCAAAGCCGAGCATGGACTCGAGCAGACCGATTGCGGTCATCACGCCACCGCCGGGAACGCCGGGAGCGGCAACCATCATCACGCCGAGCACCAGAATCATGGGAACCAGCGAACCGAAGTCGGGGCTCTTACCGGTCATGAACAGCACAGCCACCGCGCAGGAGGTAATGGTGATCATGGAGCCGGAGAGGTGAATGGTTGCGCACAGCGGAATCGCGAAGTCCACCACGCGAGCAGAGATGCCAGCCTTCTTAGCCGAACGCACGGTCACCGGGATGGTAGCAGCCGAAGACTGGGTGCCGATTGCGGTGAAGTACGCGGGCATCATGGTCTTGAGCATCTGGATGGGGCTACGGCGAGACACTGCGCCAGCCACCGAGTACTGCAGGGCCAGGGTGACCCAGTGCAGGATAATCACCATGACGAAGACCAGACCGAAGACGGAGAGGATCTTGGCGACCTGACCGGCGAGGGTCATGTTCGCGAACACGCCCACAATGTGCACGGGCAGCAGGGGGATAATCACGTAGCTGAGCATCTTCTCAACGATGACCTGGAAGTCTTCGAAGAGGTTCAGCATCGCACGGGTCTTCAGGGCGGTAATGCCCAGACCCAGGATGAAGGAGAGAACCAGCGCGCTGAGCACACCCATAATCGGGGGCAACTGAATGGAAACGTAACCGGCGGAGAGTGCGTTCTCCGGGTTGTCGAAGGATGCCAGCTGCTGACCCTTCAGGATGATGGGGTAGAGCAGCAATGCGCAGGTCAGTGCCAGGAAACCCGCAAGGATGCTGGAGAGGTATGCCAGACCCACGGTGATGCCGAGCATCTTGCCTGCACCCTGCGCGAGGGAACCAATACCGGGCACGATGAAGCCGATAATAATCAGCGGAATCGCGAAGCTCAGGAAGGCACTGAACACGGTGGAGAAGGAGACGAAGAGCTGCACAATGAAGTCGGTGGGGATGGCTGCGCCGGTTGCGTCATTGATGCCGCTAATCATTCCGGGGGTCAGCATGCCGATAAGCACACCCGATGCAATCGCGATGATAATCCACGCGAGGAGGGGAAGTTTTTTGAGTGCCTTCATAGTTTCCTAAATGAGGGGTCGTTGTGTGTTGAGCGCGGGAGGTGCCCTCACGGTCTGGTGAATCCTGTCGGTGAATTCTGCCAGTGAATTCTGGGTAGAGTTCTGCCTATGAATACACGGGGTGTGGGGGTTTCCTACGCTGGAGGCGATAATAAGGTTATATATTATCTGGAAAATGTATTATTATCCACCTTACATAGTGGCTTGGGACACAATTTTCGGGAAGAAAACTTATCAAACGCACCCCACCGGCACTTATATATGAGGTAAAACTCTTTCCGTACACCCCGTGATTCCGCTATATGGCACAGCACCGGCACCCAATACGGCACGGGCGCCTCCCCGCAGGACTGACAAGCCCAAGGCAGACCCTCAGTGCTGACCGGCAGTCGTCACAAAACCGTCCGTCACGAAGCTTCCCGTCACGAACCCAGCCACCGAGCAAACTCAGACTCGATACACTAGAAGAGTGACTACAGAGAACAAAACCCTCCTGCTCATTGACGGACACTCCCTCGCCCT
>ERZ651108.1521-NODE-1521-length-9995-cov-18.146177_pt1 | contig 9995 bp, 7 predicted proteins | sample MGYA00512173_ERZ651108 | MGnify/ENA metagenome assembly ERZ651108 | reverse complement strand
AAAGACCTGTGAGCATTGTGAGTCTGAGAAAGACGACTTCTGTTCCTTGGCAGAGTATGATAGGGGCATTCCATTCCGTTACTTCTTCATCATTGATAAATACTCTGAAGAGACCGTCATCGTATGCCTGCTTTGTTCGTTCCATAGCTTTTGCTATCGTGTCGTGGTTTTTGCCATAGTTCTCTGCAAAGCGGATACGTCCTTCCTCAGCCTGCGCAGCTATCTCACTGTCGGATAACGCATAATTCTCTTTTAGTGTCTGTGCTTCTGTTAGGCCCTTTTGGGTTAAGATGTAGAGTAGGGTCCCGAGCGTATTGGCGGTTTCATCAATTTCTACAGGGTGCCTTCCTAACTCCTTTCTACTTCCTAATTTCTTTTTTATAATGTATATTTCCATTTGTTTAGGGATTTCTTCCTTTTGCAAATATAGGAAATAATTGGTAAACAAATGAATCTTATTCCATTTCTTTGGCTGTGGAGGGTTTAAGATTTTTGATAATTACAAGAAAGGGTATTAGCTATGTTTGGAGGTGAACTGAACACATCTATTGGGGGCATGAGGATATTTCGTGGATAAGTAGCTTTTTGAGTCTTAATGCATGGTACATGATAGCGGGCTTCTCTACCTTATCAATCGTATTCAGCGCATATCTCTTTCTTACTTCTCTTTGGAAGTGATTGTTGTTTTGGAGTGAGGTGGAGGAAGATGCTGCTTTATGTTTCGAAATCGTTTTCAATTTGCTGTCATTACTGTCACATAAAGTTGTTGTATAACTATTTAATTATCAGTGAGGTTATGCGAAATGTTAAAAGTGACAGCAAACTAAAATAAAAATATCCTTGTAATATGTGTAATTGTTTCTCTTGTTAGGGAGTCTTTGCATAGTGACAGGGATATACAAAAGAAAAAGCGGAGGTCTTTAAAAGACTTCCGCTTAATTCTTGAAGGGTGGGTGGTGGGATTCGAACCCACGACATTCAGAACCACAATCTGACGCTCTAACCAACTGAACTACATCCACCATGTTGGCTATTTCTTCTTAGCGAGTGCAAAGGTACGGGTTTTATTTGGACTGACCAAATATTTCCCGTACTTTTTTATTATTTCCCTTATTTTCCCTTATTTTCCCTTATTTTGCTGGTGCAGCTGGTGTAGCAGGTGCCTGTGCTGCTGGAGCAGCCTGCTTCTGCTGGCTTGCACCGAAGTTAGGCAAGTTGTTTGGGTTTGTTGTATTGTCATCTAATGCAGCTTTCTCAACAACACTTGCGTCTGTGGTTGCTGATGGTGCAACGTAAGCACTTGCTACGCTGATAATAACCATTGCGATAGCTAAGCCCCATGTAGTCTTCTCTACAAAGTCTGTAGTCTTGCGAACACCCATGATAGCATTAGATGATGAGAAGTTTGATGAAAGACCACCGCCCTTTGATTCCTGAATCAGAACGACACCAATCATCAAGAGTGCTGCAATCACGATAAGAATTACGAATAACGTGTACATTTTCTTGTCTTATTTTTTATTGTTATTTATTATCAATTTCTCCAAAAAACGTATTTGGTCTGCAAAGTAACGATTTTTTTTCGGATATACCAAATTTAATCGCCTAATAATTTCCAATGCTTTAGAATATCGACCTTGTTTTATATAAATTCTTGCTAATGTTTCAGTAAAGTAGCCAGTATCTTCATTTTCAGCTGCTTCATTGTGTTCATTCTCTTCAGGTTCGTACTCAGTCTCGTCTTGTAAAGTGATTTTACCCCCTTCATTATAGATGAAATCGTCGATAAGTTCTTGTCCTCTTAGCTGTGGGGTGATATCCTCATTCTGCTTACTTTCACTCTCCAACAGATAAGCAACGTAGTCCACAGTGGCATCAGCAGGTGTCGGTTTGCGCCTTCCTTCTGTTTCCTGTGTTGTATCTTCCTCTTCAGGAATCTGTTCTAAGAATGTATCGATAAGCGATGTTGTACGGTCTTCCTCTGTAGTCGTTTCAGCGTTGATAGTTATTGACTGCTTTTCTGCCTTTTTCTGTTCTGGAATCAGTTGATAATGGGCATCCTCAACGAGTTTGAAGAGGATATGACGGTCAGAGATGTATACAGCTGCACGTCGTAACTCATCATCGAAGGTGGGATCATGGAGCAGAAAGAGATTCTGCAACAACAGAATACGAGCTGGCTGATAGTAAGGATAGAGCGCAAGCATACTCCGGAGATCATATAAGGTCTCCTTGTTTAGATTCTCCGGATGATTAATAAGATTGGCTATATCCATAGGACGATAAGCGATTATGTGGGGTGATCAGAATAATAGTCAATGAAATTAAAATACTGATGTGGAATGGCTACCAGTTTGCAACAGTTGCGTTGAATATCTGGTCGGTAAGGTCCTTCACCATCTGTGTGACGAGTTCCTCCTGTACAGAATTCAGACTACGTACAGTTTCATAGCTTGAAGTAGCTGTGAACTGTCGTTCAAAGTCTTGGCTATGGTTTGTATTGTTTGTGAAGCGCACATTGACAGTGATGGAAAGTTCTGTTTGTGCAGAATATCCTTCACTTGAGACACTTTTATTACGTTGCTGATACTGTGTGATTTCACCTTCAATCTTCATATCACCATTACGCTTTACTTGTTGTAGGCGTGTATGGTTAGCAAAGACATCTTTCAATTGATTGTTGAACATTGGTCCCATTGGTCCCCATACATAGGTAGAGCGGATAGGGAAATCTGCAATTTGAATGGTACGTACTTTACTGTAATCAATACTTGCACCATTAAATTTATAGGATACACTGCAAGCTGCTAATAAGAGCAAGCAGATGGCTGTCACACCCCATGTCAGTGGGCGAATAGATGTGAATTTCTTTCCTATCTTCATTGTTTTGTAAGAGGGTAGTCCCTTTTGTATCTATTGATTAATCTTTGTCTAATCCGTATTGTCTGATTCGGCGATAGAGTGTGCGGTCGCTGATACCCAACTCTAAAGCAGCCTTTTTACGATTACCATTATTACGCTCTAAGGCTTTCTCCACCAGTTGCTTTCCAATGTCGTTGAGGTTGAGTGTCTCTGGTTCAGATATTTCTTCTGCCACAGCGTCTTCAACCTGTTCTATCGTTCGTGTTGGAGTGATAGGCTGTTTGCTTGTGGTAGCAGGAAGATTAGAAACTGTTGACGGAGTAGGCTGGAAACCGCTTGCACCATTGAGTTGTCTGCTTTCCTCCAACTGCTTACGAACGTTGTTGAGGTCACGTCGTAAGTCACTTACATTACCTCTCAACTCATAGAGAATTTTATAGAGAATCTCACGTTCACTCTCATAGCTATGTGAACCACCACTTTGTATCGTAGCAAGCTGTGTGCTGTCTTGGTCACGTGGGATGAAATGTAGCAATGTTTCTGCATCAATCTCACGCTTCTCGCTTAGGACAGACATCTGCTCAGTAATGTTCTTTAATTGACGAACATTGCCAGGCCATTTGTACTGTAACAGAATCTGGCGTGCTTCATCTGTGAGTGTAATTTTTGGAAGATGATACTTCTCAGCCATCTGCATAGCAAAGAGGCGGAAGAGAAGAACGATATCTTCGCCACGATCACGGAGTGGTGGCATCTGAATTGGAATAGTGTTAAGACGATAGTATAAATCTTCACGGAACTTACCTTCGCTAACAGCTTTCTGCATGTTGACGTTAGTAGCAGCTACGATACGTACATCTGTCTTACGGATTTCCTGACCACCAACACGGATATATTCACCTGTTTCGAGTACGCGAAGTAGTCGAGCTTGCGTTGCTAAAGGAAGTTCACCCACCTCGTCGAGGAAGATGGTTCCTTTGTTGGCTATACCGAAATAACCTTCACTATCGCCAATAGCTCCTGTGAAAGAACCCTTCTCATGACCGAAAAGTTCACTATCAATGGTTCCCTCTGGGATAGAACCACAGTTGATAGCAAAGTATTTCTCGCGACGACGAGGAGAATTGTCGTGGATTACACGTGGGATAATCTCCTTACCAACACCGCTCTCACCGATAATCAGTACAGACAAATCGGTGGGTGCTACCTGTAAGGCAACATCCAGTGCACGATTCAGTCCGTCGTTGTTACCGACAATGTTATATCGTTGTTTGGTCCTCTGTAATTCTGTTGTATTCATTTAACTGACAAATTTACCTATTTAATTTGAAAAAACTGCAACTTTGGCAGACTTTAACAACTTTCTCGTATAGAAAAAGATTGTATATTAGAATCTTTTTTTTAACTTTGCGAGTACTTAACAATACTAATCTTTTATGAAAAGAATGTTTCTTCTATCATTTTTTATTGTTTTCGCAATGTTGATGAATGCGCAGACAGTATTAAAAGATGTGACATCTGAGCTTATTAAACCTAACTTCTGTGTAGGTCAGACAATAGAGTTCAATTATTCATCTGATAAGTCTATTCGTAGTACTAATGGAAAAGCAGTAAACTATGAACTTTATGATGTTCTTGGCTCAGTTACTGATGGGATGAGTTTGCAGGATGTCAGGAAGTTTTTAGGTTCGGTTGTTTCTTACGGAAATTTCACGTTGAAAGTTAAGGAAGCCACCCCTTATGCTTATGTAATGGACTTGAAGATAGGAGAAGTCCATGGATATAAGGTGGATGGGGCAAGAGAAATGAATGAGGTGTTAGAAGGTATGGCAAGATTTTTTCGTTCTGCACAGTTTACACTTACCTTTACTCCTGATATGAGTACTTGGATTTTTACTGATTCTGAAGAACTCCCTTCTCTGTTTTATGATTTTAATAAGCAGTCAGGATGCACTCTTTTGGGGACTGAAAGTGAGTTCAGGGATAAGGAGAAGTTTCTAAAAATGATCCGAGAAGATAATAGTGGATATAATATGTTGCAGGCTTTCTTTGCTGTATTCTGTCCTGGAATATTCCGCCTTCCTGTATTTTATAACAATGCTTTCCAGCGTGGTCATATAGAAATTGGTGCACCTTTGTCAGGGAAGAGTAAGCGAGAGAGATATATTTTGCAAGATACAAATGTAGATAGTTCGGGTGGTATCGTGCAGAAAATAAAATACTGCTATTACCTTGACCTGTCTGATAGTTGGAGTAAGATGCTGGATAAATTAGAGAAGAATCAAAAGGATACAGCCCGTAAGGATATAGATAAGTATATAGAGAAACTGGATGCTATCACCATGGTATCAAAAGATGTCTATCCTGTGTGTGTTGATATAAGTAGAAAGGTAGATGCTGATGGTTGGATAACTAATTATGAATGCTCGATCACTGTCAGTAAAAAGAATACTTCTGCTACGTTTACGGAACGTTTATGTCGTAAGTAACTTCATCAGAATATGATAGTTTTACTTTTAAATAACTTTTCAAGATGAAATATATCCATTTATCCCTATGTATGTTTTTTATATTGATACTCTGCAATATTAGTCTGGTGTCAAATGCGCAAAGCAAATTCTCTCCGAAGCCAACGGTTGGTCAGGAAATTATCTATGACTTCACCAATGTGTGGAGATGTATATCTACGCCTGGTGGTCAGAAAGTTACGAACCGTTTTGCTAAATGCAATCCAAGTTTTGAGGAGGGTTTGAGTGTAGAAAAGTATTATGGTACAAAACAAGATAGCGTACATACCAGTTTTGCTGTTAAGGTAGTGAATGTTTCTCCTTATAGTATTACATTTAGTTTCCGCTTGTTGAAAGCTTACGATGATAAAAAAAATGTAGTAAAAGGAGAGAAAGAAGAAGTAAAAGATAAGAAAGAAAAGATTTTTGAGGATTCTATTCCAGCTCTTTTCTGTTCTCATCCTGTTCTTGTAACCTATACGCCAGCAATGGATAGATGCATTGTTAGTAATCAGTCGGAGTTGGCATCACTTTTAAATCAACTCAGTCAAAGAATTAATCAGGATGAAGTAAAGCCTTTACAGTACCCTTTGATATATGCCTATCCTGGTGAACTTTACCTTCTCAATACTAATATTGATGGAAAAGGTTCTGAAATCTTATATATATTGCAGACTTTCTGCCCTGCTATTGAACTTGTTGTAGATGCAATGCGTAAATCTTATACAGTAGGAATATCGGTGAAAGGTAAACCTCTGGATGGTAGCGATAGAAATGCTGAATATCAGAAGATAGTTGCTTCTTTGAACAACGATGGCTTTTCACAAAGGATAGAGGGTGAACGGTATGTTCGGGAAGATGCTTTTGATGATTCTGACGAAGACAGTGACTGCTTCCAGTATGATACTGACAACTTTGTTGATGAGGACAGTTCAGCCGTAGTTACTGAAGATGACTTTGAACCAGATACAGCAAGTTATGTGTCGGTTGATGATTATGTAGATACAGATTCTATATACAATAATGTGGAGGCTCCAAAGGAACCTGAGATTATCCCCGTAAAGGAAAATGATAGACCGTGGAGCACTGTTTCCCTGCTACGTATGAGTCCTGCAGGTGTCATTAGAGAATATATGGTTAATACTACTGTCACCCTCCATGATGCGGTATGGGTACGCTGTCTCCGCCTTGTAGGGCGGAAAGACTAATTTATGATTATACTGTACGTAGTTTTTCGCCACAAGTAACTTGTCTATCTGTAAACTTGTTCACTTGTAGACTAATGTAAGTCAGTTCTGAGTATATGATAATGGTAACATCATAGGAAATGGTTAATGAGCCATACTTATTTGTTGTGTTTCTCCAGTTTGATAAGCAATAAGCCTATAGCTGTCCAAATAAGTTCACGGATACGGACAAGTAGAGCAACGAAAATACCCGCTTCGAGTGTAAGTCCTAAACCCTTAACAGACATAAGAAAACCTCCTTCACGACCACCTAATTGTAGAGGTATGAAGAAGAGCATATTAGCAAAGAGAGAGGTGAACGCAAGGATGAGAATACAATCAAAGTAATTGACAGAAGGTAGCAATACCAAAAGGATGAAGAATATCTCTAAAGCACTGCAAATTCTGCAAGATAATTCGAGTAGAACAACGGTGAAGAAGGTACGTGGGTTTTGGTTGTGCAATGATGCTATCTGTGTGTCAATTCTGTCAAGTTCTTCCTTATGATTGGCAACAAAAGGTTCTGCCCATTTCTTAACAAAAGGAATGTGGCGAACAAGGTTCATTACGCGGACTGCCAATCCTTTTTTATAACCAGTGAGGAAGAACCAAATTGCAGATACGCAGAAAGCAAAGACGACAGCTAACATCGTGCCCATCAGGAGGTTGACTGGTTGTGTGAAGATATAAAGGAAGATGGATATAAGCCAAAACCAGAAATGACTAAAGATGTGTGTCATAGCATAAAGGACGACAGAAGATGTAGCACGTTCTGCTCCAATCTTCGGTGTCAGTTCCATGATACGATATGGTTCGCCCCCCATTAGTCCTCCAGGAGTAGCATAGTTAAGTGCAAAGCCTGATACAGTAACCTTATAAAGCCAGAAGAATGATACTTTCTTCCGTTCCTCAGCGTTTTGTGTCTGACTACGTATAATTGTAAACCAAGCTGCAGTATTAAAGATGTATAAGAACACCCATAGTACAACTACAGCAAAGAACCAGTAGCCTGCATGCTGTATTTTCTGCCATGCATCAGCAAAGTCAAGGTTGTACACCATAATACAGAGTACAACCAAGCCAAAAGTGAAGAAGATGTTCTGAAACTTTTTGTTCATAAGTCTTCTTATTTATATTTGTCGTAAGGAATGAAGGAAGACACGCTTAGTGTGTCTCCTTCGTATTACGGTTTTCACCATTGTTTGGTATGCGATCCTCACGCTTACGTGGAATAGCAAAGCGCACCTTGTCGCTTTCGTCTCTTCTTTCCTTGTAAAGCTTTGGAAGTGGATTGCCCATTGGTGCATCATATTCTGCACGATTGCGGAAGATGTCGATAGCAAGGTAGATTGCATGACGGAATGGTAGTTCATCCACAACACCCTTACCAGCTAATGAAAGGCTATTGGGAATTTCTGCAGAGGTGCGAACGAGTGGCAATCCTGCTGTGTAAATGATACCATGAGATACAGAAAGTGTACGGAAAGGAGCAAGCCCTTGTTCGTAATACATTGCCAAGATACCATCAAAATGCTCTGTGTTATTGCACCCAAAGAACGTATCGGCAGGGTAAGGACCAAAGGCTTGTATGTCATTCTCAACAAGTTCATCAATAGCTGGCAAGATTATCTCATGTTCTTCAGAGCCTAACAAACCGTTGTCGCCAGCTTTAGGGTTCAAGCCAAGCACTGCAATGCGTGGACAAGAAAGACGGAAGTCACGGCGAAGACTCTTAAAGAGTGCACTCGCATTATTAACAATACTTGCCTTTGAGATTGACTCAGCTACTTGGCGCAGTGGAAGATTACGTGTAGCAAGGGCAACTCGCAGGCCATCGTTAATTAAGATTGACAAGCCTTGCTCCTCTGATTCCATGTGATCTTCAATGTAACGGCTCTGACCACTGAAGTGGAAGTGCTCATTATTGTCAATAGGAGCTGTAACGAGAACGTCAAATAGTCCTTGGCGATAGTCCTCTAAGGCCTTGTCTACAGCACGTAAGCCAGCAATACCAGACTCCTCTGAGGCAACGCCCAAATCAACCTTAATTTCGTCATCAAATACAGGGAGCAAGTTGAGTCGTCCGTTCTGTGCTTCTGATGCATCTTTGATGATAGTGAAGTTAGCTTCTATGTCAAGTGCATTACGATGATAGGTGGCTACTTTAGGCGAACCATAGATGATAGGCGTACAAAGCTCCAGCATCTCTGGTTCGGCAAAGGTCTTAAAGATAAGCTCATATCCAATGCCGTTGGTATCTCCGTGTGTGATTGCTACGCGGACTCTTTTATTATCGTTCATATACTTATATCTTGTATTGTTTTGTTATATTCAGTTTCCTATTGGCTCTCTGTGTGTAGTCTGTTAGTCTTTTTGCGTTCTTATTTTTTACCTTTTTATTTTTTCCCTCTACCTCTTTCTTCTTCTATCTTCTTTGCTGTTGAGAGCAGACCGCAGGCTGCAAAGATATCCTGTCCACGACTGGCACGGATAGTTGTGAAGACTCCATGTTGTGTCAGATAGTTTCTGAATTTCTCCATTCTGTGGTCATCAACACCCTGCAATGGGATATTTGGGATAGGATGGAAGCGAATAAGATTCATTCGGCAGTCCAATCCTTTGAGTAGTTGTACGATAGCCTTGGCATGTTCCTCGCTGTCGTTGAAATCCTTGAAGACAATATATTCGAATGACAGACGGCGCTGATGAGAGAAGTCGTAATTGCTGAGTAACTCGATAATACTATCAATAGACATTCCTTTTTCTGCTGGCATCAACTCCGAACGTTGCTCGTGTAGAGGGGTGTGCATACTGATAGCAACGTGGCAGTCACTCTCATCAAGGAATCGTTTGAGCTTTCCTTTGACACCCACACTGCTCACAGTGATGCGTTTTGGTGACCATCCGTAACCAAAGTCAGCAGTCATAATCTCTGTGGTGCGCAGTACGTTGTCAAGATTATCCATGGGCTCACCCTGACCCATGAAGACGATATTCGTCAATTTATCACGTTCTGGGAGGGAATAAATCTGATTGAGAATATCTGTAGCCGAAAGACTACCTTCGAAACCCTGCTTTCCTGTCTGACAGAAGAGGCAGTTCATCTTACATCCTACTTGTGAAGAAACACAGAGCGTAGCACGGTCTTCGTCTGGTATATACACCGTTTCAACAAACTTACCGCTGTCAGTAGGGAAGAGATATTTGATAGTTCCGTCTTTAGAATGTTGTGCATCAATAGGCTCTTTGCAGCCAATAGCATATTCAGCAGCGAGTTTCTCTCTGTTTGCTTTTGAGATATTCGTCATCTCATCAATACTTTTCACATGCTGTGTATAGAGCCATTTGGCTATCTGTCCGCCTGTAAAAGCTGGCATTCCGAGCGACTTGGCAACCTCTT
>ERZ651108.1520-NODE-1520-length-10000-cov-8.485629_pt1 | contig 10000 bp, 6 predicted proteins | sample MGYA00512173_ERZ651108 | MGnify/ENA metagenome assembly ERZ651108 | reverse complement strand
CACACGTGTTTCCGTTCGTCATTTTGTGAGTGTATTCCGATATGCGGGCGCAATAAATCTGCCCTACGGCTGCTAACAGCCTGCCAATAATGTTGCTGACGGATTGCAACAACACAACATTCAAAAAACAAAACCCATACTTTCGCAATGTAAAAACCCCATTTTTGCAATTCAAAAGAGTGGTTTTTGTAATTTAAAAAGAGTGTTTTTTGCAGACCAAAACGGTGGTTTTTGCAGGTCAGAAAGGTAGTTTTTGTAGACCCAAAAGTGTGGTTCGTAGTTATGAACTTAGGATATTCTATGGTTTTTAGCCCTTTCCTGAACTTTATTCTGTTGCAGAAATGTTGCGTTTTAAACCGTCGAATTTGACGCGTTTTACAGCCGAGCCTTTGAAAAGTTCGCGATATTGTTCGATGGTAAGGTTGTGCCAATCGGCTTTTGTCATAGCAAGTAACTCAGATTTAGGTTGGAATTCGGGTGTAGTATTGGGTGTAGCAAACTTGTTCCAAGGGCATGCGGTTTGGCAACGGTCGCACCCATAGATGGTTGTTCCCATTGTTTGTTTTGCTTGTTTCGATAGTTCGCCACGGTTTTCTATTAGCTGATACGATAAACAACGCTCACTTTCAAAGTTCTTTCCCTCGCATATTGCACACGTGGGACAGGCATTTATACAACGTTTACATCTACCACAGCGGTTCGGCATAGGCACATCGTAGCTGTCAAACTCGTATGGTAAGAATATTTCTCCCAGGAAAAACATTGAACCAGCCTTAGGAATAATGAGCTGATGGTTCTTTCCTATCCACCCTAAACCAGCTTTTTGCGCCCAATAACGTTCCAAAACGGGAGCTGTATCAACGAAAATGCGTATTTCGCCTGTTGGTTTTTCAACCTCGTCAGTATCAAATTTATTTGCGATAATAGTAGCAAGCTGTCGCAACTTTGTCTTCATTACATCGTGATAGTCTTGTCCGTAGGCGTATGCAGCAAGCTGAAACTCTGTAGCAGCCATAGTTTTTGCAGGTGCATAGTTCATTGCGAGTGAAACAATAGTCTTTGTTCCCGGTACAAGTAAGCAGGGGTTAAGTCGTTTTTCGGTGTAGTTTGCCATGTAATCCATAGTGGCTTGACTGCCTTTGCTTATCCACTGGCGCACAGCAGCGGCTGTTTCGGCATCTACAGGCGTAGCTTGTACAATGCCACAAGCAAAAAAGCCGAGACTTTTAGCCTCAGCTTTAATCTCCTTCTTCGAATATTTTAAACTCATATCCTTCGTGTTTTAGCCACTCTAAAGCACGTGGCAAGGCATAATGAAGCTTGTCGATGCTCTTCAATGAGTCGTGAAACGTAATGATAGAACCATTGCGTGCATACCTACGAACGTTACGAAGAACATCGTGTCCCGTAAGCCATTTAGAATAATCGCGTGTTACAAGGTCCCACATAACCACTCTGTACTTTTGCTTTACCCACCAATAGACGCTATGACGAAGCCACCCATGTGGTGGACGAAAGTATTTAGACTTGATAAGAGCATTGGCTTCGGTAACATCAACAGCATAAGTTAGCGTGAAATGTTTAAACGAACCGAGATGGTGATAGGTATGATTGCCCACCAAATGTCCTCTTCGTACCACCTCTTCGTATAGTTCTGGATACTTCCTAACGTTGTCTCCTACCATAAAAAAGGTAGCTTTTGCCCCATATTTATCGAGTGTATCGAGAATGAAAGGTGTAGCTTCGGGTATTGGACCATCGTCGAATGTGAGATAAACGGAATGGTCATCGGGCGACATTCGCCACAATGCGTGTGGGTAAAGCCACCGTATCCAGCGTGCAGGTTGTTCTATAAACATACGTCAAAGTATACTCTTTGTGTTCTATTAAACATTTATATGAGTATTAAATTCTTCGTGTTTTGAGCACGAGAGAATTACTTTTATTGCTTTATACATATACAAATCTATAATGAGAAATATGCTTTAACTTATTTCATCTCATAGATTGGTTATGTTATAAATAGGTAGAGGCGGATAAAAATCCGCCTCTTTTACTTATTGCATCTTGCCTCCGCGTGCCTCGTAAGCCTTTAACATACCCATAAACTCAGCGTTATGAGCTTCCGCCCAGCGTGGATTGTTCTGCTTGTTTGCGTCTATATATTGGTATAATATCTGCAAATGCATTGCGCAAGAGCTCATACTGATATTGAATAACCGCTCTGACAGGTTGAGATAGTAGCGAATGTACTGTGCAGAAGTCTTCCACATTTCGTTATACATCGCCTCTGCCTTAGCCTTCTTTCCTAACATATAGTAGGCATCGGCTATTATTGGACCACCCTTTACATACGAGAATGAAAGTGGAAGATTATAAGTTGGCAGCACCTTTTCGGCTTTTTCGAGCACTTTCAGTGCCTTATCTTTCTTGCCTTCCAATATTAAATTCATTGCCAATTGTGCCATTTCACGACGGTGTGTATAGCACATTCGCATTACAGTTTCGTCAAGATAGATACCTTTAGTAGCCACTCCTCCCCATCGGAACTTATTCATTACAAGGTTATAGGTCTTTTCAGTGTCGAAACTACCTCCTTTTCGTGTGTTGAAAGGTGTAATACGGTTCAGCAATCCCTCCTGTATAAAGTTGTCGCCGAGGTTCATAAAGTTCTCACTCCCCACAGTAATAGCCACATAAAGTGGACGAGTCCAGTTGCAATTGGCTATCATTTCGAGCATCATAATATCGTTTTTAAAGAGGTCTTCTTTACCTGCGAGCGAGATAACCATACGGTCTGGAATGCTATCGGTAGGCATCATCATACCACTTCGGCGTACTGCTGCCTTATCAATAGTCATATATAAGGTATCGGTAGGTATGACATGGAACTGCGGTTCCTTAGCGCGTACCCAATATTTTAGTATGTTTTTCAGCTCGAATGGGTCTTCTCCAAACTGCTTCCGAGCCTCTTCTGGATTCTCTTTATACATATCCAGAACTTGCTGTTTTAGGTTTGGTCTCACTGGAATAGCCTCGTTTGTACCACTTATATAGTCGAGTCGGTTCCATTTTATAGGTACACTTGGCGATGTATAAGCAGGTCGGCGCATCTGGTCGATATACCAATCAGTTTGCAAATACGACAAGTTGCATACACGAGTATCGGTGCGTACGCCTTCAACATCTTGATTATACCATAGTGGGAAGGTGTCGTTGTCGCCATTGGTGAATACAATTGGATAGCCCTTTTCCTGCATAGAGTTCAGGTAGTTCTGTCCAAAGTCGCGACAAGTGTATCGATTTGAGCGATCGTGATCGTCCCAAGTCTGCGATGCCATCTGTATTGGTACGATGATAGATGCTATTGATGCAATGGCTGCAGCGGCTGTTCCAGACAGCTTTAGCTTCTTTAATCGGTCGTAAATGGCTAGAACTCCGAGTCCACACCATATAGCATAAGCGTAGAAAGAGCCTGCATACGAATAGTCGCGTTCACGCGGTTGTCCTGGCGTTTGGTTAAGATAGATGATGATTGCTAGTCCCGTCATGAAGAAAAGGAAGAAGATTACCCAGAATTGTTGTATACCTCTGCGTCCTCTCCATGCCTGCCAAAACAGACCAAATATACCAAGTAAGAGTGGCAAACAATAGAAAACATTGTGTCCTTTGTTTGTTTTTAGCTCATCGGGCAGCAAGTTTTGGTCGCCATATAGCATATTATCGATGAAAGAGATACCTGTAATCCAATTTCCATGTTCGGGTTCTCCGTATCCTTGTACGTCGTTTTGGCGTCCAGCAAAGTTCCAAAGGAAGTATCTCCAGTACATAAAGTTGCACTGATAAGATAGGAAGAAGCGTATGTTTTCCATCTGTGTAGGCATCTTAACGCCGTCAACGTCGTGTCCTTCAATGCCTCCCATAATCTGTTCGTAGTCTTGTGCGTGTGCATTATCCCACATACGAGGGAAGAACATATTCTGTTCGAACACCTGAGAAGTTTTGTTTCGCACCAAGAAATATGCATCTGGTTCGTTTGGCGATGCCTTTTCTTTACGTTCGTAAACTGGTTTGCCCTGTTTAATTTCGTAGTGTCTACCGTCCTCTGCTACCTTTGGTTCACTGGTATAAGCCTGTCCGTAGAGTAGTGGATGGTCGCCATACTGGTCGCGTGCAAGGTAGTTTCCAAGCGTAAAGATATCTTCTGGCGAGTTCTGATCCATAGGAGGGTTAGCTGTTGAACGTATTACTATCTCTGCGTATGATGAATATCCTATTATCATCATAAGCATACAGAGCAGTGCGGTGTTCTTTAAGCGAGCCGAAATAAGCAATTCTTTATTGCGTTTCATATTCAGAACGAAGTAGAAAGCCACTAAGATTATGGCTCCAACAATGAATGCAGACCAGCCGTAGCCTACGAATGGAATACCAATAAGGGCGAAAGCCGTTAAGAATGCAATGTTCTGTCGGCGTAGATTACTATCCTTATATGTTTCGGCAATTGCCCAAATGAAGCTTCCTATGAGTAGTAAGATATATAGAATGGTACCTGTGTTGAACGGCATTCCGAGTGTATTGGTGAACAAAAGCTCGAAAAACCCGCCCACAGTAATAATGCCTGGCACCACGCCATATAGCACAGCGGCTACTAAAACAATTGATATTGCGAGAGCTACAAGCGACCCTTTGAGGTTGGCATCGGGCACACGCTTATAGTAATAAACCAGTACGATGGCTGGAATACATAGTAAGTTGAGCAGGTGGACACCAATAGAAAGACCTGTCATATACGCAATTAGCACCAACCAACGGTCTGCGTGCGGCTTGTCGGCATTGTCTTCCCACTTCAAAATCAGCCAGAATACTACTGCGGTGAATGCCGATGAGTAGGCGTAAACCTCGCCTTCGACAGCCGAAAACCAGAAAGTGTCGCTGAAGGTGTATATCAATGCGCCCACCATAGCAGCCCCTTCAATGGCAATCATCTTGCCTAACGAAATGTCTTCACCGTCTTTTATGATGAGTTTACGGGCTAGATGGGAGATAGTCCAGAATAAAAACATAATACAAGTTGCCGATAATAGCGCACTCATAGTATTCACCATGCGTGCCACTTGGGTAGCATCGCTTGCAAAATGCGAGAAAAGATTGGCGGTAAGGGCAAAGAATGGTGCCCCGGGAGGGTGTCCTATTTCGAGCTTATCGCCTATTGTTATGAACTCGGGACAATCCCAAAAGCTTGCCGTTGGCTCAATTGTGGAACAGTAAACAAAGGCAGCTATCAAGAAAGCAAGCCACCCCAGCGTGTTGTCCACTAGTCTAAACTTTTTCATTTATTATATATATAATAATGTGTAAATTACTTTTAGCTACTTGTTAGCCTGCTTATAAAAAAGCAGTTTACCCACTTATGCAAAGTAGGGTACAAAGGTAATACTTTTATTTCAGTATATTTTAAAGGTCTTATAAAAATAAGTTAAAGTTGTTAAATCGTTCTTTTTGAATTCAAATAGAATATTAGAGTATTGGAAATTATACCCACAATGGAGAACGAAAATGCGTGTACGATGATTAATGTATACGAATATGGTTGAACGAAAATGTGGACGTGGAAACAAAAAAGTGTTAGTGTAGTAAAACAAAAATACGGGCACAATGAATCGGTCCCTACGCCTGACGGGGTGTTCGTTGCGAGTTTCGTTGGTGGGAGTGGTGTATTTGCGGATTGTTCGTTGTGTATTTCTTTGGTGAATGTGGTGTATTTGCGGATTGTTTGCAATGTATTTCATTGGTGAATGTTGCGTTATTCCAATTTGTTCGCAATATTTTGGCAGTTTGTAAGCAGCCGTAGGGGCCGATTTATCGTGCCCGCATATCCGTATACACCCACGAAATGTGGTATAAAAATGCGTGTACGATGGAACAAATGTACGTATTTTATGAAACGAATATACATATTTGATAATGTAAGGATACGGGCGCGATGAATTTGCCCCTACGCCTGACGGGGTGTTCGTTGCGTGTTTCGTTGGTGGGAGTTGTGTATTTGCGGAGTGTTCGCAATGTATTTCGTTGCGTGAATATTGCATTATTATAATTTGTTTGTAATATTTTGGCAGCCCATTTGTGGCGTATTGTTTGTGTATTTATGGTTTATTTGAATAGTGGGGCAGGACTTCTGTTTTGCAAGATGATGGTGTGCGTTTTGTAAGAATAGTGCCGAAGAAAAACGAAAGTGGGGTTTTGACATTGCAAAAACCCCACTTTTGCAATGCAAAAATAGGTTTTTTATCGTGCAAAAACCCATCTTTTGCAACACAAAAAGGGGGTTTTTGGTAAGTGGTTAATATTTAGATGGTTACAGTATCTATATATTTTAAAAAGTTATGGTGCCACACAGGGGGTAGTTTTGTTGTGTATGGCTCACGTTTAATGTACCTTACAGGGTGATTGTACTGTTTATTTCGTGTGCCAAAACCTTTGCTGCATGCTCGCCCATAGCCTTGTATCCTTCTGGGTTAGGGTGCAACCAGTCGCCACTTTGCCACTCTTTGCGTAACTGTTTGGGGTGTTGTGGGTTGCGCATAAGCTCATCGAAGTCTATGAAACCATCGGTTTCGTGTGTTGTTCTTATCCATTCGTTCACGGTTTGGCGTGCCTTTTCGCGTGCTTCGTTGTAGTAACTTTTGCACCCTTCAAAGGGTGTTATGGTGCCCATATATACTTTTAGCCCGTGCGCATGTGCTTTTTTCGTCATTTCTTTATATGCTTCTATCAGCTGACGTGCCGTTTCTTCTGGATTTTTAGAAGTACCAATGTCGTTTATTGCCTCGAATATTATAACAGAATGCAGTCCGTGTTGTCCAAGAATATCACGGTCGAAGCGTTCTTTTCCGGGTGTTCCTAAGCCAACAGACAGTATTCTGTTGTCGCCAATACCCAAATTTAGCACTCCCGTTTCGGCTTTTTCGGGTGTGTTAATGGCAGCCGAGAAGAAGTCGGGCCATCGGTTTTGTGCATTGTTTGTGCTTGCTTTGCCATCTGTAATGCTGTTGCCGAGTATGGCAATGGCTGTTGCTGTGTTGCTAAGCACCTCTATTCCTGCAATGTTAAACCAGTGTTCTTCTTTGAAAGCTGTGCGAAAACTGGTGTCGGCATTGGCTTTTCCTTTCAGAATATAGCTTGTTGTGCGCGACCCCATGTGCACTGTTGGTTGTTTAGGAGCCTTTATATAGTTTATGGTAATGGCTATTTTGCTTAGCGGTTGTAGTTCGAACTGCAATTCATCAGAGTATATTGCTTTTCCTGCTGGTAGGGTTACACCGTCTTTACCACTGAACTTAAGATAGCCAACCTTGCCTTTGCGTATGTCCGAACCGTTTTCTGCTTGTGCAATATATACGCTCTCTATTTCTACGGGTGTAGTAGACAGTTCGTTACTTAGCTTCAATCGTATTGTTTTTCCACCTATACTCACTTTCACAATCTGCCTTACAGCTCTGTTATTCATCTGGTTGTTGTAGGGCATAAACCTTTTATCTACTGTTTGTGGGGCACAAGCCCATGTGCCAACCCAGTGTTCTTGTTGTGCAAATGTGGCAATACCAAATAGCAACAATAGTGCTGTTAGAAAGTTGCGTGTATACATAATCTTGAATAGTTTATTGTTTTGATGCCGACAAAGTTACGAAATAAATTCAGATGCGTGTAGAGTTTGCATTATTAAAAGAAGGGTTTTAACCTCAATTGGCTATTCTATAATAAAACAAAATAAGGCACAACACTAATTCGTAATTTGGTTTTAAGCAGTGCACAAATGCTTTTTAGCCCACTATAATATACAACGAAGGGAGTACAAACCACTTGCACTCCCTAGCCACATAGATAGATACTCTTATCTAAAACAATGAAAAAATTAAGTATATTGAACCTTTTTAGAATTCTTAAGAATAGGAAAGAAGTAGCAGGAGTGCCCGCAATGCACTCCGTTTCTAAGCAGATTATGGCTTTGCTACTATCCTTCCGTTTACGATGTATAGGCCTTTTGGTAGCCGATTGAGTTCGGTTGAAAGGCGTGCACCACCAATAGAGTAGATGTTTTGTGTGGTTTTGGTAGTCCGAATGGTGTGTTTGTCAATGTAAGCAGGGTCGGTTGTGATAGTAATCCAGTCTGTTATGGTTTTCTCCGAACCATCTACGAGCGAGTAGCACGTACCATATTGGTCGGTAAATTCCTTCCAATGCGTGCCAGTAGGTACCTTTAGAGCGCAGCCTTCCAATAGTGGTATGCGTGTAAAGTATGCCATACTGCCTGCAAACGGATATTTATCATCGCCGTTTCCCTTTACTTTGATGTTACAACGGTCGAACTTCCATTCGCCGAAAGAGAAGCCATTGATACCCGCATTTGCCTCTATGGTGCACTGACTAATGGTTACTGAGCCGTGATTTTGGAATGCTTGACGACTCGCTTTGTCCTTTGCTTCAATGGCACCGTGTAGGTTTAGGGTAGCATTTGGTCCAACGACGCTCAGCGAACAGTCGTCGTTGTTATATATAGTATTACTTAGTTGGGCCGTAATATTGTTAGTTCCAACGAGCTGAATAGTTACGTTGTCCATGAAATTTAGTATTCCATAGTGTGCGTTTGTGCTTATATTGGCATTCTCTAATGTAAGTATGCGTGTTGCAGGGTCGAACTTTACGGTGCCTTCTACACCTGGAATAGTTGTAAGGTCGTTGCAATTGTCCAGTGTTATAAGCTTTCCTGCAATCCATATTTGGTATGTTGTGGGTGTAATGGTTATAGGTTCTTTTAGCAGTTTGCCGTCTTTGCCTATTCCTCCAAGCTCTTCATCGAAGTCAGCATCCGTAGGCTGACTTATTTTGCACCCCATTAGTGTAAGATATTTAAAGCACCCTATCGAGGCAATATTCTTACCTTCGGCTGTTACGGTGGCATATTTTATGGTTAGTTTTTCGTTGTTTTTACCATCTTCGCCCACTATTCCGTAGTTTAATCCTCGTGCGTTCAATGTGCATGCATCTATTATTAAGCTGGTAGCATTGGCATAAATGGCATCGCCTTGCGTATTTTCCACGTTTAATGTACCACTTCCTGCAATTTGCATAGGCTGTGTAAACTGTATGGTAGAGGTAAAGTCTGACCGCATTTGATTCTTTCCTGCCACCCTAATGGTTAGCCCTTCGAGGGTAGAATAGATAGCATTGGCATTTCCTCCGTCTATTTTTGCGTTCTTCAGAAATAGGGTTTTGTTTTCTGCATCGTATTTAACACTACCTTCTACACCAGGTATAACGGTTAAATCGTTACAGTTTTCTGATGTAACCCATGTGCCTGCAATGGCGAAATCATACTTAGTTTGTGCCTTTAGCTGCTGTGCGAGAGCTAACAAAGCAACTATCGCAATAACAATGGTTGTGTTTTTGGTTCTCGTTAGTAGATAATTCTCCATACTGTTGTATGCCTTCCCTGTTGAAACTCTTGTGGAGTAACGCCGTGTCGGAGGCTTGGGCGTTGGTTAGCTTATAGGCTTTCCAGTGTTGTCTGTACCCGATTTAGGTGATAGTGGGTATAACACGGTTGTTTGGTTCTTTTGCTTTTTTCTTTTATTTAGTAGATTTATGCAGCAAATTTAAGTAAAAATTATGATACAACCTAATATTTTTCACAAAAATTTTATACTACTTTCATTTTTCTAAATATTGGCTATTGTTTATGTTTCTTTTAGCGATGACTTTACTGTAGTGTGGTTTCTGTTTTTCAAAAGTATGGTTTTTACATTGTAAAAGTATGGTTTTTGTTTTTTAAATGTTGTGTTGTTGCAATCCGTCAGCAACATTATTGGCAGGCTGTCAGCAGCCGTAGGGGCCGATTTATCGTGCCCGTGTATCGGAATACACCTATAAAATGACGAACGGAAACACGTGTGCGGTGAAATGGATACACGTATACAATAATGTGGAAATGCTTATT
>ERZ651108.1502-NODE-1502-length-10073-cov-8.498702_pt1 | contig 10073 bp, 8 predicted proteins | sample MGYA00512173_ERZ651108 | MGnify/ENA metagenome assembly ERZ651108 | reverse complement strand
GAGGGCCACCACTAGAGAAAGACCCTTATAGGGTCAGAGCAAACCACCCGTTCTATGGGTGGTTATGATTTATGTGAGTTCGATTAAAGAGAATATATTTATGAAAAAAGTATATTTTATGGTATAATATAGTAAATATAGTTTTCTTGAAGGGATGTTGTTGAATGAAAAAATTTGATAATGAAAAATATCAAATATTGGCAAAAGATTTAATGGGGGATATTTTTTATTCGGAGACATCTAACCGAAATAAAATTGCTACAATTCGCCAGTATGCAGAAGTGATAGTGAGAAAAATTTTAGATATTGACCCGAGTAAAAAGATGACGATTGGTGCAAATGAAATATCTAAAAAAATTGATGCACTCAACAATAGTGAGTTTTTAAAAGAAGCATTAGATAATATTAAACAGGATGGTAATAAATTTACACATACTCAGTATATAGAAGAGGTTACATCTGATGAATTTGACAAAATTGTGGATAAGCTTTTGGATATGCTTTCGTTCATGCTTATAAATTATTTTGAAACTTATGAATTTGGATCAAGAAGTGATGTTTTACGATCATTTTCATTATTACCACCAATAGTGCGATATAAGGTGTTAATATTTTTATATAACAAATATACAAATAACATTCATATTATTGATAGATTGGCATTAGCTATTGTTAAAGCATTTGATAAAGAAGAAGCAATCAGATGGATTGAAGTTGAAAAAAACAACTTAATTAATTTAGATGTAATGTCAGATAAAGTGTTTAATGAGATTGCAGAAAATAAAGGGATAGAATTTGCAGAGCTAATTAGATTTAATTCGCCTTATAAAAATATGTATGAGTTGTGTATTGATAAAATTATGAAAATTGGAAATGAAATAGATTCGAAAGGTCATTTGTATATTGACTTTGAAAGTGCATTGCCTTATTACAAGCAATATGGAATTATAGATGAGGATAGTGAAGAAATAAAAGAATTTAATGATATTATGGATTTTTTATATCTTGGCAGAAGAACAAAATTAGATAATTTTATTAAACTAAACGAGCCATATGTAGTTCTAAATGTAATTACAGGGGATAATATAGATGAGAGTATTTAGCTATAAAAAATTGTTCAAAAAACTTATTGATTTAGATATGACAAATAATGAATTGATGGAAAAGGCAAAAATAAGTAAAAGCACATTTTACAAAATGAAGAATGGGCAGAACATAACGACGGATGTTTTACTTAGAATTTGCAATACTTTGGATTGTGGTATTGAAGAAATTATGGAGTGTAGTGATGAATATAGATAGTGAAGAATTTGAGCCAATATTTATGGACATTAAGGAACGATACCTATCAGGTGTAAATTTCCCTAAATTGATAGTTGGAACAGGGCTTTCTATTGCAATGAATATTCCGGGAATGTCGAAATTGGCTGAAAAATTGGAGAAATCGTTTGAAAGTATCAGTGATTTAGAGTTACAAGAACAGTGGAACAAATATAAAGGGAAGATCAAAGATGAAGGATTAGAAGCAGCCTTATTAGATGTTTCAATAAGTGAAGAATCGTTTGTGGAAACAATTCGAGAGATAACGAGTGAATTTATTTTAGATGAAGAATATAATCAGCATTTTAATATATTAAATGAAATTTCTGGATTTGAAAAATTATTAAAGTACCTATTAGGAACTGTAAGTGTAAATAATCAAGTAATCGATATAATGACTCCTAATTATGACAGAATTATAGAACTAATTTGCGATAAATTAAAATTATCAACTACATTAGGGTTTTCGGGGAATATGTATCAAACTTTTAATGAAAATATACTAAAGCAACCTTATGATTTTTTTTCTAAAAGCGTTCCTTTAGTAAGATTATTTAAGCCACATGGATCAGTCAATTGGATAAAAAAGAGTGATAGGGAATACCAGATTAATGATTATCAACTACTAAAAAATAACAAGCGGTATATAGATATTATTGCACCAGGCAGTATGAAATATAAGTCAGGAATGATTAACGGTATTTTCAGATGTCATAGAGAAATTTTTAATGAATTGATAACAGACTCTAAAAAGAATTTTTCCATATTCATTTATGGATATGGTTTTAATGACCAGCATTTTAATACAGTATTTGAGGATACTCAAAAGGATGTGGTTGTCTTGACAAGAACGATAAAAAAATCTTTTTTAGATAGAGCAATAAAAAATGAAAATTGGACTTTATTTTATAAATATGAAGAGAAAGAAAGCGGTACAGAAGAAGGAAGTTATATGGCATATAAAGGTAAAAAATATGATATAAATAAGGAATTATGGGATATAAATGTATTCTCGGAAACTTTTTTAGGATAGGAGGAAATTATGGAAGATATTCAAAATTATCTAAATCAAGAAGTTGGAGCTGTTCAAAATGTTGATACCAAGAAAGTATCTGTATCAGTAGAAAAGGAAGAAATTTTAAATAGGCTAAAAATAAATGATATAGTTGTTTTGTCTGGAAATAATGCAGATGAAAAACTAATTGGAATAGTAACTAGGGTGAGCAAAAAGAGGATTGATATTGATGACGAAGAAACTGAAGAACAAGAGTATTCATATAACTTTTGCAATATAACTTTAGTAGGTACATTTTATAAAAAATTGTCTTCAACTAAACAAAATATTTTCAAAAGAGCAGTGAACACTTATCCTGAAATCAATAGCAAAGTTTATTTGGCAGATGGTAAAGCTCTCTCTATTATTATGAACTCTCTTGAAAATGAGATATCTTCAGAAAAAAGATTAATCATTGGCAAATATGCAAGTAATAAAACTGTTGAAGCTATTTTGGATGGAAATAGATTTTTTCAAAGACATGCAACAATAGTAGGAAGTACTGGAAGTGGAAAATCTTTTACTGTAGCAAATATTCTTGAAAAGGCAAATGAGTTGGAGCACGCTAATTTAATTGTTTTTGATTTGCATGGTGAATACAATGAATTAAGTTATGCTGAACAGATAAAAATTTGTGACTCTGAGGATGGGTTACATATTCCTCTGTGGTTTTTTAATTATGAGGAAATTCATTCTTTGTTTATTGAATCTTCTGAAGGAACATCTACAAATCAAAGGGCAGCAGTAATTAAATATATTTTAGAGCATAAGAAAAGGTATCTTGAAGAAAATATGACTGAATTTTCATCCGAAATAATTACAGCAGATACGCCAATTCCTTTTTCAGCCAAAGGGTTAAAAGCATATTTAGAGGATGAAAATATAAAGGAAGAAACAACAGGTGAAGTATATAAATCCGGAGATAAAAAAGGACAAGAAAAGACGAAACAAGGTCAATACTATGGGAAATTAATAAACCTTATTACGAGACTTCAGACAAAAATAGATGATAAAAAATATGGGTTTGTATTTAATGAAGATAATACTGTAAGAGCTGACTATCTGAAAGAATTTATTGATAAAATAATGGGACTAGATAAAAAGATAAAAGTAATAGATTTATCGGAAGTCCCATCAGATATGTTACCTATAATAATAGGGATTGTTACAAGACTGGTATATGAAGTTCAATTTTGGATGTCGCCTAAAACAGATGAGACTAGGCATCCTATAGCCTTTATTTGCGATGAAGCACACTTATATATGCCGAGAGATACAACGAAATTGAAAGCGGTTGAGAATAAATCGCTGGAGATATTTGAAAAAATATCTAAAGAGGGGAGAAAATATGGTGTTTCATTGGTGATTGTTTCTCAAAGACCTGCGGAATTAAATTCTACTATAATATCTCAATGCAATAATATTATAAGTTTAAAAATTACGAATGATAGAGATAAATCAGCAGTAGCAACTATGTTAACTGATTCGTTGGTGGGATTGGTTGAAACATTACCAAATCTTGATGTTGGAGAATGTATTGTTATTGGAGATTCGATTAAGCTACCTACTAAAATTATTTTAGATAAACCTAAAGAAGAACCTAAAAGTTCAACTATTGATTTTTGGGATAGATGGATAGATGGAAAAGGTACAGTTTTTAATATTGATGAAGCAATTAAGTGCATGATCAAACAAACAAGGTAAGAGGAGAATATAGAAAAGCTATCTCTCCATCTCCTTGCCCATGTAAATTCCATAGTTCTTTCGTATTTGATAAAGCTCGTCCATAGTAGATTTTGTAGAAGAATACTCTTGCATTAGGGTATTCTTTTTTTCTTGCAGTGTATCGAGTTTATCTAAAATATCCTTGGATTTTGTTACAGCCCCTTTTATAGTACACTTTTACTTATATATGGAATATAATTAGATTAATAATGATTATGTAGAGTTAATATATCAAGTTTAATTTTGGGGGCTAATTTGGGGCTAAATTTACAAATATATTGTTAATAGTATATGTGAATAGAGTGACTAGTTAGTTATGTTGAAAAGTATCTAACAAACTTGGGGAGTGAAAAGTAAATTATGAATGAATATCAAAGAGCAGTTGATATACTTAAAAGTTATGTTAATTCCGAATGCGTAGAGTTATTTTCATCCGATATTATAAAAAAGGATTTAGATGAATTTAAGTGCGTTTTTTCACCAGAAAAGCTACAGGCTTTAGATGATACACAATTGTTATCTACTATTTTCTTTTCATCAGGTGACAATACTAATACTTTGTGCTATTGGCTTGAAATGAAAGGTAATATTAGAGAAAATTTTGGTAGCATTGCAGGTGGATCTTCTTATAAATTTGGTTTGTTCCAAAATAAAACATCAGGAGTATGGCTGTCTGGATATTCACAAAACCCCGTTGAGTTAACGGTTGATGAAGCATTAACTATTGGGAGAACTATTCGTGATGCACTTGTAATAGGGGCTACTATAATACGTGATGCAAAGTTAGAAACTATTGAAGACTATGAACACTTGGATGATATATTAAAAGAGAAAGTGGGAGAAAAATATTATGAATTAGGATGGATACATAAATATTTTTCCATGATTTATAGTGATAAGTTAAGTGGATTCCATTCTGCAGAGTGGCAAAAGCATGTTTTGAGAGCTTTAAAAATAAAACCAAGTGAAAAAACTTATGTTCGAAGTGGTCAAATCTCAATGATACAAAACTTATCTGGATGGTATTATAAACAGTTTTTAGATGTATTCAAAAGTCGTTTTGGTGAGGTCCGCCAATTTATACGTTTGGGCTGCTCTGATTCAACTAAGAGTTATGCAGATGAGTGGAAGAAGAAAGGTGTTGTTGGTTTTGGTTATCCTAACACAGGGAATTTGACAGAACTGGCTATTAAAACTCGTATAGATAGAGCTACTATTCGGAGAGAACTTGAAAAGAATTATACTTTTTCGGATAAAAAAACTGCATCTAGAATTGCTGGAGAACTATTTAGATTCTACAATAGTGATAGTAATACCGTTTTTGTTATTATGAATGGCGAAACTTTAATTGCATGTGCCGATGAAATTGGAACATATACATATAATTTAGAATCAGATATGCCACATCAAAAGCCTGCAAACTGGAAACTAGTTTTTGATGTTGGAGAAAAACTACCAGAGAAGCCTGAAGGCTTACGTACAATCTGTTATCCATTTAGTAAATCTGAAAATTTATCTTTTTTATATGAGCGCTATTACTATGGTAGAGTGAAAAGTGAGTGTATAAAAGATAACGATAAAAGTAATATTGATTATGAGAAAGGTATTAACTTTTATACTAAAATTGATTCTTCGTTTGAACGTAATCGTATAATGTTTGGCGCACCTGGAACAGGGAAAAGTTTCAACTTAAATGAGGATGCTAAAAAACTATTAGGAAATAACTATGAAACTAATTTAGAACGCGTAACATTCCATCCTGACTACTCCTTTGCAAACTTTGTAGGTACTTATAAGCCTGTTCCTATTAAGGATAATGGAAAAGATTCAATTACGTATGCATATGTTCCAGGACCTTTTATGCGTGTTTATGTTAAAGCCTTAAAAAATAGCCGGACTAATTTGATTCAACCATTTTTACTTTTGATTGAAGAGATTAATCGAGCAAATGTTGCAGCTGTTTTTGGAGATATTTTTCAACTATTAGATAGAGGTTTTGATAATGTAAGCGAATATCCAATTCATGCCTCTGAAGATATAAAGAATTACTTAGCAAATGAACTTGGTGGAAAACCATCAGATTATAGTAGACTTAAGATTCCTGATAATATGTTTATTTGGGCGTCCATGAACAGTGCTGATCAAGGGGTATTTCCAATGGATACAGCATTTAAGAGACGGTGGAGCTTTACATATTTAGGAATAGATGATGGTGACAAAGAAATTAGAGGAAAATATGTTTACCTAGGTGGTAAAGAAAAGCAAAAGATAGAATGGAACTCTCTGCGTAAGGCAATAAATGAGTTTCTTGCAAATGAAAATATTAATGAGGATAAGCAGCTTGGCCCTTATTTTATTTCGAAAAATATTTTAATAGTAGATACTGATGAAATCGATAGTGATACATTTTGTGAAGTATTTAAACATAAAGTGCTTATGTATTTATTTGAGGATGTAGCAAGACAAAAACGATCAAAGCTTTTTGCAAATAGTAAATTTGGATACACTAGATATTCAAAAATTTGCAAAGCTTTTGATGAACAAGGGATAGAAATTTTTCATAATGATATTCAAGCTGATGTTATACGGATTGAATCGATATCTTCTGAATTAGATAATAATTTAGTACATATGGATAATTAGAGAAGAGGCTTATTATGATTTCTGTATTTTTAAGAGAGCAGAAATGTTATGCACGAAAAGAGCTTATGGATCTATTTGAATGTTCAGAAAATCAGTTAGATTTAATTGTTAGAAAGTTAAAAGAATTTGGCATAGTAAAATTTGTAAGACTATCGCGTGCTCAATTTAATATGTCTGAACTTGTTGATGAGACTATAGAGGTTGGTGCTTTAGAAATTGATAGTAGAGAATACGATTATGTATTTACTTTCGTTGGTATCGTAGTTGTAGCTGGACGGATTCTTAAATGTTATCCAAAGTACTTATTCAATGTTGAGAAGCCCATAATCGAATTAAGAGAGATCTGTAAAGTTATAGAGAAATATAATTCAAAAGAACAGTCTATAAACATGCTGAATGATTATACTGAAAATAGATCTTTTAATTTATTAGCGGTTATATTGTTCCTTATGCAAGATTATTTTGATAATGGAATTTATAATAACTCTAAAGATATAATTGAGGTTTATGGCTCTGGAGAAATTCTATGGGATAAAACTATAAATGAAACATTTTCAATGCTTTCGAATAATAGACCATATTATGTTGAGATACAAACAAAGAAAAGAGTTAATAATGATTTTGATTATTTTAAACGTCTTCATGAATGTATCTTGACAAAGGTATCAAAAGAATTAAGGGAAGCAGATTTACTATCTTTATTTGAACTTACTGCAATCGAGTTAACTGACGAAAGTTTATATGAGTTTGGCAATAAGGAGTATATATTATACAGACTTGAAAATGAATTAAACTTACAGTTCAATACCAGAAAGCAACTAGTACTTAAGACCCTTTATTCATATATTAAACATGATGGACGTTTAGCATGTATAGATGAAATTTCTTTTTTTGGTACGAATTCTTTTAATTTGGTTTGGGAGTGTGTATGTAAAGAAATTCTGAATAATCAATTAGATATGACATTAGGTCAATTAAAATCATATGTTAGGTTGAATCAAGATGATAATTTACAAACTAAGTTAATTGATTTAATAGAGAAACCTTTTTGGTCGACAACAAATAAAAAAGCTAATGATACACTTATCCCCGATTTGATTACTATTTTTGAGAATCGATTTTATATTTTTGATGCAAAATACTACACTCCCAAATTAAAATATGGAGAAATACCAAAGGGGCAACCTGGTATAAAATCTGTTACTAAACAATACCTTTATCAGCTAGCTTATAAAAAGTTTATTGATGCACATGATTTTGAAGATGTTAAGAATTGCTTTTTGCTACCAACAGAAGAGAAAGTACTTAAAGATCTTGGAGAGGTATCTATGGAAATGTTTGAAGAATTAGGATTACAAAATATAAAGGTTAGGTGTATTCCTGCAAGCATTGCATACGAATGTTATCTCTCATGTAAAAAAATAGATGTTAGAAGTCTTAAATTATAAAGATTTATTAATATTGTGCTTAATAGCAATCATTTACATTGAGGAGACTGTTATGATAAGAAATATAATAAAAAATAATGGTAAGACATGATTAAAATTAATCTAAATTTATGTAACAGTATAGAACTTCTTAATTGAATTTCTAGTATAAGGTCTCTTACTTCGGTAAGAGGCTTTTTCCATATCAAAATAGGTAGCAAATTTAGTATAATTAATATGTGAATTATAAGCATAAGTATTAGGTCGTATTATATGGGAGAGATGAGTATGATACAGCTAAAAGATTTAGGTCAGTTTGAGACCGTGCCTAAGATTGTAATAGATATTATTGAGGGAGATATTCCTTCTCTTGATTCAGAATTAAACAATGGTTGGGATATAGATACTCCTATACAAATTGGTAAATATAGTGAGTATTCACCTCTAGAATTAGCGTTAGTAATGGAATGTTTGGCAAGTGTGAAATGGTTGGTCGAACATGGCGTAGATTTAAATGATGAAGAAAATCCAAGTTTCTTATTAGCTGTACGGTATGGTAATAAAGAGATTATAGACTATGTTGTGACTCATGGTGCTAATGTTCACGCCTTGAACCGTGTGAAAGTAGATGCCTTTCAAGCTGCCTTATATGGCAAGAAATATAATCACTTACAGATTATTCATGACTTAGGCCATACGGTACAGAAGTATGGCGGTAAAGCTTTCAGAAATGCCATTACAGATAGAAATTATGAGGTTCTAGATTTCTTTATTCATAATGGTGTAGATATTAACTACAATAAGCCTGATTCTGTATATCCCTTTAAGCCAACGCCATTGTGCGTAGCAGCACGGTATGTAGATTTAAAGATGTGTAAATACTTGGTAGAACATGGCGCTGACGTGACCATCACGGAAAAGGATGGTATGCGCCCCTATAGCATTGCTATTGAAAAAGGCGATATGGAAATGGCCGAGTATTTTAAATCCTTAGAGCCTGCTGAGTTTCATGATATACAAAATAAAATGGATCAGTTAAAGCCATTTAAATTACCAAAAGCATTAGTGAATTTTTTAGAAGGTAAACATCTTTACTTTGAATTACGAGACTCCGATTTTATATCTATAGAGTTCTTCCCACTTATTGATACGATTTCATTTAAACTAGGTCGCCGTAATCTACTGCGTTTATCTAAAGAACTAGGCGAGTATAACGAGTGGCAAATTGTATGGGATCCTAAGTCTAAAAAGATCGGTTGTTATGATATAGAACATCAAGAGTTACGAGAACTTTGTAAATTTGATGAATTTATGGCGGATATGTCAGGTCAATTAGAAAGTTTATTTTAATATATATCGTAAAGGAGAGGCGATACATATGACAGATACATTTGAGAAAACATATAGGGATTGGTCCATTGATGCAGGCACCCATAAATATGAAGGTATTACACTGAATGAAGTTGAACAAAATTTATATGCTATTCAGGATCAAGAGCAAGATTTTGTAATCTTATTCCCATTAAATGCAATCTCAATAGATAAGAAACAGTATAACTTTGTACAAGTTTGCTGTGATGAAGATACCGATTTATTACATATAGAGCTTAGTGTAACTAATGATGGCGACCAGGGCGCTATCCTATATGGTAAGAATGAGCTGGGGCCTCAAGAGGTATTTCAGATAATAGAAGATTTTATTGTACATCATAAGGTTCCACCATTAGATGATTGGGAAGTCGTACTAGATTTAAGACCAAAGATGGAAAGCTATGTAAAGGGTATAAACGATGACTAATCCTGTAATATATGATGATCAGTTAAGGCAATATACCATATCCTACGGAGGAATACAGTTTTGCTGGGATGAGAAACCAACAGATGCTAATTTAGATACGGCAAAG
>ERZ651108.1499-NODE-1499-length-10085-cov-6.958824_pt1 | contig 10085 bp, 12 predicted proteins | sample MGYA00512173_ERZ651108 | MGnify/ENA metagenome assembly ERZ651108 | reverse complement strand
TGCCTCCACCTTCTGTACAGATAAGTGTCGCTTCAAGATCTTTTTCATCAAAAGATAAAATAGCATGATTTTCCTGCTTTATGGCATTATCTCCAATGATTTGGATATCCATGGCATCCGTTCTCCCGATATAGTTTTTTCCAAATACTATACGATAGTCTTTTCCGTATCTTGGTCCCTTAATACAAACAAGCCATGCACATACCGGTTTAGTTTTTATCCTTATTAAGCTTTCTTCAAGCTCATTATCATCAAACGATTCTTCAAGTTCTTTTCTTTCAGTCATGTCCATATTGCAGTACGGACAAATATTTCCGTATCTTCTTTTTGAAAACATATGTCCGTTTTTACATCGTATTAAATTCCCCATTGTATGCCGAAAACAAAAATAAGAAATTAGGAAATTAAAAACGAGATATTCACACTTACTGCATACTTTTGTTTTTAACATATTAATAATTGTATACTCATATGTTAATATACATCACATTTACTAACAAAAAAAGCGTTTAAATGAACTTTTAAATCCATTTAAACGCTTTTTAAAATCACATTAAATAATACTCATCTGTCTTCATAAATTCTTCAACGGCCTCTTTATATTGCTCTGGAACTTCCTCAATTGTCATAAGCCTATATTTTATTCTTGACGCAAAAAACTTAACATATACTTTAGTCTTTTTCTTACTCATTGCCTTCTTCCTCCTGTTCTGAGTTCATCAATTCAAGCAGCATGTTTGATAGAGCATCTATTCTGCCTGTTAAAGCTGTTTCCACCTGTTCCACTTTATCCATAGCCCTGAACATGAGTAATGCCTGTATCTGAGAAATTACTCCTGTCCCGTCTTTTACAAAATTTATAGTGATACCCTGCAACTTAAGTCCCGATATGATCTGTTCTCCTGCTTCTTCCTGTACTGTCATAATCACTGTATTTGCATCTATCAGCTTATCTTTTAACTCATCTAATTTTGCAAAGTTATCTATCACTGTGACAAACGTGTCACCGTAATACGTACTAAGTTCTATCTCCGTCTTATCTTTTAATATTAGTTTACTCATTTAATCCTCCTAATTTATAAATTCTATGTTATTAACTACTACAACTGCATACACACTACCTCCTGAGTACTCATGCACAATATTTCCAAGCATAATGTATATAAAGTGATGTCCTTGACTTGCTGAAACATCTAATGTCAAATACTGCTGTGACATATCGCTTTGATTACCGGCATTTGCCCGTGTCGATGTCATAGTATAAGTGGCAGACTTTGACCACCCTCCAATGTCTCTAACCACTGTATTACTCTCGTTATGATAAGTTTCTCCACCTGCACTACTAATAGGTGCTGCTCCTACCTCGAGCTCAATTCTTGCTGGCTGTGAGCCTGTACCATCTCCTCTAAATGTAAAAACCTTGAAACCAAACTTTATAAACCTAAACGGTGTTAGATTTACAGAGTTTGCAAATACACACCCTATATACGGTGCGGATTTAAAACGAGTATTTTCACCAAAGCCATTTATAAATTTTAATCCGCCGTCTACTATGCCTTGATACCCATAGTTAATATTCTTTAAGTTAAGGTACCTACCAATTCCTCTTAATATAAATCCTTTATTCGCCACCCCTGTCAGCAATCTGCCATCAAAGGTGGCTGCCCTAAAAGCCTGGCCACCTGCTCCATAATCGACCATAGTACCAACTACACCATTGACATTAACATTTTGTCTTATATTCCATGGTTGCAAATTTGGTGATGGTAGGAAGACCCAGTTGGCTCCCTGTATGTAATAACGGTTCGGAATTTTTGAAACAATACCTCTTCCTCTTCCTGCATACCCATCATCCCAAGCAAAACCCTCGCCACCCAAGGCGGTAATTATATCTCCTGTTGTACATATCCACCTAGGGATTGTACCTTCAAACTTAACACCTACTTGAGATGTGGCAGTTTGACCTTGAAGGACGCTGTCTGAACCAGCTGTACCAAAATTTAAAGCGTCTGTCTCAACGTGAGGAACATTATCTTCTCTAAAATAATAAGCATTGCCATGACCCATTTCCATCCATATTTTACTTCTACCCCTATCTATACCGATATTTCTCGCCTGATTTATGGTGTAGTTATTGAGTTTAGTATCAACCATTTTGATTTGGCCTTGCTCTTCACAAGTTCTTGTATCCGACAGGGTCTTTTCTGGATGATAATTCACCGCACTTTTTGCGAGTGCTGTGGGTACAATAACATAAGGTTTCCATTGACCACCTTTATGGTAGTAGCCTTCTTCTATACGGACTACATACCCTCCTTCTACTGAGTAGTACCACATCTCATTGCAATCTTCACCCTTGTATCCACGAATAGGAATCTTTCCAGTGGTGCCTGCTATGGTTAAGCTGTTTAGCATTTTATTTGCATCAATTCCCAAAACATTCGTAAGTACTGCATACGGTATCTTTGCAGTGGGCTTATGCTGCCCATCTTTATTGTAGTATCCTTCTTCAAATCTTACATGTACTGTGCTTTCTCCTGAAGCATTTAAAACTTCTGAAGCCGTGGACCATGTACCACGTTTTGGTATAGTTCCTTCCACCACATCATCATCACTATCAGTAGTGATGGTCTTATACCCCTGTAGCACTTGAGCCTTGCTGGCCGTCACATCATCCGATCCAACTCCACCTGCTCCACCTTTTAAGATAATTGCTTGACTCATCTTTATTCTCCCTTAACTGCAATAAAAAAAGCCACCTTGGGCTTCTTTACATAACACATAAGTTTTAATTCTCCATTACTTACAATGCATTTGTTTATACATCCATATGCCTTCTCTTGTGATTTAATGACATCCGCTCTTGTCTCGCCTTCGCTGATATTTAATCCGATGATTGGCGTATCACCTTCTTTTATACCTGGAACTTGTACTATCTGAATCCAAGGACTGTCACCTGTCCATCTGTCTACAGGAACATTGAAAACAGCAAACCTATTCATATTTGCTATTTTTGTTACATAATCTGCTTTATCTACTTTAGAACTAAGTAGGTTTATAGCATCAGTTTTTTTGATAAAGTCATTTACAGATACTGATATCTTCACTTCTGCTGCTGTGTCAAAAGCAAAGCTTATTTGATAATCATATTCTATTTCTCTCTCTGATATAGCCGGTACCTTTTCACCAACTCTATCCTGCCCCACAATAAGAAGTATCTCTTCAGCACCAAATCTAGCGTATATTCCCATCTGTCTTAGCTGATACTCTTCTGTAACCTCCAAGTTTGTTAATGTAAGATTCAATACAGCAAAACCGTTCTCTACACTTACACTATTTATCTGTACACTCTGCTTTCTCCCCGGGACTTCTACCAGTCTTTTAGGCTCGTTGCTTACTATATCTGAGGCAATTACCTTTGTGATTGTTATCGTACTTCCTGTAATTAAATCACCAAGCTTTCTACTACCTGTTTCTGTTAAATAAAATTTCACTCTGCCACCTCAAACTTCATCTTCTTATGCATAAATTCACCAACTCCAATATATATTGTAGCGACTTCATCCCTTGGCACAGAATTTATAAACTTATAATCAAAGTGTGCCGGGCGTACATCTTTAAAGAACTTCTTTGCAATATCCATATTTTCAAGAAGTATTGCACTTCCAACATAAACATCAAGTCTACAGCCTACCTCTTTTATCTTTACAATATCAGCACCTAGAAGTCTTTTTATTACATCTTCAAGATTTGTAATAGTTGGAATCAATTTTTGATATTTCTTTATTAGTATCTTTAATCTTCTCTGTTCTAAAGACAATTCCTCATTTGTATTTATCGCATAGTCTTTCTCAAAGCGTCCTATCGTATCTGTACAGCTAAATATATTAAACTCATTTGCAAATTTTTCAAAGAAACTATATAGCCTTACGAGTTCACTTTCTTCAGCATCTATAAGCTCCTTCATTTGTTTTATATCATATACAAATGTCGGCAAATTATCTCTTATCATTTTGCCACCTCTATATTTATCATTGTCGCAATAGGAAAGCTTCCCAGTTCAACATCTATTGATGTATTACTCTTATTTATCATCATTGTATCCACATCTATTACATTAGGCATTGTTAAAAGTATATTAAGTATCTTTGCATATGAAACCCTTTGCTTTAAAGATGTATCAAAATCTAAATCTGAAAAATAGGTATTTAAAGCCTTTTTAAATGATGTTTTTACATCTTCTAAATAAATTTCATCCTTAATCCTGATTGTAGCATTGATATTTATTGGATAAGTGTTAGCCGCTTTTACTTGAACATCCGCCCCGGCTAATCTGTTACTTTCTATAACATCTTTAACTTTCTTTATCAGTGCCTCATTTGCCACATTGTTTCCTTCTGCAACGATAATTACATCTACCGTTCCCGGACCTCTTGCTATATCTATAACCTTTACTTTATCAACTCCGGCTACACTCTTAGCTGTCATCTTATACCATGCGATATTACCATATCCTACAATATTTGCTTCAGCTTCATGTATTCTTTTCCTATAGCTCTCATCGTTCTCTCTGTCATAACCTCCTGAAGATGCAGTATCTATCTCTACTCTCGTTAGACCTATATACCTCTCTAAAAATTTCAGTTTTGCCCCCGGATATAATCTGTACCCACTGCCTTTTCCTGCTGCAATGCCTGTTACAGTTGCTGTACCTGAAGTACCGATTATATAATCACCTTTTATATGAAAAACAATCTCGGTATCCTCGGACTTTATATCCATTCCATCTTTTATAGCTTTTCCTACATCTCCAAATATTTTAAATGTTGCTTCCTCATATGTAGCCTCCAACCTTTGAATATTATGTTCAAACTTACCAAGCTTATCCAGATCTTCTCCTGTTGCAGTATCTACATGTATTCTGTCAAGTAATGTAGTTACATCATAGCTATAGAACTTTGCAAGCTCATTTGCTACAGATGAAAGATTATCAAATGTAAAGCTTCCTTCAAGTTTTGAAGCTGAACTTTGCACTTTATCTTTCAACCTACTTAAAATTGAATTATAGCTGTTATCCATCTGACACCCCTATCTTTTCTTCCATACTTCCATAGATTGTATTAACATTGAATCTAACATCAACCTCTGAACTCTTTGACCTTGAAAAATTAAAATCACTTACATTGATAATATATGGATTTGACAAAAGCACTTCTTCTATATACCTGGATATCTCACTATACAAAATATCCTTATCTTCTACTGTACCTACTAAAGTCCCAAGCTCACTACCATAATTATGAGTATATGCATTGAAAATAAATCTTGGTGTTCTTAATGCCTTATATATCCATATCTTTAAGGCCTCATTGCCTTCCACTAAATAATATTTTCCATGCTTTACTTTCAACTCTCCTTTTTCAAAGTCAAATGCCCATTCCATGTACATTGGAAGCAACTTTTCATTTGATACTTCAGCTACAGAAAGTTCAGGAAAGAGATTCATATTTCTACCACCTTACTCAAAATATAGAAATTATTACCAACTCTTTGTACAATTACAAAATCTCCAACCTCTATTAAAACAGCTTTTAATATACTTTTTAAAGCTTCTTTTAACCCGGATTCTTCTGTTATTATCTCATCCACTTTTACATCTATAAGCATTAGAGTATTTACACTTAAATTAACGCTTACATCTACTTCCCCCACTTTAATAGTAAGTGGTGATAGATTTATAACTTTTGCCACTTCTAAATCATAGCCGTTCAAGGTAGCTCCCCTTTGTTCCATTATCTTAGTCAGCTCTACATATGGATTACTCATTTATCACCTCTATATTCAAGCTCATTGTATGTTCTCCTGCACTAAAGCTGTGACTGTCACTTGTTACAAGAAATTTACCTGAAAAACCATTCGAGACATCTTGTATGATTATTGCCTTTCCGGCTATAACTTCAACGCTTCCTATTGCTGTAATAGTTGAATCATCTTTTATTCCGGTAAGTTTTTCTTTTGCACTAATCTTTATATCCTTATCTTTTTCTTTTTTTATAACTTCTTGCAATATTCCATACTTTATGTTATCGGTTTCTACAGTTTCAAAAACCTTATTACCCTGATCATCTATAACTACAACTTTATTTATCATACTTTCCATACTCTTCTTATAGTTAGCATCTATAAGATTAGTTTTTCCTGAAAGTATTGCAACAACATCAGTACCTTTTTTCCTAACCGTCACTTTTTCACCTGCTGCACTCAAATAGAAATCATTTCCATATGCCTCAGTTATAGCTTGAAATATGGTTTTATCACCTGTACTAATTATCGTTTTATCAATATTAAGGCTTTCTAAATACTCTATCTGTATATTAAATTCGCCTAATATCTTTTTAGTTATCGTATCTGCACTTCCCTTATATACTCCTGCCAGCTTATTTTTACCAAGATACCAAAGCACATCCCTTGATGTTATAGAAACATCACTGCCACTTAATGATGATGACACTTCCGTAACTACTCCAACGAAAATCAATCTGTTTTTATCATCAAATAGATTTACACTGTTACCGATTTGTACTTCTACAAGAGGCATTGAAATTTTAGGATTATATAAGTATGTAAAACTTAAACTTCTTGACCTTTCGTCAATATCTCCACTCCAAGTTGCACTAATGCATAAATTTGTTATGTCTTTATTATCAACTATCAATTTCATGGTATAAGTAACTGCATTCCTTCCTTCAGCTTTTTGGGATCTACACCTCCATTGGCATCTGCTATTTTTTTCCAGTCTTCACCTTTTCCATAGTATTTTTTTGCAAGCCCATAAAGAGTTGTCTTACTGTTTACTATTTCAACTTGCCCGGCTTTGGGTGCATTTTCAGCCGGTCTGTCAGATAACTTAACTTCATTTTGAGTATTTTCTTCTTTCTTAAAGATGTTGATACTGTCAACTGATTGTACTTCTATATCCTTTACTTCCGTAAGTTTTAAATCCACATACACATCAAGACTGCCTTCTTTGACAGTAATATCCTTACTGTCAAGTATAGCTTTAAAGTTTACGGTAGGTTTAGATATGACTACTCTTAATATAATATCTTTGCTAATCCACTTCTCAAGCAATGACAGTTCTGATGCTTGTGAACCTTTCCTTCTAAATCTTGAATGCCTTTCAGGTAAAAAGGTGGCTATACTAACAGTTCTAAGTCCCCTTTTACCCGGAAAGCACACATCCCCTAATGCATCTATATTCTCTTTAATGTTACTCCTTGAATCACTTATAGTTATGCTCTCAGGATTTATATTGAATTCTATACTGTTACCGCTTGTGTCTTTTAAAAGAATTGCCCTTGTCTTTTTCATCTGTCCACCTGCTTAAGCTTTTTAACTATTTCCGTTGCAACTTTATCTATATCAGATTCTTCTCTTATAACCATTGAACCAACGTTAATATTTACTGCTTTTCCACCAAGCATTTTTTGTGTATCTGAATTTGAATGTACTTTACTACCTGCAGGAAGATTTATGAGTTCAGGACCATGTTCACCTACTGTAGTATAACCTCCTCTCCAGTAGCTTGTTCCTGTTGCATTTGCTCCAACATCTCCTTTCCCACCACCTATAAATCCTGCAACATTCTTTACAGCACCTGCCACTGCACTAATACCTTTACCTATTCCGTTTATTATAGGTTCAATAACATTCCAAACTGATTTAACTACAGCTTCTATAGCAGGAAAAGCTTTTTCAAATGCAGATAAACAAAGGTCTACCGCCGCTATAATTACGTCAAATGCTCCACCAATAACAACTCCTAACCCACTAATAACTCCACTTATTATAGGTCCCATGGTTTCTACTATTCCTTGAAATAATTGTGAATGGCTTCCAAGCATTGTATATACTGCAACTATCTTTTCACCGACCATGCTCATTACTGATGCTATTGCAGGGAAAACCGCTTCCACAATGCTTCCTACACCTTGTAAAATCCCACTTATTACCGGAGCAATCGCAGTTATTATATTTCCGACAACCGTAACCGCATCTGCTATTATTGATGTAACATTTTCAAAAGAAAATCCCATTTTGTTTGCAGAGTCAGAGAATATGTTTCCTATCGACAAAAGCACCGGCCCGACTGCATCAAATACTTTACCTACCGAACTTTCAAAAGACGGCATAACTGTCATGACCTTATCAAGTGCATCTGTAATAATAGGTAATGCTTTTTCACCAATAGATGTAAGCATAACCATTCCATAATTTTTAATCTTTCCTGCCATTGCAGCCACAGATTTATTTTGTTGTTGGAATGCTCCTTCAGCTGCACCGGATGCCTTAGTCATTGCATCTGTTTTTGTAACAAAGTTCTCAGCCTGCGAACCTGCCAAGGCTAATACTGCATTTTTTGCCTCTACAGATGAAAAAAGACCTGCAAAGGCAACTTCATCACCATTAACAGACGCTTTTAGTTTATTAAGTATAGATCCGAGGCCTTCACTTTCAAGTGCTGCAGCTCCTGATGCATAACCCATTTTTTTAAGTGCTTCACTCATTTCTGCTGAAGGCGACATGAAACCTTGCATTGTAGCCTTAAGCTGTGTGGTAACTTCTGCAGTTCCTCCGGTTACACCTGTAAGTGTTGCCATAGCACCAAATAATTCTTCCTGACTTACTTTCAAAGTTGATGCTAAAGGAATTACGGCACCCATACTTGATGCAAGTTCAGGGAAACTTGTCTGACCTAATTTTACAGTCTCAAATGCAAGGTCTGCTGCTTTACCGACTGCCTCAGCCGATGTATCACCATATCCCTTTGTTACAGCCGATAGCATCTTAACGGCTTCTGATGTCTCCGCATTACCTGCCTTTGCAGCCTTAGCTGCTATCTCAAGCTGCTTTGTAGAGTCTGCACTCTCTCCAAAAGCTGATACAACTTCATAAAGTCCGCCTGACAGATTATTAAGGTCTACACCTGTATCCTTTGATATGGTCTTAAGGCTTTCTCCCATTGATGAAAGCTTACCCTTTACATCACCATCAAGCAATGTACCTACATTTGCCATACCTTTTTCAAAGTCCATAGCAGATTTGAGAGCTAAAGTTCCTGCCGCCGTTACCGCACCAAATCCTGCAGCTGCACCTGCAAGCCCTAGCTTAGCTACTATCCCGCCAAAAGCTTTAACGCCCTTGGCAACAAATCTTACAACCTTATTATCCTTAATCTTCTTCAGGTGTGATGCTACGGTTTTTATTTTATTTACCGCATTACTTACCTTTGCTTTAATGTTTGCTATTTTATCCTTTATAAGCTCTTTTAGCATAGCTCCGACCATTCTTGTTGTTCGGATTGCTACAGGAGCTCTTACAATCAGATTTATAGCTCTGTCCCTTATGGATTGTCTTAATCTTGTCCCAACATTTCTAATACTTGACAGTGCATTTTGTGCTCTTGCAGTTATATTCACTGCCCTATCTCTTATGGATTGTAATCTTGACCTGGTATTTTCGATTTCACTTCTTGCACCTTGAGTATTCACCCTTACTGTTCTATCACTTACTCTTGTATTTTCCAGCTGATTCAATGCCTGTCTGGCATTACTGACATCTGATTGAAAATTTCTTGCACTCTGTGCAGCAGTTCTAAGTACTCCGCTTATATCATCTTGTAGCCTTATTACTCCACCAAATACATCCATTAGTTATCCCCCACCATTACATCAGCTACTGCCTCTCTTATAAGTCTTTTTTGCTGTTCTTCATTAAGCTTTGCCAATGTCTCCAGTACCAATTTTTCATTTCTTGTCATTGTATCTATCTTTGCCGGTAATATTCCTACGCTGAGACAATAACCATATAGATATGCATCATGTGAATAAATCAGCTTTTTTTTAATTCATCCACATCCGAAACTGTACTTTTACCCTTCACACCTGATAACGCCAGCACCTCATTTGCAAGTTTTGTCCTATCTAACGGTGAAAACATATCCATTATCTGAATATGCTCTTTTACAATACCTTCATTAACCATATACTCTGCAAGCTCCTGCAAAGTTTTTGAAGCATAGTAAA
>ERZ651108.1497-NODE-1497-length-10097-cov-7.692492_pt1 | contig 10097 bp, 6 predicted proteins | sample MGYA00512173_ERZ651108 | MGnify/ENA metagenome assembly ERZ651108 | reverse complement strand
TCCCTTTAAGTGGCGCTCACCTCTTAAATATCCCCTTAAGGAGGCGCCGCGCGGCACTTAATCGGTCGGTCGAGGCTACTCCACAGGTAGTTAAGCGGTAGTTAAGCGCCCGGTCGGCGGTGCGGGTTGCCCAGTCAGTGGCAGTTTGCCTTGCCTGTTGAGTGTGTCAGGCATGCCGGGCGTGTTGGACGTGTCGGGCGGGTGCGCGCCCGGGTTGTTCGGGTTGCCCGGATTGCCCGGGTTGACGAGGCGCTTTAGGCGTTTTCTAGGCGCTTTTCAGGGCGCGGGCGACAGCCTCCGGCACGAAGGGAGTCACGTCACCACCCAGCGACGCCACCTCACGAATAATCGTGGACGACACCGCACCGTAGCGGTCCTCACCCGCCAAGAACACTGTCTCAACCTGCGCCAGGTGGCGGTTCATGCTCGCCATCGGAGCCTCATAGCTGTAGTCCGTCGCCGAACGCAGACCCTTCACCAGCACCTTCGCGCCACGCTCCGCCGCGTACTCGGCAAGCAGCACGCCCGGCGGAATCGGCTCCACGCTCACGCCCTCAATGCCGAGCTCCAGCAGAGACTCACGCACCAGCTGCACGCGCTCATCCAGGGAGAAACGGTACTTCTTGGCGCTATTGTGCGCCACGCCCACAATCACCTCGTCAAAGAGCTGAGCGGCGCGGGCAATGATTTCCAGGTGGCCGTGGTGCACGGGGTCAAAAGATCCGGGGCAGAGGGCAATCATGGCGGTCCCTTCACGAATAAATATCAGAGGTCGGAATGATTAGATACGGGCGAACTTAGGATACGGGATAGCGGCAAGCGGGCGAGCGCAGGCTGAGGCGGAAAGATGAGGGGTGTTCTTAGGCGGCGAGCTCTTCAGCGTCCTCGCCGGATTCGTTGCCGGGCTCATCGCTGGATTCGTTGCCCGCCTGTTCCTCCACCTCGTCAGGCTCCACATAGTAGAGAACCGTCTCGCCGTGCTGACGGGTCGAAAAACAGTACAGGCCCTCGCCCCACACCGGTTCCGCATCGCGCGAAGAACGCTCCACCACGACCACGGCACCCTCGGCAAGCTTGGGGGTGAGCGCCTCCAGCAGCTCGCTGACCTGCTCGTTCGGCATGGCGTAGGGCGGGTCAACAAACACCAGATCCCACGGACCGGAAGCTGACTTCACGTAGGTTAGCGCCTGCGACTGCTGCACGCGCGCCGCTGAACCGGTAGCGCTAGAAGAACCAGAGCCGTTGCGGCCCATCGCCTTCTCCACCGCAGCAACGTTCTTGCGAATCACCGCAACAGCCTTCGGGTAGGTGTCCAGCAGAGTCACGGAGGCCGCACCGCGCGAGAGCGCCTCACAGCCCAGCGCGCCCGAGCCGCCAAAAGCGTCCAGCACGCGGGCGCCACGAATAATGTCGTAGCTCTCCAGCTTGGAGAAGAGGGATTCCTTCACCCGGTCGGTGGTGGGGCGAGTATTATCCCCCGGAACCGAGGCAAGGCGAACGCCTCCGGCGGCACCGGAAATAATACGGCTCATAGGGTCTCTCCTCTTAACTAGTGCGGTGTGTTGAAGTCACGGTTTCAGCGGGTGGTGGGCAGGACGGGCGGCGGGCAGAACAGGCGGCGCGTTCTGCCCCGTCGGGCGCTTATCCCCTGCCGAGGAATGCCTCACGGTCAGCATCCAGTGCGCGGTCAATCGTACGCGCCAAAGACGGATGCTTAGCCAGCGTCGGGTCCTTCTCCACCACCGAGCGGGCATCCTCACGGGCACGCTCAATAATGTCGGCATCGGCGAGCGCCCGCAAGAACCGCAGGGTGCTCTTAGAGCCCGATTGTGCAGCACCCAGAATATCACCCTCGCGGCGCTGCGCCAGGTCGATGCGGGAGAGCTCAAAGCCGTCCGTGGTGGAGGCGACCGCATCCAGGCGCTCGCGGGACACGCCACCTTCCTCCTGGCGAGTCACCAGCAGGCAGGTGCCCGCGTAGCCGCCGCGGCCCACACGACCGCGCAGCTGGTGCAGGCCCGAGATGCCGAAGCGGTCGGCGTCCATGATGATCATGAGCGTGGCGTTCGGGACGTTCACGCCCACCTCAATAACGGTGGTGCTAATGAGCAGGTCAATTTCGCCGCGCTCGAAAGCGGTCATGACGGCGGTTTTCTCAGTCGGGTCCATGCGGCCGTGCAGGGTGCCGATACGCACGCCGACGAGGGCATCCTCAGCGCTCAGGTAGGAGTACATTGAGGCGACCGAGGTCAGCTGAACCTTGCCGTCGCTGCTGGCGTTACCACCCTGACCGAAATAGCCCTGGGCTGAGTTGCCCGCGCCGGTTCCCGCACCGTTCAGGCTGGATGCGCCAAAGAACGCGGCGCCTTCCTCCAGACTGTCACCGTCCTCCCCGATTTTGGGTACGACAACATACACCTGGTGGCCCGCGTCGATTTCTTCGCGGGCGCGCTGCCACAGGCGGGAGGCCCAGGCGGGCTTCTCCGCGAGGGGCACCACGTGGGTCGAAATCTTCTGGCGGCCGGCGGGCAGGGTGTCCAGCACGGACACGTCCAGGTCGCCGAACACCGTCATGGCGACGGTGCGCGGAATGGGCGTCGCGGTCATGACCAGCCGGTGCGGCAGAGCGCCGTCGGGGCCGCGCAGGCCGTCACGCTGCTCCACGCCGAAGCGGTGCTGCTCGTCCACCACGACCAGGCCCAGGTCGTTGAAGCGTACGTCGTCGGAGAGCAGGGCGTGCGTACCAATCACAATCTGCGCGGTGCCGTCGGCGAGCTCCTTCAGCACCTGGCGCTTGGCGCGGGTGCCCATGGAGGCGGTCAGCAGGCGCACGCGCACGCGGCCGGGTTCCTCTCCGCTCCCCGCGGGGCTTCCCTCGGCTGAATCATCAGCGTCAGAGTCTTCGGGCGCGGCCATATCCCCCAGGATGTCCAGCACCGAACGCAGGTGCTGCTCGGCGAGCACCTCGGTCGGGGCGAGCATCGCGGACTGGCCGCCCGCATCGGCCACCTGCAGCATGGCGCGCAGTGCCACCACGGTTTTGCCGGAGCCCACATCACCCTGTAGCAGGCGGTTCATGGGCGATTCGCTCGCGAGGTCGGCGGAGATTTCCTCCCCTACCTTCCGCTGTCCCTCGGTCAGTTCATAGGGCAGCACCTCGAGCAGGCGATCGGCCAGGCCGTCCTTGATGGGTGGCCGGGCCTGCGTGCGGTGCGCTGCTCGGGCCGAGTGCAGGCGCGCCAGGGCGCTCTGCAGCACGAAGGCCTCACGGTAGCGCATCTGCGCCTGGGCGGCACGCCACGTGTCCTCGGTGTCGGGGGTGTGCAGGGCGCGGTAGGTCCAGGCGAGGGAGGGCACCTTGCGGGCGCGACGAATCGCGTAGGGCACCGGGTCCTCGAGCTCCTTGAGCGGAACCTTCTCCAGCAGCTGCTCCATGTACCCGGCGATGCGGTCGGTGGGCAGCTTGGCGGGGGCCCGGTAGACGGGCACGGGGGCGGTGGCGGCCTCGTTCATCTCGGAGCCGGAGGCGTCCTTCGAGAGCAGGGCGTAGTGCGGGTTGGTGAGCGTGTACTCGCCCCGGTAGATGCCGACTTTACCGGAGAACATCATGGTTTCGCCCTCGCGAATTTCGCGGGCGGCGGTCCAGGCGTTGAAGAAGGAAAGCTTCATCTGCGCGCCGATGAGCGGCGCGGGTGCGGGCACGCCAAAGAGGCCGCCCTGCTCGGGATGGTTCTGGGTAAAGTCGTCCTGCCCGTAGGAGTCGGCGTAGCCCGTGTAGGATGCGGGCGCGGCGAGGGAGTCGATGCGCGGGTTATGCTGGCCGGTTGCCTGCCAGCGCAGACCCAGCCCGGATGCCCCCCGGGAGGAGGTGCCCCGGGCGGAGGCGTTGGCGCGGCCGGGGGTCACGGACACGGTCCCGATGCCGCCGAAGCCGCTCTCCTCGTGTGCGGAGGAGTCGGCGAGCCGGTCGGTGATGGTCACCTCGGTGATTTTGCCGCGGCGGGCCGCCATGGTGCGGGTGCTCACGTGCACCACGCGCGCGATGATGGTGACGTCCTGCCCCTCAACGAGTTCGGCGAAGGAGCTGAGCTCGCCGCGCGGCAGGTACTTGCGCGGGAAGTATTCGAGCATCTGGCCGACCGTGGTGATTCCCAGGTGCGTGGCGATGGCCTTGGCGCTGGGAGCGGGCAGGTACTTTTTAAGGGGCGTATTCTCGAGGCTGTCCTCGGCGGCGTAGCGCGCCAGGGCACGACTTTTGGCCTCCGCGGCAACTGATGCGGAGGTCGATTTCTCAGTCGGGGCCTTCCGTTCAACCGCAGCTTTCCGTTCAGCCGGGGCCTTCTTCGCGGAGGCTTTCTGAGCTAGTTCTTTCTGCGCCGGTTTCTTTCGGGCGGGTGCCTTCCGTGCCGGCTTCTTCGGCGTGGACTCCTCCGGTTGAGTCGTCTCCGGTTGAGCCGTCTGCCGGGCGGCCAGCGCGATATCCACGAGCTCGTAGAGCGCATCGTCGGTCATGGCGTGCGCGGCGGGGCCCAGCGAATGTTTGAGCGCCCTGAGCGCTTTACGGTAGGGTGCGCTGGTTCGACGCGCGGCCCGTTCGCTCAGCTCCTCGCGGCTCGCCTCGCCGCGGGCAAAGGCGGCAAGGTCGCGGACGGTCAGCTCGGCCGTGGTGCGCAGCTGTTCGTCGCTGAGGAGGGGCACCCCGCGTTCCCTCTTGTGAGGTTCGGCGAGCGCAGCGGGTTCAGCCTTCTCGGCGGGTACAACAGGATCGGCGGGTACAACAGGATCGGTGGGTTCGACGGGCGCGGCAGGTTCAGCCCCGAAAATGCCCAGGTCCAGGGCCTCCTGTTCGGGGCTGTGCTTTGGGGTGCGGCGCGGGCTCATCTACAGCCCTCCGCGTGGTGCCCGTCCGCGAGCGAGGAGATGCGCTCGTCCGACCACTCCCCGTAGGAGGTCACGAGTCGGCGGGCCGGCTCCACCTCGGGCACGTGCACGTGCACGGCCCAGAGGCCTGCGGCCATATCCAGCGGGGTGATGAGCAGGCTATCGCCCATACCCTCCAGCTCGAGACGCAGCTGAGCCATCGCGAGGGGTTCGCAGCGCAGGGTACCCATGAGCTCCCAGCCACTCTCCCCCTCCTCTGCGGGAGTCTTCGCGCCCGGGGCGGGGGCAACCTGTGCGGGTGCCGCGGAGGCGGGGGTCAGCATACTCCGGACCTCCTCCTCGCTCAGGGTTGCACCCTCCCACCGCGGGTTGGCGTGCACGACGGCCAGGTAGAAGCCGAGAGCGCCGGCGTCCACGCTTCCGGCCAGGTGCGGTGCGGGCGGATGCTCGGCGGTGCGTTCCAGGGCCCTCAGCATGGCGGCGCGGCGGGCGCGGTTCAGAGGGGTTTCTGCACCCTCGGCATCCTCCGCCTTGGCACCATCCGCCCCGTTAGCTTCAGGCTCGCCAGCTTCGGGTTCATCAGCGCCGTGCGCAAGTTTCTCGGGGGCGTTCTCCCCCTCGGGGTAGTACAGCCCCAGGCTGGCCAGCTCCACCATGACGGAAAGCATCGTGGAGGGCACCATCTGCTCCCCCACGCTCGCGCGCACGCGCTCGGCGGCGCAGGCCATGGCGCGGGCCTCGGCCACCGCGTAGTCAAAACCGCGGGGCGCCTCGAGGTCTCCGCTTCCCGAAGCAGCCGCGTGAGCCGCGCGCACCCGCGCCTCATCTCGGGCGAGGGCGCTCAGCAGGGGCAGTTCCTCAGCCTCCGGACCCAGCTCCTGGGCAAGGTTGCCGGGCAGGCCCCAGTAGCTGCGCACGGCTTCCAAGCCCCAGGCGCAGAGCAGCGTTCCGGAGTTGCCGCGGGCCATCCGCGAGGCGCTCACGATGGCGCGCTCGTAGATTCCGCTCAAACGCACCCACAGGTGGGCCAGTCCGGGCACGTCCTCGCGGTCAGCGGGGTCCTCGAAGAGGAATTCCTCCATGCCCCGGTCGAATTCCTCGGTGAGCGTGCGCAGGGTGTGGGCCAGGTTCGACCCGGTGTCGTGGTCGGGCACGGGAAAGCCGTTGAGCTCGTTGAGGGGTTCGCGGTAGTGGTCCACCACCGCGCGGGCGCTCGCGGACCAGGCGATGCCGAATCGATAGGCTCGCATGCAGGCCCGGCGGTACACCTCGCGGGCCTCGCGCCGGGAGGTGTTGAGCTCGGGGCCGGTCGGCGCAGAAGCGCTATTCGACCCCTCAGAAAGACCCCCGGGACGGGCATCACCGCGGGTTCCGGCGGGCCGGGTGCCCCGCGAGTCTTCACGTTCTGTCCTCATGCTCCCCTCCTGCGGTTCCGGTTTCTGGTGTTTCCGCGAGCCCACGCGCGCCAGGGCTGGCCCGCACCACGGCTAATTGCGGTAATTCGCAGGTCGGCGGGTGGGCGCAGTCTTCGCGCCCTTACCCCACCCCTGCTTCGTATTTCTATTCTAATAGAATTTTCGATTAAATGTACGGTATTTTCCGCGAAACCCAAGAGTCTAAGAACCCGCGGGTCCCGGCTCGCGCTAGGCCCCGTAGTGTTCCCAGCCCAGCTCGCTCAGGGGCGCGCCGTTCATGAGCACGGTACCGGCCGCGAGCGACCCTCGATGCCCCGCACCGTAGTGCCCACCGGCCAGGGGATCCGCACTGTGGGCTCGGCCCGCGCGGTCCACGCGGCACGAGCCCAGGATCGTAAAGCCCTCGGGCACCTCCGCGGGGAAGGTCGCCAGCAAGCCGTGATCCTCTCCCCCGCCGAGCACGAAGGCCCTGGCCAGGGAGGCGGGACTCTCGGCCCCCTCGTTGTGTTCGACGATGGTCAGCAGCAGACGGGCCACGGGCAGCAGGGGCGCGGCAAGCGCATCCACGGCGGTCTCGTCCAGGTGAATCTGCACGCCGGATGCGCGGGCGATCCGGCCCGAATCCTTGACGAGCCCATCGGAAACGTCCAGCATGGCGTTCGCGCCCGCATCGCGCGCCGCCTCGCCCAGGGGCACCGGGCTGACCGGGCGCATCTGCGCATCAATGGCGCGTTCGCAGGCCTCGAGCATTTCGGCAGCTTCGGCGCTATTCAGGGTTCCGATGAGGTCCAAAAGCCCCTCGGACAGGGGAATTTCGGGGAGCGGATCGTGGGACAGCCCGCCGTTCGCGATGCCCTTCAGCAGCACCATGGCGGGGCGGGATAGCGGGTTGAGGAGCAGCCGCAACCCGGCGTCGGCCCAGCCGGTACGCCCGGCCAGCGCAAGCGTGTCACCCGCCTGCGCGCCGGAGCGCAGCACGGGCCGGTCGGTGCGGCCCAGGGCGGTGACGGTTACCGAAATCTCGCCGGAGGCACCCATGTCGCCCCCGGCGATTGTGCAGTCTTCAGCTCCGCAGGCGCGCACGCCGTCCACGAGTCCCCGGGCGAAGTCCTCGACCCAGCCGTAGGGGGTTTCACCCGGCAGGCTCAGGGATGCGAAAAGGCTCACGGGCCGCGCGCCCATGGCGGCGACGTCGGCCAGGTTTTGCGTGGCCGATTTGCGGCCGACCTCGTACCCGCCGCTACGGGTTCCGTCGAAGCCCCCGAGCCAGGGGTCCATAAAGTCTTGGTTTTGCACGAGGGTATCGGTGGTGACCACGGTCCGCTCGGTCGAGGGGGTCAGCACGGCGCAGTCGTCTCCGGGTCCCACCTCGAGCGCTTCGGTACGCCCCGATGCGCGGAGTGCATCGGTCACTCGTTCGTTATGCGCCTCGATAATGGGCATGAAGGCGCGCAGAACGCGGGACTCTCCCAGCTGCGCGAGAGGCGTCTCGCGCGTGGGATGGTCCCGCGTTTCACTAGATGTTTGAGGATTCACACCCTTAATTATCGCGTATTCTGCGCTACGCGTTAGCTCGCGGCCGCTTTTCTCACTAGGGAGAATGACGGCCTGGTCTCTACCCGTTCAGGAGTCTTAGCTTCCCTGGCTGAAGTAGCGGATTGCCAGGGCAATCAGCACGATGCCGATGAGCGAGAAGAGAATCAGCGGCGCGATGCCGGACAGGCCCGAGTCGTCCGCGTCGGCATTCTTCACGGCCTGCTCCTGCGAGGCGTTCGCGCCGTCGGCCTTGGTCACGCTCTTGGCGGAGCGGCTGGCGGTAGCGGACGCGGAGGAGCTGGGCGACTTCGATGCTGCCGCCGAGCTGGGCGACTTCGAGGGGCTGGCCTCTGCAGTTCGGTCATCCTCGGACTTATTACGCGAAAGGTAACCGGCCACCCAATCGGCTGCACCGGGGATGGAATCCTGCGAACCATTGTTCGCCGCGATGCGTCCCAGCGTGGTGGAGCCGGAGGGCAACGGATCCTCATCGGTGTCACCAATCGGGGTCGGCTTTGCGGACTCGCTCGATGCCGACGAAGTGCTCGGGCGCACCACCTCGATGGAGATGACGGTGTCCTCTTGACGCCTGGTCGGCGCAATAACCTCACGGTCCACCGAGGGCGCCGGCGCCACGGGCTCTGTCTCCGGAGGAGCCACCGGTTGGTTCGGGGTGTTATCCCTGGGTTCGTCAGAAATCACGGGGATAACGGGAACCACCGGATCCTGGGAAACGTTCTTCGTGGGCTCCGGATTGGGCACGGGGACAACCGGCTGTTGCTTAGGTTCCTGAGTGGGGTCCTTAACCGGGTTCGGGTCTGCGTCCTTCGTGGGTTCCTTGGACGGCTCGGGGACGGGATCCTGAGTAGGCTCAGGGGTCACGTCCTTGGAGGGTTCCGGATTCGGTTCAGGAGTGGGATCCTGGGTCGGTTCAGGGGTGGGGTCCTGAGTGGGTTCCGGAGTCGGTTCAGGAGTGGGGTCCTGGGTCGGCTCGGGGGTGGGGTCCTGAGTGGGTTCCGGAGTCGGCTCGGGGGTCGGATCCTGAGTCGGTTCGGGGGTCGGATCCTGAGTAGGCTCCGGAGTCACATCCTTGGAGGGCTCAGGGGTAGGCTCGGCGCTCTTAGAAGGCTCGGGGGTCGGCTCAGCAGTCTTCGACGGTTCCGGGGTAGGCTCGGCGCTCTTAGAAGGCTCCGGAGTGGGCTCAGCAGTCTTCGACGGTTCCGGGGTCGGCTCGGCGCTCTTAGAAGGCTCCGGGGTCGGCTCAGCAGTCTTCGAAGGCTCGGAGGTCGGCTCGGCACTCTTCGAAGGCTCCGGGGTCGGCTCGGCAGTCTTCGAAGGCTCGGAGGTCGGGTCCGCACTCTCAGAAGGTGCCGGAGCGGCCTCCTTGGTCGGCTCAGCACTCTCGGACGGGGTCGGCTGGGCATCAGAAGTAACGCGAGGGGATGCCTCAGCATCGGCCGTCGCGGAGGAAGTAGCTTCGGTGGTAGGCCATGCACTCACCGTAGCTAGGGTAGGAACTGCCGTCTGCGAATGTTCGTCAACGGCGGGGTCTAGGGTTTGGTCTGCAGCGTTTTCGGGGTGCACCGGTACCTGGGCGGCATCCTGTATATCCTGCGCAAACGAGGCTACAAAGGGGCTTCCGGAAGCAACCAGTGCTGTCGCCAGACTCGCAGAGACCACCTTACGGTTTCGTTTTCCCAAAAGGTTGTCCTTGACTTTCTGATATTTCGTGAGTGAATAGGTATCCCATCAGCGAGCGACGGAATACCATCAGTTATTCTACCGAATTAGCGGATTCTTTCCCGTCTATCTTATCGCTTTTGGGTATGTCTTCGGGCTTGTCATGAATTTTTACGACTGCCTATTCGGGTTTATTACCCTTTGCGGGCGCTACATTCACTTGTGAGAAAATTTGCATTACCCCTAATCGGTATGCACTTTTACTCGATAAATCGCAAAGGCACCCTAAAAGTATAACCGTCAAGTGATTTTTCACACCAGAGAAATTAGAATGTCTCTCATATATTCTTGAGAATCCCCCCTGCGGCTCGGCCGGTGGGGCGCGACGACGCCGAGAGAGCGCACACACGCCGGGGCACCGTACGGAAGACAGAGTACGGTGCCCCGGCTGATGCAGAAACTAGCGCAGGCCCAGGGGGCGTTCCATCGCCAGGGTCAGCAGCTCGCTAATCAGGTCGGTGTAGGAAATGCCGGTGTTCTCCCACATGGTCTTGTACATCGAAATCGGGGTGAAGCCGGGCATGG
>ERZ651108.1493-NODE-1493-length-10118-cov-11.395111_pt1 | contig 10118 bp, 7 predicted proteins | sample MGYA00512173_ERZ651108 | MGnify/ENA metagenome assembly ERZ651108 | reverse complement strand
TAGAATCGTTATATTTGTAACAACGAGGGGAAGCTGACGCCCAGCCTCCCCGACTATCAAGCAAATACCTATGGAACGGATCATCCCCCATGTCACCAACGAGACGGCTCGCCTCCGAGCTGTCGTCCTCGGGCTCCCCGACAGTCTGGGCCCCATCCCCACCCTCCAAGAGACCTATGATGCCAAGAGCTACGAAGCCGTGAGCCGCGGGGTCTTCCCCAGCGAAGCTGATGTGCGTCACGAGATGCAGTGCGTCCTCGACGTCCTCGATCGCTACGGCGTCCGCACGCTGCGCCCCACCCCACTCACCGACTACAACCAGGTCTTCGCCCGTGACGTAGCCTTCACCATCGACGATACCCTCTTCATCTCCAATCTCATACCCGACCGCGAGCGGGAGACCGAAGCCTTCGCCAGCTCGATCTTCCCCCTCATTGATCCCGCACACATCGAGTCCCTCCCCGAGGCCGTCCACACCGAGGGTGGCGACGTGCTCCTCTATGACGATATCCTCTTCGTCGGGGCGTACTTCGGCGACGACTACTCCAGCTTCAAGACCGCCCGCACGAACCGCTACGCTATCGACTTCTTCCGCGAGCGCTTCCCTCACAAGCGTGTCGTACCCATCGAGCTACGCAAGCATGACCGCGAGCCTGCTAAATCCGTCCTCCACCTCGACTGCGCCTTCCAGCCCGTGAGCCGTGGCCGCGCACTCATCTATCGTGAGGGCTTCCTCCATGAGCGCGATGTCGCCCTCGTCGAGGAGATCTTCGGCCGTGACAACCTCTTCAGTGTCACCCCCGAAGAAGCCTACTACATGAGCACGAACGTCGTCTCCCTCTCACCCGATGCCCTCATCAGCGACCGCCACTTCACCCGACTCAATGCCCACCTGTGTGAGGCCTGGGGGATGACCGTCGAAGAGGTACCCTATCAGGAGATCTCGAAGATGGGTGGCCTCCTGCGCTGCTCGACGATGCCGCTCATCCGCGACTAAGCATCCGTAGCACCGCACGCTACCCCACCCTCTACATACAGACAAAATGGCCGCCGCCCCGGCACTCCTCCGTCAAGAGGAGCACCGGGGCGGCGGCGCGTTTAGCTTAGAGCTATGCGGGAGGGCTTAGTTCTTCTTGTACTTAGACCAGTCGACGTTGCGCATATCACCCGAGGCTGCGATCTCCTGATGGAAGGCAAAGCAAGCATCAAGGCACTGAGGCGTCTGACCCTTCACACCGAGGTTGAGGTAGTCACGTAGCAGCTGCTTGTAGTCGGGGTGTACGCACTTCTCGATGATCTCCTCAGCACGCTGGCGGGGGCTCTTGCCACGGAGGTCAGCGATACCGTACTCGGTGATGATGATCTTCACAGAGTGCTCACTGTGGTCGAGGTGCGAGACCATAGGTACGAAGGCAGAGATCTTGCCGTCCTTAGCGGTAGAAGGCGTGGTGAAGATCGAGAGATAGCCATTGCGAGCGAAGTCGCCTGAGCCACCGAGACCATTCATCATACGCGTACCGTTGACGTGCGTCGAGTTGATGTTACCGAAGATATCAGCTTCGAGGGCGGTATTGATGGTGATGACACCGAGACGGCGCACGATCTCAGGATTGTTAGAGTATTCCTGGGGACGCAGCAGGAGCTTGTCCTTGAAGAAGTCGAGGTTGCCGTAGATCTCCTGGATGACGGGGCGCGTCACAGAGAGTGAGCAGCCGCTGGCGAACTTCACGCGACCCTTTTTCATCAGCTCGATGACAGCGTCCTGGATGACTTCGGTGTAGACCTCGAAGGCAGGGATCTGCTTGTTGTCTCCGAGAGCGCCGAGGACAGCGTTAGCCACGTTACCTACACCACTCTGCAGAGGGAGGAATTCCTTAGGCAGACGGCCAGCCTCCATCTCAGAGACGAGGAACTTAGCCACGTTGTCACCGATAGCCTTCGTGACATCATCGAGGGGAGCGAAGGCGCCTTCGTCATTGGGCTCGCTCGTACGGACGACACCGACGATCTTAGCAGGGTCGACCTTCACGAAGGGCTGGCCCACGCGATCGCTGGGGCTATATACGGGCATATCACGGCGATGAGGAGGATCGAGAGGCTCAGCGATGTCATGGATACCACGGATTTCCTTGGGGTGCTTGTCGTTCAGCTCGACGATGATCTTGTCCGCCAGGCGGCAGATCGTGGGGAGGATACCGACACCAGAGGTAGGTACGATCTCACCGTCTTCGGTGACGTCAGCAGCTTCGACGATAGCGACGTCGATCTTGCCGAGGAAGCCATAGCGGAGCTCCTGAGCGAGCATCGAGAGGTGCATATCGAAGTAGGGGTGCTCACCGGCGTTGATGCCGTTGCGCATATCCTTGTTCGACTGGTAGGGCGTGCGGAACTTAACTGCACCTGCGCGAGCCAGTGCGCCGTCGAGACGGTCACCCGTGCTGGCACCAGTGAACATACCTACCTTGAATGGGCGGCCTGCAGCGTGCTCTTCTTCGGCGCGCTTAGCGATAGCTCCAGGTACGACCTTGGGGCAACCTGCGGGGGTAAAGCCGCTGAAACCAATGTTGTCGCCGTCCTTTACGAGTGCGGCTGCTTCGTCAGCTGTGATAAACTTCAAAGCCATGATTCTTCGATTATAGTGTGTTATTTAGTGACTTATCTAAAGCGAAGCGACGGGCACACGAGAGGGTGCGGCCGCGGGAACTATGCCCGAGGTCCCTCCGTAGTGCCCCATCCTAAGGGCAAATTTAGGAATTAATTCGCTATTTCTCGTGCCCCAAGTGCTTCCTGTAGAGGTCGGGTCTCAGGCGCTTCGTACGCTCGAGGGCGCACTCCATCTTCCACGCTTCGATACGGGCGGCGTGCCCACTGAGGAGGACGTCGGGCACCTTCCACCCCTTGTAGTCAGCGGGGCGGGTGTAGATAGGAGGCGCGAGGAGGTCGTCCTGGAAGGTATCAGAGAGCGCACTCTCCGCGTCGCCGATGACGCCAGGCAGTAGGCGTACCACGGCATCCACCATGATAGCAGCAGGTAGCTCACCGCCCGTGAGGACGTAGTCCCCGACGGAGATCTCACGTGTGATGAGGTGCTCACGGATGCGCTGGTCGATCCCCTTGTAGTGGCCGCAGAGGATGATGAGGTTCTCCTGCAGGCTCATCTGGTTCGCGATGCCCTGATCGAAGGTCTCCCCATCGGGCGAGGTATAGATCACCTCATCGTAGTGGCGCTGGCTCTTGAGGTCGGCGATAGCGCGGTCGATCGGCTCGATCTGCAGGATCATCCCTGCCTCCCCCCCGAAGGGATAGTCGTCGACACGGCGCCACTTATTCGTAGCGTAGTCACGGATATTGTGGACATGAAGCTCGAGGAAGCCCTGCTGCTGGGCACGGCCGACGATGGAGTGCTGGAGCGGGCTCTCGAGGAGCTCGGGCACGACGGTGAGGATATCTATTCGCACGTAGGGATATACTTATTTGATCGGGTTAGGCGGAGGGAAGGGGGATTAGTTCTTAGGCGCAGGGTCAGCGAAGTACGTATAGCTGATATTCGCCGTGTAGGTGGTCTTCGTCTTAGCGACACCCTTCTCGACGGTGACCTCCATCTTCGTGGGGAAGCCCTCGGTATTGGTCTGGGTGTACTTCACCTCGTAGTAGTAGCGGTCGATGAGCTTGAGCAGGGGGAGCTTGTGCTCCTTGTCGGCATCATACTCAGCCTGCGTACGGGGGCCATGGGTCTCGCGAAGCTCACGGACGATGTCACCCGTATCGCCATAGGCGTAGATCGAGACAGTAGCGCCATTGGGCTTCTTGAGATCCTGCTTAGCTACACCCACTGAGGTGTCGAAGGTGTGGATCTCTTCGAAGAGCTTACGCCCGTAGTAGTCCACACGCATACGCGCCTGCTCGTGGTAGAGCGCGCCCGTACCGCCGACAGCCTTGGGGTCGGTGACGAGGGTGAAGGTGCGGGACTCGATGATGGGCTCCATGTAGGTGTAGTTCGTGCGCAGGACGGTCTCCTTGGGATTAGCTCCTCCAGCGGAATAGTCGTAGACGGTGCGGATGACACGGCTCAGGCGCGAGCCCTCGAGCTCATGCGTCACGTCGGCGACAAGACGCCCTTGGGAGTCATATTCCTTGTAGTTACTGACGTAGCTGACCTGCGGGGAGAAGGGGCGGTAGGTGTACTTCGTCTCGGTGCGCTCCTTCGTGCCGGTGGCGGTGAGCTTCTCGACGACCTCGCTGACGCGGTAGCCCTGCTCGTCGTAGGTATTCGTCGTCGTCTCGATGGGCTGCAGACTGCCCCCCGAAGCGGGGATGCCATAGACGACCTTCGTCAGAAGGCCACCCCTACGGCGGTAGACCTCTTCGGTGCGCTCCTCTTCGGTGCCTGCGGCAGAGAGACGGGTGATGACGCGCTTCTCTACCTTCCCCGTGAGGGTGGAGAGGGGCTTGATTGATGGGAATTCGGGGGTGTTCTTTCCCTTACCAAGGCAGCTGGGCAGCATCAGAAGGGCTGCTGCCGACAGGGCGGTAAGGCGGCTGATGATTCTATTCATATCGGTCACATCATTGGTATAGGGGTGCGGTGCTCTCGGGGGAAAGACTACACCCCTACATATTATACAATAGGTACTACAAAGCTAAGACAAAATGCACATATCGTCCTGTCACGCCCTCTGTGCGCAAAGCCCCCGAGCCACGGCTACTCTATACAGGAAAAAGCGCCGCCTCACGATATGCGGGGGGACTTCGCGATAGCGAGCGAGGGGATAGCGAGCAGGCTTCGCTATCCCCTCGGCTCTATTTAGATGGAGTGTAAGGGCAGTATTCGTATTGAAGGGGTCACGGGCGGAGAGCGTAGCGCGTAGGTTGCCCATACGCTTGCTCACCGAAGCATCAATCCACCACTGGCGCTGGATACGATAGAGCTCATAGAGCACTCCACTATAATAGGTCACACCGAGGTCGATCGTCCAATATGAGGGAGCACATTGCTGACACGCATACTCCTTAACGCATTGAGTATAGCAAGTATGGTGACACCTACATCGGCAAACACGGCAGCCCACATGTTGACAACGCCCAACGCTCCCAACAGCAACATCAGGAGTTTGATGCCGATGGCGAATACGATGTTCTGTTTCACTATGCTTAACGTCTTGCGCGCTATCATCATCCCTTCGACGATATTCATGGGATTATCATTCATCAATACGATGTCGGCCGCTTCAATAGCGGCGTCACTGCCGACAGCCCCCATGGCAATGCCTATGTCAGCAAGTTTGATGACCGGAGCATCATTGATGCCGTCGCCGACAAAAGCGATGGGAGACCGAGCATGTTCTTTGCGCAGTGCCTCGACAAACCTCACCTTGTCTATCGGCAGCAGTTCGGCATGGAACTCATCTATGTTCACTTTCCCGGCAATATCTTTAGCCACATCACTACGGTCGCCCGTAAGCATGATTGTTTTTCCAACTCCGGAGGCTTTCAGCCTGGCGATGGTCTCGGCGGATTGCGGCTTTAGGTTATCGGAAACGACGATATGTCCCATATAAACGCTGTCTACAGCGACATGGACAATGGTACCTATCTTTTCGCATGACTGGGGGGGCACACCAGCACGCGACATAAGTTTTTCGTTTCCGGCATAAACCTTACGATTGTCGATGATTGCCATGACACCTTCGCCTGCAATGTTCTCATAACCGGTCACTCTTGTTTTGTCCAATGGCAAATTGCAGGCATCCCGTATCGATGCCGACAAGGGATGGTCAGAAAAACTTTCCGCCAATGCAGCCAATTCTATAAGCTCATGCTCCGACATCATTTGGGAATATACGGCAGTGACCGAGAAATTGCCTTCTGTCAGAGTCCCAGTCTTGTCGAACACGACTGTTTTTATATGCGCCATCATTTCCAGATAGTTGGAGCTTTTTACGAGAATGCCCTTTCTTGATGCTCCACCTATTCCGCCAAAGAACGTCAGCGGGACAGACACGACCAGTGCGCAGGGGCAGGAAATCACCAGGAAAATCAGAGAGCGGTTTAACCAGACAAGCCATTCGCCGCCCACAATCAGCGGAGGGACCAAGGCGAGCAATGCAGCCACAGCCACGACAGCAGGTGTATAATAGCGTGCGAAACGGGTTATGAACTTTTCACTCTTCGCCTTGCCTGTATCCGCGTTTTCTACCAAATCGAGGATTTTCGCAACGGTCGATTCTCCAAATGTCGCCGACGTACGGATATGCAGAACACCTGTGAGATTCAGGCTTCCGCTGATAACGGTATCGCCTTCGGAAACCTCATGCGGAAGGCTTTCACCTGTCAACGCCGCCGTGTCGAGAGTCGTACTTCCGGAGATTACCTCTCCGTCCAATGGTATTTTCTCTCCCGGTTTCACTACGATGATACTACCGACCGGGACATCCGATGGAGACACCCGTGTTAGACTTCCCTCTTTCTCAATATTAGCATAATCCGGACGGATATCCATCAATGCCGCAATCGAAGCCCGGCTTCGTTCCACCGCTATATCGGAGAAAAGTTCCCCAATCTGATAGAACATCATCACGGCCACTGCTTCGGGGTATTCTCCGATGACAAATGCTCCGACGGTCGCAATAGTCATGAGGAAACTCTCACCCAAAAACTGCCCTTTGCACAAATTACGCAAGGCGGCATAAACGATGTCCGCACCGATTATGACATAGGCGATGGCACATAATCCGATGTGAATCTCTTCCGGAATAGCCAGAATATATGTCGCCATTAGCAAAACGATGCTCGTAATGATGCGTATCACTTTGATCTTTTGTTCTTTTTCCATAACCAATCATTTAATCCGCTGCAAAAGTACGAAATAAGAACTGCAACCAAGTTGCAAAGTCAGTCGTGTCGCTTGTTTCGGCAATCAGGGCAAAGACCTTTCAATAAATAATCGGCACTATACAACTCAATTCCTTTCGGATAATGCACCATCGGAAATCTCGTGTGGCGTGCTCGATGTGTGGCTTGTCCGTCGAGCGGTAGGGTGCGGTGCTCTCGGGGAAAGCAGCTGCGCCCCTACACATATAATAGATACTACAAAGCAAGACAAAATGCACATATCGTGCTGTCATCCCTCAGAGCGCAAAGCCCCCGAGGCACGGCTACTCTATGCAGGCAAAAGCACCACCTCACGATATGCGGGGGGGACTTCGCGATAGCGAGCGAGGGGATAGCGAGCAGGCTTCGCTATCCCCTCGGCTCTATTTAGATGGAGTGTAAGGGCGGTATTTATACGGCTAATAGACTACTGAGCGGGGGTATTCATCCCTTCGCTTGCCCCCGTAGTGAGGCGCTTCAGGTCATCATACCGCGCACGCGTATCCTGCGCCTTGACGCTCTTCTTCCCCCAGCTGTAGGAGATGGTCAGCTCCAGGCGTGGGCTGTGCCAATTACGCTCGAAGGCCAGGCCGTTGACCACCGGATTATAGCTCCCGCACGCGATATTCGTATTGAAGGGGTCACGAGCGGAGAGCGTAGCACGTAGGTTGCCCATACGCTTGCTCACCGAAGCATCGACCCACCACTGGCGCTGGATGCGATAGAGCTCATAGAGCACTCCACTATAATAGGTCACACCGAGGTCGACCGTCCAATCCGAGGGGAGGCTGAAGCTATGGCGGTGCTGGACGAACTGGGTGTTGAGCGCGGCGCTGTAGTCGTTCGTCTCAATACGCCCCGCATCCCACTGGCGCTGGGCTGCGAGGATGGTGAGCGCCAGCCAGCTGAACTTCTTCTGGCTAACCAGCGGGAGGGGCAGGACCAGCAGTGCACGTAGCGTACGGCTGTAGTCGAGGTTGTACCGACGCAGGACCAGCCCACCACCCAGCATAGGAGGCATAGCCTCTACGATGGGGTCCTCGGTATCGGTGTAGCTGAGCTCCAGCTGCGCCGCCCTCATGTAGGTATAGTTCAGACTCAGACCCCTGCGGTATGATGTCCGCAGCTCGGAATTCCCCTTGCGCAGGAAGGCTGCCGAGGCTACGCTGGTATAGCCAAGGAGGTCACGGTAGCTCGGGCGCGTGTAGCTGGAGGAGTGGGTCAGGGAGAGCTCATGGTCGCGAGCGGGTGCGTAGCGGAGGGAGGCAGAGGTAAGCAGCTCAGTGCCTGAGCGGAAGAAGTCGCCCAAGCCACTGCCCAAGCTCCCCTTGCGGTCTTCGCCTGCGATGCGTAGCCCCACAAAGCCAGAGACCTTCGGCAGACGGAAGCCCAGCTTCGTATAGCCCTCGATATTCCACTCTCTTAGCGTCAGCTCGTCGGCTCTACTGGTGAGGCGAGAGTCTACCGCTACACGGCTGACCTCGGCACCAGCGTAGAGTGTGAAGATGCTCGAGAGGCGATGCGTGAAGTCCAGGGCGATACGCGCGAAACGGTTGTCATCCTTAGTCGCTACATCCATAGCCCCCTGATCTCGGCGCAGGTCGGAGCTCCCACGCGAGCCCTCGGCAGTCGTCTGTAGGCTCCAGCGACTGGCGCGGAAGGTATGGAAGAGCGTGGCGTAGAGGTTCGACCACTTTATACGATTGCTCATCCCCTGCGAGAAGCGGAGGCGCTCGTCGGCATAGTTCCCGAGGAATTGCGCCCCGAGGGAATGCCCCTTGCCCAGCGTGAGGTCCGTACCCAGACCGACCTGATGGGAGACTCTGGGATCGACACGCAGGTCATCGACGACTCCAGAGGAGAGGGTCGTGGTCTCACGATAGCGCTTATTCCCCAGCGTGTAGGAGACGTAGGAGCGACTGCGACCATAGTTGAGATTGACCCGAGTGGAGAGCTGCTCGGAGAAGAGATGATTGTAAGTACCGACAAGGCTGGTGAAGCCCTTGACCCCCTCGTCGGCTCGCGTCTTACGCTTGATATTCAGGATCGGCGTCGTCACTCCGCTGTACTCGACTCCTGGCTCACGGATGAGCTCGACCTGCGCGATTTCGCTCACGGACATCCCTTGCAGGAGGGCGATGACTTCGTCTTGTGACATACGCTGGGGACGACCATCGATATAGACCGCCAGCTCCGAGATGCCGTAGAGCTTGAGCTTATTGGCGCCCTCTATCTGCAGGCCGGGGATAAGCTTCAGCCCATCCAGCACACTACCCCCACGGGCTTTGGCGAAGGCGGCTTCACCGAAGATGAGGGTCGAGCCTTCGTAGCGTACAAGGGGAGTCTTCCCCTCTACGACGACCGCCTCCAGCTCGCGGGTCAGCTCTATGGGAAGCGTACCCAGCTGGAGCCGCCCCGCAGGGAGCTCCAGCGAAGGGCGAAGGATGATGGTCTGCTGGACGAAGGTGGCTACAAGGCGATACGTACCCGTCGGGGCCTTGAGGAGGAAGTACCCCTTCTCATCGGTGAGCGCACTAAAGGGCGTGTCCGCTCCGTCGGCGGTACGCAGTACGACGAAGGCATTCACCAGAGGAGTCTTGTCCGTCTTGCTGACGAGGGTCCCCTCCAGCCACGCCTCATCGGGGCTTTGGGCTCTGAGGACTCCTCCGAAGGCAAGAGCGAGGAGGATAAGTAGGATGTGTCTCATAGGCTTATCTTCTCTTTGCTTAATTCTCTTTCCCACGTGGAGTGTGGGCTGCGTGTGGATTTAGTTGATAGAGAGGACGCGTCCTCCCACGTGAAGAGCTTACGCTATGTAAAGGAACGGATAATCCACCATATATAGCAGGGCTCTCGCAAGAATCTGTGCGACAGCTCTCTACAAGGTCGGTTTTTCGACCAGTACTGGTCGGTGAAGTGACCAGTACTACTTCACGTCGCGACCAGTACAGGTTGCTATGGGTGATCAGTACTGGTCCGATCGCTGACCAGTACTGGTCGCATTTGTCCCCTGCGGTACACAGCGAAGAGATAGCCCCTAAGAAGGCGCCTTTACTTCGGAGCAATCCCCCTTACTACAACGACTAATCCCCCAAGCCGAGAGGGCTCAGTCTCCCCCCGCACGGAGGAGGGAGAAATGTCCCACCGCACCTCTTCGATAGCGACCTATATTGGTCGGCGGGCTGACCTATATAGGTTCGCGTCGTGACCAATATAGGTACATACCATCGACCTATATAGGTCAGCCC
>ERZ651108.1491-NODE-1491-length-10126-cov-8.270281_pt1 | contig 10126 bp, 13 predicted proteins | sample MGYA00512173_ERZ651108 | MGnify/ENA metagenome assembly ERZ651108 | reverse complement strand
GCATCTACGAAGCCCCGGGCATGGCGTTGCTCCACATCGCCTACGAACGCTTGGTTACCGGCATCCACAACGAAGACACCATCGAACAATACCGCATCAACGGCTTACGCCTCGGCCGCCTGCTCTATCAAGGCCGCTGGTTCGACAGCCAAGCCCTGATGTTGCGCGAAACCGCCCAACGCTGGGTCGCCAAAGCCATTACCGGCGAAGTAACCCTCGAACTGCGCCGCGGCAACGACTACTCGATTCTGAACACCGAATCGCCCAACCTGACCTACCAACCGGAACGCCTGAGCATGGAAAAAGTCGAAGATGCCGCATTCACCCCGCTCGACCGCATCGGCCAGCTCACCATGCGCAACCTCGACATCACCGACACCCGCGCCAAACTCGGCATCTACTCGCAAAGCGGCTTGTTGTCGTTGGGCGAAGGTTCGGTATTGCCGCAGTTGGGCAATAAGAAATAAGGTTTGTTGCCCTACATCATTGGCAACTTAAGGGGTCGTCTGAAAAGACGATCCCTTATAAAGGAATCCCATGAAAGAATACAAAGTCGTCATTTATCAAGAAAACCTGCTGTCCAGCCTGTTTTTCGGCGCAGCCAAAGTCAATCCCGTCAAATTCAGCGCGTTCCTCAACAGCCAAACTCCAGAAGGTTGGCGTGTCGTAACCATGGAAAAAGACCAACGCCGTATGCTCTTATTTTTCAGACGTGAAGCCTACATCGTCATTTTGGAGCGGGAACGTGTTTAAGCTAGGCGTTTATGCCTGTCTCGGGCTGTTCGTCGGCTGGGTGTTGCTGCTGATTCTGCAACTTTGGTTTTCTTTTATCGAGGCAGAATTATTCTTCAAAATTACTCTGACCATGGCGGGGTTGTTTGTCATCATCCTCGCTGCCTTGCTGGTGTTCAGTCAGTATTTTTCCGAAAAGAAAATGAAAGACGACGGGTTTATCAACTGATGCGGCTCCGGACAAAACCTGCATCCAAACCATAATAGGTCGTCTGAAAAACCGTTTTCAGACGACCCCCACTATTTCCTCAAATCATTTGAAATCATGAAATTCTTCACACACTTTTATCTTGAAAACCATATGTATTTCAAGACGTAAGTAACAAAATGGAGGCTAAAAATCCCTGCAAGCCTTATCCTATAAGGCTTTAAAAGAGGTCAAAGGCTTTGAATACAAAAAATGCCCTTTTTGCGACTCAAAACAAGTCAAAAGGAACGGCTGCCGAAACGGCAAACAACGCTACAAATGCCATGCTTGCGGCAGACAGTTTGATGGCGGCAGACGGCTTAATCCGCAGGAAATATGGCAGGCATACAGCGAAGGCAAACAGACCGCCGCACAGCTTGCCAAAACTTACGGATGCAGTCGGCAGACTATTCTGAGGCATCTCAAAAAAGTTCAAATTAAGGTGCATTTCATTTCTCCCGCAGCAGCCAACGTCATCATGGACACCACTTACTTCGGACGCAGTTTCGGCGTCATGGTTTTGATAGACAGCATCAGCGGCAAAGCACTATCCGTCAGCGAAGTCAAATACGAAACCAACGAACAATATTTCACAGCAATAGGCAGCCTGAAAGCCAAAGGCATTGAAATACAGAGCATTGTTTGTGATGGGCGACGCGGTTTGGTACAGATGTTTCCTGATATTCCCGTACAGCTCTGTCAATTTCATCAGGTTAAAACCGCCAGTCGCTATTTAACGCGCAATCCCAAAACAGAAGCAGGCAAAGCACTTTGGCGATTGGCATTGACGTTGAAAAACAGTAAGCAATCCGACTTTGAACACGATCTGCAAACGTGGTTTGAGCAGTATCAAAGCTATCTGAACGAACGCACCTTTAACACCGAAACAGGCAAATCGCATTACACACATAAGAATATCAGGAGTGCGTATTTCAGCCTAAAACGCAATTTGGATTATCTGTTTGTGTTTGAGCAATATCCTGATTTAAACATCCCAAATACGACCAATCTGCTTGACGGCACATTCTCGGACATGAAACGACTTTTAGCGTGTCATCACGGCATGAGTAGGGAGAATAAGATTAGGTTTATTAAGGATTATTTCTCAATTAAATCTTAGGCTCAGCCTCCATTTTGTTACTTAGGGAGAATGTTCTCCGAAATAGCCTCCATTTTGTTACTTACGCCTATTTCAACGACTACTTGAAATACGTCCTCATTTTTGCCGCGCTCGTCGTCCTGTTGCTCGCCGTGTCGCAATACCTGCGCCACCGCATGGATACCAAATACCGCGACCTGAGCATCATTGCCCTGCTGCTGCTCATCCTCATCAGTGGTATCCAATACCTCTCATACAGCGAACGCCAAAACTTTGCCGCCGACACCTCGCGCATGGTCGGGTTTCTCAATGCCCTGATTGAAAACCAAAAAGTGGAAAAACGCGACATCAGCGTCAACAGCACGCACCTATACAACGGCATGATCGTCGGCATCAAAAACCAATACTACGAAGTCCATTTCAATCAAGACTTCTCCGCCTACACCCTGACCCCCACCAATCTGGTCAACAACAACATCGAACTCATCGACAAAGAATAACAGGACACACTCATGGAAGCATACTCCCTCCTTGCCTTCAAACTCCTTATGGGTATTTTAGGTTTGGTTTTGCAAATCAACCTCTTAGGTAAAGGCAATCTCGCCCCCACCTCCGCCATGGATCAAGTGCAAAACTATGTTCTCGGCGGCATCATCGGCGGCGTGATTTACAGCGACAGCGTCGGGCTTTTACAGTTTTTCCTCGTGCTGATTTTGTGGACGCTGTTGGTCTTGAGTCTGAAATTCATCAAAAACCACAACCGCTGGGTCAAATCCATCATTGACGGCAAATCCGTCTGGGTTATCGTCAACGGCAAAATCCAAACCGATGAATGCATGAAAAACGGCATCAGCGCACACGACCTCATGTTCAAACTCCGCGCCGCCGGCATCTACGAAATCTCTTCCATCAAACGCGCCGTCATGGAGCAAAACGGCCAGCTCACCGTCATTCAGTACGGCGATGAAAGCCTGCGCTATCCACTGATTACAGACGGCCAAGTCGACCCCGACATCCTCGAAATCATTAAGCGTGATGAAGAATGGTTGCAACAGGAACTCGACCGCCTCCACCTTGAAGCCTCGCAAGTCTATATCGGCGAATACATAGACGGAAAATTGGTGGCACACCGTTATCCTTCTTGATTTGAAAATAGCAGGCCGTCTGAAACCTTGATTTCAGACGGCCTTTTTGTATTCAGCCCAAATACTGATTTTTTAATCGCGATATTCAAACCTTGCACCCAAAAATTGAGCCAGTGCGGAGACGTGGGAATGTCGAGGGTCTTTGATGGCGGTCAGCAACAAGATATTGCCGTGTTGTTTTTCCAAATCCAGCAGCCGCTTGATGGCGGCTTGCTCCGTATCGCCATGCAGCTCTTCATGATAACGGCTGACAAAACCGTCGAAATTTTGAGCCGGATTTTCGTGATACCAGCGGCGCAGGTTTGCACTGGGCGTAATGTCTTTCAGCCAGAGCGCAGTGGCAAAAACCTCTTTGCGGACGCCGCGCGGATAGAGGCGGTCGATAAAGACGGCGGTTTGTTTAGAATCGGGTTGATAGGCGTAAATGCGCTGTACGGTAAACATTTTTTCTCGTCTCCAATGGATTCAGGCCGTCTGAAAATTCAGACGGCCTGATGTTTTTTAGGGTTTAAAACAGTTTTTTGACTTCGGCTTCGATGTCGTCGGCACGCATAAAGGTTTCGCCGATCAGGAAAGTATGCACGCCGTGGCCGCGCATGAAATCGACGTCTTCTTTGTTGCGGATGCCGCTTTCGGTTACAACGGTTTTGCCGTTCAATTCAGGCAAGAGGTCGAGGGTTTGTTGCAGGGTCACTTCAAACGTACGCAGGTTGCGGTTGTTGACGCCCCACAACGGCGTGGTCATGTTGCGGCATTTTTCCAGCTCGGACGCATCGTGCAATTCCAACAAGACAGTCATGCCCAATTCGTGGGCAACGGCTTCAAAACGCTCAAGCTGCTCGGCTTCCAATGCGGCGGCAATCAGAAGAATCGCATCCGCACCCCACGCGCGCGCCTGATAGATTTGGTATTCGTCGATGATGAAATCTTTACGCAAGACCGGCAGCGCCACGGCCGCACGCGCCTGTTTCAAATACTCGGGCGAGCCTTGGAAATAAGGTTCGTCCGTCAATACGGACAAGCAGGCCGCACCCGCTTTTTCATAGGCAACAGCAATTTCGGCAGGATGAAAATCAGGACGGATCAGGCCTTTGCTCGGGCTGGCTTTTTTGACTTCGGCAATAATGGCAGGCAGATTCTGCGCGTGTTTTTCACGGATCGAGCCGATAAAGCTGCGAACCGGCGCAGCAGCCTGCGCTTGGGTTTTGATGTCTTCCAAGGAAACGGCGGCTTTTTGGGCGGCCACTTCTTCTGCTTTGGTGGCAAGGATTTTGTTGAGAATATCGGTCATGGCGTTTTTCTATTGGGGCTGATTTTCGGATTTGAATCGTGCAACATGCTGACGAAGATTAGATTTCAGACGGCCTGAATGCCGCTATTTTAATGGTTTGAAAAAAGGCGGGCAAGAATGCCCGCCTTTGTGTCTGCTTCAATTTAGTGATGAATGCCCAAAACGGACGCGTTGTGGCTGATGATTTCGTCCGCCAAAGTCGGATTGTCGTTCAGCTTGATACCGTAGCCGGGCACCAATTCTTTCAGACGGCCTGACCATGCCTCGATATGGCCTGGGAAGCATTGGTTGATCAGCTTAATCATCAAAGGCACGGCGGTTGATGCGCCTGGAGACGCGCCCAGCAATGCGGCCAGCGAGCCGTCGGCATGGGCGACGATTTCGGTACCGAATTGGAGAACGCCGCCTTTTTTCGGGTCTTTTTTGATGATTTGTACGCGTTGACCGGCAGTAATCAGTTCCCAGTCGTCAGGGTTTGCTTCAGGATAGTATTCGAGCAGGGAGGAGAAGCGTTCTTCTTTGGTTTTGCGCAATTCGCCCAGCAGGTATTTGGTCAGCGGCATATTAGCCCAACCGGCGCGGAGCATAGGATAGAGGTTGTCCATTTGGATGGACATCGGCAGATCCATGAGCGAGCCTTGTTTGAGGAAGTTGGGGCGGAAGCCTGCATACGGGCCGAACATCAAATGGCGTTGGCCGTCCACATTGCGGGTATCCAAATGCGGAACGGACATAGGGGGCGCGCCGACGGAGGCTTGGCCGTACACTTTGGCGTTGTGTTGCGCGGCCGTTTCGGGATTGCTGTTGCGGAAGAAGAGGCCGGAAACCGGAAAGCCGCCGTAGCCTTTGCCTTCGGGGATACCGGATTTTTGCAGCAGGGTCAGTGCGCCGCCGCCTGCGCCGAGGAAGACGAAACGGGTGCGGAGTGTCAACGGGTCGTCATCGTCTTTGGTGCTGCTGGTTTTCAGCACCCATGCGCCGTCCGATTCGCGGTTGAGGTCGTCGACATGACGGTTGAATTTGATTTTTACGCCTTTGTCGCTCAAGTATTTGACCATCTGGCGGGTCAGGCTTCCGAAATCGACGTCTGTGCCTTCGGCGGAGTAGTTGGCGGCGATGGATTGGTTTTCATCGCGGCCGTTGATAACCAGCGGCGCCCATTCGGCAATTTTGGCACGGTCGGTAGAAAACTCCATTTTTTCAAAGAGTTTTTGGTTTTTGAACACGTCGAAACGTTTTTGCAGATAACTGCAATGGTCGGCGTTCATCACCAGCGACATATGGGGAACGGAATTGATGAAAGTGCGGTCGGTCAGTTTGCCTTCTTCGACCAAAGTCGCCCAAAATTGGCGGCTGATATGGAATTGTTCGGCAATATTGAGGGCACGGGTCGGATCGATCGTGCCATCGGCAGTCAGGGGCGCATAGTTCAATTCACACAGCGCAGAGTGTCCCGTACCGGCATTGTTCCATGCATTTGATGATTCCAACGCTACATCTTCCAAGCGTTCGATCAGGGTGATTTCCCAAGATGGTTCGAGTTCTTTGAGCAATACGCCCAAAGTGGCGCTCATAATGCCGCCGCCTACTAATACGACATCGGTTGCTTCAGCCATGGTTTTACTCCTACTAAAGTCAGGCATGGTTTGCCTTGTGGTTATCTATCATTATAAACAACTGATTTCAGAGGAATTGTTTTGTTTTTTGTAGTGTGTGAAACTTTTTTGCCTGCTGAGTTTCCGAGCGTAAAGGGCGGGAGGCAGTTTCGGTTTGGGTTCCAGATTTCAGGTCTTTATAATATGTTATTGAGAATTTAGTAGATTTTACGGAGAAATGCAAAGATTTTCTGTTCGGTTCATATAAAAATAAGAGACCAGGCCGTCTGAAAACGTTTTTTTAACCTTTATCCGCCAACGTTTGCCAAGAAAAAAGAATTTTTCATTTCTTTTTTAATTGACCGTTTTTGTCAGCAATTTCAGCGCTAACAAACGTGAATCAACCGCCAATCTGCTATCATTTCGACTTATCCCACAACAAGGCAAACCGCCATGTATCTGACACAAGAAAAGCCCTACCGCCCCCTATTGGTCGCACTGATGTTCCTCACCCTGCCGCTGGCGATGATATTGCACAATATCGTGCAAATCGCCTTTTCAGACGGCCAAGGCCTGCTGGTCACGGTCAAAGACGGCGCGTGGGCATGGCAAAGCGGTTGGCAGGATTCCGTCGCATGGTTTGTCTGCGGCATGTTTGCCTTCCTCAACCTGCCGATTGCAGGCGGGCTGACCAAGCTGGCGTATAAAAAAATGATGCGCAGGCATTCGCGTTATGCCATCTTCCTTGCCGGTGTCGCAGCGTGTGCCTCGGCGGCGGCAGGTTTGATTTTTGAAGCCATCTTAGGCAATGCCGCATTGGCAGGTATGCGCGGACAAGGCGTGTTTTACTACACCCTCTCCGTATGGATCATCGCCATGCTGACCCTGCCCAAACAGCTCACGCGCGCGCCAGAGCAGCCCATCGTCTTTCACAAAATGAAACGTTGATTCAACAGGTACAAACATTTTCAGACGGCATGCTTTCCGTTACCATTACATCCAACGCGTTTTAACCAATAAGGAATAACAAATGAATCAGGCGCAACAGCTCCGCGACGGCATACAGGCACTGGGTTTGGACATCGACGAAGCCAAACAGGCCAAACTGCTAGACTATGCCGCCCTGCTGCAAAAGTGGAACAAAACCTACAACCTGACCGCCCTGCGCGATCCCGCCCAAACCGTCAGCCACCACCTGCTCGACAGCCTGACCCTCTTGCCCTATATCGAACACGCCCAAACCATGCTCGACGTCGGCTCCGGCGGCGGACAGCCCGGCATACCCACCGCCATCTGCCGCCCCGACCTTGACATCACCCTCCTCGATGCCAACACCAAAAAAACCGCCTTTCTGCAACAAGCCGTCATCGAACTCGGCCTAAAAAACGTCCGCGTCATCAGCGGCCGCGTAGAAGCCGCCGCCGACTGCCGCGCCGACGTCATCACCAGCCGCGCCTTTGCCGAACTTGCCGACTTCGTCAACTGGACCGAGCACCTCATCAAAGACGGCGGCTACTGGGCGGCCATGAAAGGCGTATACCCGCAAGAAGAAATCGACAAACTGCCCGAAAGCGTCGCCGTAGAAAAAGTCGAAGCATTGCACGTCCCCCAACTCAATGCCGAACGCCATATCGTCATCATCCGCAAAAAGGCCGTCTGAAAACAACCCAAGCATACCGAATAACGGTACAATCCAGCCATCCACACTTAACACGACAGCAAAGCACATGAGCGCACAAATCCTCGCCGTCGCCAACCAAAAAGGCGGAGTCGGCAAAACCACCACCACCGTCAACCTAGCCGCCTCCCTAGCCTCCAAAGGCCGCCGCGTCCTCGTCGTCGACCTCGACCCCCAAGGCAACGCCACCACAGGCAGCGGCATCAACAAAGCCACCATCGAAAACGGCGTTTACCAAGTCGTCCTCGGCGAAACCGACATCCCCAACGCCATCGTCCGCAGCAAAGAAGGCGGCTACGACGTATTGGGCGCCAACCGCACACTGGCCGGCGCAGAAGTCGAACTCGTCCAAGAAATCGCACGCGAAATCCGCCTCAAAAACGCTCTGCAGCTCGTTGCCGACGACTACGACTACGTCCTCATCGACTGCCCTCCGTCCCTGACCCTGCTCACCCTCAACGGCCTGGTCGCCGCCAACGGCGTCATCGTCCCCATGCTTTGCGAATACTACGCCCTCGAAGGCATTTCCGACTTAGTGGCCACCGTCCGCAAAATCCGCCAAGCCATCAACCCCGACCTCGACGTAACCGGCATCGTCCGCACCATGTACGACAGCCGCAGCCGCCTCGTCGTCGAAGTCAGCGAACAGCTCAAACAACACTTCGGCAACCTGCTCTTCGACACCGTCATCCCCCGCAACATCCGCCTCGCCGAAGCCCCCAGCCACGGCCTCCCCGCCCTCGCCTACGATGCCCACGCCAAAGGCACCCAGGCTTATCTCGACTTGGCCGATGAACTGATTGCACGGTTGGAAAAATAAACAGAAATATGAATATAAAAAGGCCGTCTGAAAGTTGGGAAATACTTTCAGACGGCCTTTGGTTTGATTGGAAAGAAAATTCTTAAGAGACCGCGTGCGTGCGTATCGCACACACCCTACACATAAATTTCAAATTCTTTGTGATTCGTAGGTAGGGTGTGTGCCCGAAGGCACATACGCGGTTTGATGTAGGCGATAGCTTGTATAAATTTCAAACTCTTTATGATTCATAGGTAGGGTGTGTGCCCAAAGGCACGCACGCGGTTGCATGGAGGCTACGGCTTGCTTATTTTAATATAATTAATTGATTTTAATAAATTAAATATTTCTTTTACAGCATAATTCATACCTAAAAAATTATTAATTTACCCTTAAATAAAGTTATTTAAGATAATACGTTGACAAAAAATCTCTACTAACATATAATCAAGGAAAATAAATTTTAACTGGTGGCTGATATGAACTTAAATAACCTTATTAATTCACTAAAAGAGGCTTATTTACGCCTTGTTAGTGAATTTGGTAGTGAGCATGTTGGTCGATATTACGTACCTTACGATCTGTTAAAAGAGGAGTTAGGTTACAAACGTGCAACAAAAAAAATGCTTGAAACTTCTATGTTAATTTTAAGGCAAGCTGGTTTTGAAGTATCTGATGAACCGGCTAATAGGGCTCTTTTAGTGAAAGTCGATATTAACTCACTTTCTTATATGGATAGCGAACGTTTAGCTAAAGCATTAGAGCAATATCGAAATAAACCTCATGGATAAAATAAAGCCGACCTTAATTATTGACGTAATTAAGGTCGGCAGGTAGGTATTCAATGTTGACGCATTGAATACAATGCAGCATTCCCAGCCGCTCATTACAACAGCAACTAGGTTATAAACTGCTAACTTTCTGACTAAAAGTTCTTAGATTTTAACCATAACGTCTGCGATTGTCTACTATCCGTTAAGCGTTGGGCAACATCCTCGGATAGAAAGTGTATATATGTATACAGACGATCGAGGCACTTTTATCTTACGTTGGACTCGTAAATTGCCCAATGGTAAGGTAATTCGTGCTAAAGGAAAGCCTTTTAAAATCTATATTTCAAAGTAATTGTGTTGAGGTATTTTTAATACATTACAATTTGCAAGCCGTTTGGTTATAAGCCAAACGGCTTTTTGTTGCACAATGAACAAGTTTTACAAAAACAATCCTAATATAGAAATTTACATACCGAATTTTCCCCACTCCTTCAACAACCTCTTCACCGACACCGGATACGGTGTCTTCAATTCCTGTGCAAACAGCGACACTCTCAATTCTTCAATCATCCATTTAAACCCTGCAAGGCCGTCTGAAACGGGTAGTCCTTGTTTCACCAAACTGTCGGTTTTTTCTTGCCACATTTGTTCCAGCTCTTGAATATCGGCTTCGCGGGCTGCGTCGCGGGCGGGGTTGCCGCTGTATTTTTCGAGGCGCAGGGTCATGGCTTTGAGGTAGATGGGGAGGCGCGGCCATTGTGCCCACG
>ERZ651108.1480-NODE-1480-length-10191-cov-13.041535_pt1 | contig 10191 bp, 7 predicted proteins | sample MGYA00512173_ERZ651108 | MGnify/ENA metagenome assembly ERZ651108 | reverse complement strand
ATGACATCTATTGGAAAGATAAGAAACTGAGCGGAACACTGATTGAAACAAAGCTTGCTGCGGGGCGTATAAAAGACTGTGTCTTTGGTGTGGGACTAAATGTAAATCAGGAAACGTTCCATAGTGACGCTCCTAATCCCGTTTCTCTCTGCCAGATATTAGGGCATGAGGTTGACAAAGAAGAACTATTGAAAAAGATTATCAAGAAGTTCTCAGAACTCTATCGGCTGTTAGAGATGGGCGGATATAATGATATCAGTGCAATGTATCACGAAGCTTTGTATCGACGTGGAGGCTTTCATAAGTTCCGTGATGCTGATGGTGAGTTTGAAGGTGCTATCGTTGAAGTAGAAGACGATGGGCATCTCATCCTCCGTGACAGCAAGGGTATGATACGTGAATATCAATTTAAAGAAGTAGAATTTATTATATAATAAGGTGTTTGGGAAAGTAAAGAAGTTCCTTCAACTCCTTCAACTCCAAAAATAATGGCAAGATTTAAAAGAATTCTCTTGAAACTTTCGGGTGAGAGTTTGATGGGAAAACAGGGCTTCGGTATCGACCCTGAGCGTCTTAGCGATTATGCTAAGCAGATTAAGGAAGTACATGAAATGGGTGTACAGATTGGTATCGTAATCGGTGGTGGCAACATCTTCCGTGGTTTGAGCGGTAGTCAGAAAGGCTTCGACCGTGTGAAAGGCGACCAGATGGGTATGTGTGCTACTGTTATCAACTCTCTTGCTCTTAGCTCAGCACTTGAGGCAATCGGTGTGAAAGCTAAGGTCTTGACCGCTATCCGTATGGAACCAATCGGTGAGTTCTATAGCAAGTGGAAGGCTATTGAGGCTATGGAGGCAGGTTATGTTTGTATCTTCTCAGCTGGTACTGGTAGTCCTTACTTTACTACTGACACTGGTTCAAGCTTGCGTGGTATTGAGATTGAGGCAGACGTAATGCTTAAGGGTACACGTGTAGATGGTATCTATACAGCCGATCCAGAGAAAGACCCAACGGCAACAAAGTTCTCTGAAATCACATATGATGAGATTTATAATAAGGGTCTTAAGGTAATGGATCTTACGGCAACGACCATGTGTAAGGAGAATGACCTACCTATTTATGTCTTCAATATGGACGTTGTTGGTAATCTGAAGAAGGTTATGGACGGTGAAGATATAGGTACGTTGGTACATAATTAATGCTGATTATTCTTAAATGAATAGCTGTTGCAGCAGGTAGGTGACTACCTGTCTGCAACAATATACGTAAAATAAAAATCGACGAGAGAACTCATCTTAATCCTGAAAACCTTTTGAACATAGATTGATAAAAAGTTATTGGATATAAATATTAAATATATACATTATGTAATGTTATAAAAATAATTTTCTTATCTTTGCAGTTCAAATTCTAATAGTATAAAACGATGAAAAGAAGAAATACACTATTTATCCTCTTTACGCTGTTGTTTAGCCTCACAGCTATGGCACAGCAGAACCCTGTTCACTTTTCTGTACAACAGAAGCAGGTTTCACCAACAGAGGTAGAGGTTATCTTCACAGCGAAGATTGACCAGGGATGGCATGTATATTCAACGAATCTTCCTGCTGATGGTCCTACATCTGCATCTTTACATGTAGACAAAGCAGAGGGCGTAACACCAGTAGGTAAGCTCACAACACGTGGTAAAGAGTTGAATGTCTATGATAAGACTTTCGAGATGAAACTACGTTATTTCGAGAATAGCGTTGGTTTCGTTCAGCGTTACAAGATAACAGCTAAGACCTATAGTATAAAGGGTTACTTGGAATATGGTGCTTGTAACGATGAGATGTGTTTGCCACCAACACAGGTAGAATTTAATTTCAAAGGTAATGGACCTGCTTCCGCTCCCGCAGCAACACCAACAGCTGCTAACGCAGAAACGGAAAAAACAACGACAGCTGCTACTGATGTAGCAGCTGATGGTTTATCTGCACTTACCGCAATGACTGCAGATACTGCAAAAAAGTCTGATGTGTTACCAGCTGATACTGCAGGGGCTCTAAAGCAGGAGAATGCACAAGTAAATGCAGATGTTAACTTATGGCAACCTGTTATCAAAGAGTTGTCAGCCTTCAATAGCACCAAGGATAGTACTAATAGCTCTCTTTGGAGTATTTTCTTTATGGGTGTTTTGGGTGGTTTCATTGCTTTGCTCACTCCTTGTGTATGGCCTATCATTCCAATGACGGTAAGTTTCTTCCTCAAGAGAGCGAAGGATGACCGTAAGAAGGGTATTCGTGATGCAGTGACATACGGCTTGTCAATCATTGTCATTTATATGGGTTTGGCAACGCTTGTTACTTGGGCTTTCGGTCCACAGAAGTTGAATGAGTTGGCAACAAATGCACCGTTCAATGTGTTCTTCTTCCTTTTGTTAGTAGTCTTTGCATTCAGTTTCTTTGGATGGTTTGAACTTCGATTGCCTTCTTCATGGGGTAATGCGGTTGATAATAAGGCTTCTGCGACAACAGGTTTGCTTTCTATCTTCCTTATGGCATTCACCTTGTCATTGGTAAGTTTCTCTTGTACAGCTCCTGTCGTAGGTCTTCTCCTTGTTCAGGCAGCAACAAGTGGTGACTGGGTAGCTCCTGCAGTGGGTATGTTTGGTTTTGCTTTGGCTCTTGCCTTGCCATTTACCTTCTTTGCTCTCTTCCCAACTTTACTTAAGAAAGCACCAAAGTCTGGTTCATGGATGAACATGATTAAGGTTGTATTGGGTTTCATCGAGTTGGCATTCTCACTGAAGTTCTTGTCAGTAGCCGACCTCGCATACGGCTGGCATATTCTTGATCGTGAGACATTCCTCTCTATTTGGATTGTCCTCTTTGGTCTCTTGGGTCTTTACCTCATTGGTAAGCTTAAGTTCCCACATGATGATCCAGATCAGAAGGCTATGCCTGTACCTGCTATCATGCTTGGTCTTTGTTCATTGGCATTCTCTGTTTATATGCTTCCAGGACTCTGGGGTGCTCCTTCTAAGGCAGTTAGTGCGTTCGCACCACCTATTAACACACAGGATTTCAACCTTGCTCCACAGACGGTACATGCTGCTTATACAGATTATGATGAGGGTATGCGTGCAGCTGCTGCAGCTGGTAAGCCTGTCTTGGTTGACTTTACAGGCTTCGGATGTGTGAACTGTCGTAAGATGGAGGCATCTGTATGGACTGATTCACGTGTAGCAGAAAAGTTGAATAAGGACTATGTTCTCATCTCACTTTATGTAGATGATAAGACACCATTGAAGCAGCCTGTAGAGGTGAAACTCCCTGACGGAACATCACGTACACTGCGTACTATCGGTGACAAGTGGAGCTATTTGGAGCAGACTAAGTTCGGTTATCTTGCTCAGCCATTCTATGTGCCTTTGGACAATGCGGGTAAACCATTGAATGGTAGCTTTAGTTTTAAGGAGGATGTACCTGCTTATCTTGAGTTCCTTGATAAGGGATTGGAGAATTATCGTGCACAGCATCAGTAAGATTTTTACGTGATAACATAGCTTTTTGCTATCTATATAGATAGTAGAAAGACGACAGTTATAACTTCAAAAAGGGGTTGTATCAAAGAAACCGTTAGTGGTTTTGTTTTGATACAACTCCTTGTTTTTATGTTGGTTATACGAACTACGGGTTAAAAAGAGTGGTTTGTGTAATCTTGTAAGTGATCGCTGAATAAGTTAACTATCAATGTCTTTATGCTTCGTAACAATCATAATGCACTCTTTATGTCATCTTTTCCCGATATATTGATGGTCAGCACACTTTGTGTTGATGGTTAGTACTATTGGTGCGGAGCCTTAGCACCAATGGTGCGGAGCATGAGATAGACTTCAAAAGTTGGTTGATATGCGAGCAACTTGAAGTAAGTTGTTTTCAATTTTAGCCTCTAAAAGCAAAATATTTTTGATACTACGGAATGTAGACACTGATAGAATAGTAAACTTTTGTCAGTCAGAAGCGAGCGTTTGTGTGTATAAGGATGTTTTTAAAAAATTATTGAAAAGCAATCAGAACATAAAAGTAAAAAAGTATAAGGGAATCTTATACGAATTTGACACATCGTTTATCTTTTACTATCATTTCGTAAAGAAAATGCCATTAAAATGTATATTTGGCTATCAAAAATTAATAATAATGAAAGGAATTCTTTATTTTTAATAATAAAATAGCTTGGTTTTTTGTTTTTTTTCGTACTTTTGCAGAATAAATTATAATAGGTATTGTCTACCTGTGAAGGGACTATCTCAATAGTATTAATAGAAATGAAGATTTCTTTTCTTCTCTCTGAACAATTATTAACGTAAGAGTTTTCGAGTAAAAAAGATTGTAATTTCAAGTAACAAAATTCATAATTTTAGAGAACGATGCAGAAGATTAAATTCCTCCAACGCATAATATGTGTTCTTCTTTTGAACCTTTTATGTTTTGGTCCATTAAGTCTCCCCATGTCAGCGCAGGACCTGAATGGCGCAAAAGTAACTCTTTCTATGCATGATGCAACGGTAGAGGATTTCGCCAATGAGGTCGCAAAGCAGACAGGATTAAATGTAAAGTTTGCGGATGAAGGCGTGAAGGCACTCAAGGGTGTTACTCTTGACGTGCGTGATCAGTCAGTATCAAGTTTGTTACTGAACTTGGCAAACCAGTTCCCACTTTCATACACGGTTGAGGGTAATACCCTAACGCTTGCAAAGAAGGAAACTGTACAGCGTAAGGGCGGCGTTCGTGGTCAGGTTACTGATAGTAGCGGTGAGCCAATCATCGGTGCAGTTATCCGTGTGGATGGCGTAAATGGTGGCTATGTGACTGATATCAATGGTGAATATGAGATTAAGACCGACCTTAAAGAGGTACACATGAATGTGTCATATATCGGTTATAAGACTGTTACTAAGACTGTAAAGAATGGTGCTACAGCCAATATTACTTTGCGTGAAGACTCAAAGGAAATGCAGGAGGTCGTTGTGACGGGTTATCAGACTAAGAATAAGAATTCGTTTACAGGTTCTCAGGTGGCTGTAAGTCGTGACCAATTGATGAATGTGGGTACGAAGAATGTGTTGCAGAGTATTGCAAGTTTCGTTCCTGGTATGGTCATTGCAGATGATAATCTCAAAGGTTCTGACCCTAATAAGGTGGCAGAACTCAATATCCGTGGTCGTGCAACCTTCGAAGGACAAGCCAATACACCAGTCTACGTGGTAGATGGTGCGCAGGTTTCTGCTGAGTATGTTGCCGATATGGATATGAATGATATCGAGACAGTTACCGTATTGAAGGATGCTTCTGCATCTGCTCTTTATGGTGCGAAAGCTTCTGCAGGTGTTATTGTTATTACAACAAAGACCTTGAAGGGTGGTAAGTTGAAATTGAACTATAGTGGAACAGTACGTTTGTCAACACCTGATTTGTCCGACTATAATTTGTTGAATGCACGTCAGAAGTTGGAGTATGAGCGTCTTGCTGGTTTGTTTACAGATACAAGTCCTTCAACTCAATATACGCTTGACAAGGATTATGCACGTATATATAATGATATTCAGAGAGGTGTTGAGACTGACTGGCTGTCTAAGCCACTGCGTAATGCTATCTCACAGTCACACAGTTTGAGTGTAGATGGTGGTGATGACCGTGCAAAGTATAATCTCGGTATTCGTTATGGTAAGGATGCTGGTGTTATGAAGGGTTCTGATCGTACTCGTCTTTCAACTAACTTCCGTCTCTCTTACAATATTGCAGGTAAGTTCTTTGTATCAAACAGTTCGACACTTTCATCTGTGACAAGTAACGTGTCACCTTATGGTGATTTCTCAGACTGGGTTAAGATGAATCCTTATGAGAATCCATATAACTCTGATGGACAGTTGCGCTCTTCACTCTATCATGACTTGGCGAACCCATTGTATGATGCTTCGTTGGGTAGTTATAGTAAGACAAATAACTTTGACTTCCTCAATACGACCAGTATTCAGTTGTGGTTCGGTGAGAAGATTCGTTTGGATGGAGACTTTACAGTCGACCGTAGCAAGCAGGATAGACGCTCTTTCACATCTCCTTTTGCTTACAGCGAGATTCGTAATAAGTCTGCTGATCAGCGTGGTTCATTGTCTGATAACTGGGTAAATACCACAACGTTGCAGGGAAAAGCAATGTTATCATATAATAACTACTTCTTTAAGAAGCTCTTCCTTACTGCAATGGGAGGTGGAAGTATTGAGTCTACGTCGTCAGATGCCGCTACTCCTGTTAACTCTGTTTTATCATTCATTATTTTTGTATACTGTGGTGAAGTTACTAATAATCGTTTTACTTCTTCATCATTTTCTGAACTAAATGCTTGTGACATGTATGATGGTATTGATGATACTGCATTGTACATAGACATTAAATGTGCCCATGATGTCGATACTCCCATAACTGTTTTACCGCCAGATACTATTTTCTTAGCAGTTTTCTTAATAATACCTTCAGAGTCTTTTGCTTGTGTCTGTGATGCGTGTAATAAAGTAGTCAATTGATTTTTATCTTCTGATGAAATATTCTTTGATTTTGAGAAGAGCTTATTAAGAGCATCACTTGCTGTATTAAATCCTACTTGAGCAATCTTTAGTAGTTCTTTATATCTACCACCAGGTATTAATATAATTGATGCAACAGCAACTGTTGTTACTACTGGGTGCTTCTTCATAAATTTAAGAATAAGCATTCCAATACCTTTTATACCACCAGCAATTTTAGATATCAATTCACCAAATTTCTCATACCAAGCTTTTTTCTTCATGATATCTTTTTCAAAATTTTGGGGTACTGCTACCTGCTCATCATTACCTAATATCTTATCTATTATATTACCAACCATAGTACTGATTTTTTTAAATATATCTCTGATAACACCTATCAATTTAGATAGGATACTATTTTCTTTATCATCAACAATATTTTTTTCTTCAGTATAGTATGTATTGTTAATAAATGATTTTATATAGTAATCATATTCTATATTTTGATATTGAGTAAATAAATTATCGAATTTTCTATATAATCCCATAGTTTTTATTATCCTTATCATTTTATATCTTAATTGAATGTCATTATATGGTTTAAGAAAACGATACATTAATAAAAAATGTAAAGGAATAAGGTATTTAACTATGAATATAAATAGCAAGATAGATTCATTGTTCTATATATATGACTCTTTTGACACAGATATGTATATTGAGTCATTTATCGATGATAATGGGTCTGTTAAAATATTTACAGAAAAAGCAGGTATGTTATCAAGAATAGTAGAGGCTATTAAAACATTATGCCAGAAAGTTGTTGATACTATTACTGGTATTGTAGATAAGGTAACATCTGGTTTCAAAGGTACAGTTCAAGTTCCTAAAACTACTATCGAAGAGACTAATAAACTAACAACATATGCTGCTGATTTGCAGAAAACAGTATCTAGTGGTACTAAAGGAATTGCAGCAAGAGCAAAGGAGTTTATTAAGAAACATCCAAAGGCTACTGTAGCAGGAGTTACAGCGGCTGGTGCTGCAGCATTTGTTATATTAAAACCTGATCAGTTTAAAGAGCTTAATGAAAAAAGAAAAAATGCTATTAATCAGATTAAAGGTGCTATGCATAATATAAAAGTAGGTGCTGAAGTTGTTAGCCCAGAAGAGTATGAAAAAGCTATGAAGGGTAATGGTAAGAACAAAGGTGTTGTAGTTGATGCAGCCTGGAGAGAGGTTTCTAGCGAGAATGCTGATTTACTAAGAAATGTTCAAGACTGGGTTCATGGTGCTCAAATAGAGACATCAAATTATAAGTTAATAGATGCTGCTTAATAATAAAAAAAAGATGGTTCAGGACTTAGCCTGAACCATCTTTCTTAATCTTAGTACACGATCTGTTAAATCGTGTATTAATGCATCTTCCCTTGAGGGGAATGCACTTTTATCAAGGTTACAAATGGTTGCGAAACGATGTGTATCATCTCGTAATTCTTTGCAAACTTCCTCTCCTAACAAAACGTAGGTGAGTAGGTTAATCTGTGTTTCGAGGTCTTTAATAGACTCTGGATTTACAGCTGCTATATTTTTATTTCTTTTCATAGATGTCTCCTTTCAAAAGACTTAATTTATTTTATTATTACACAGAAATAATATATTACCGTGTTTCGTTGATATAGGTATAAATATACTGACAATGACTTTACAATATTTTAATACTTGGAAAGGACTGAAATTAAGATGAAGTCTAAAAGAAGAATTTATTGCAAATTCTGTGATTATTTCTGTTTTGATCCAGATGATTATGCTTCTCATTTAGAGAAGAAACATGCTGACTCAATTCCTGAAGATATGACTCCTCACCAGTTTGCTTATTATTTAAAAACTGGAAAGACTCATGGGAATTGTGTCATATGTAAAAATAAAACATCTTGGAATAAAATCACTAATAAATATAATAGATTTTGTAATAACCCAAAATGTAAAGATAGATATAGGGAAATCTTTAAAAATAGAATGGTTGGTAAGTATGGTAAAACTACTTTACTTAATGACCCAGAACAACAAAAAAAGATGTTAGCTAATAGGTCTATTAGTGGTAAATACTTATGGAGAGACCATGTACATGAATCTACCTATACAGGTAGTTATGAAAAATCATTTCTTGAGTTTCTTGATAAGATAATGAATTTTGACCCTGATGATTTATTATCACCATCACCTCATACATACTGGTATATGTATGAAGGAAAAAAGCACTTTTATATACCAGATTTCTATGTTCCATCACTTAATCTTGAGATAGAGATAAAAGATGGTGGAGATAATCCTAATATGCATCATAAGATACAAGATGTAGATAAGATTAAAGAACAAGCTAAAGATGATGTTATGAAGAATAATCAAACTAATTATTTGAAGATAGTAAATAAGAAGAATGAGGATTTCTTAAAGTATCTATCATTAGCACGAGAGAATTCATTAGATGATAAAGAAAAATCTATTTATATGGTAGAAAAAGATTTATCAATAGATGAGTTAAATAAAATATATACGGAGGGATACAACGAGTGAATTGGAAATATAAAGAACCCTTAAAAGATAAGAACGTATTTAAAGAGATAGAAGACAAATATGATATAAAAATTCCTGATACACTAAAGAGGCTGGTAATTGATGCTAACGGAGCAACTCCTGAACATTATAGAACCATGGTTAATAACACTGAGAGAGTATTTGCTGTTGTATTGTCATACAATAGAGGTGACCATGATAATGTTTATACATCTCTGGATAGATTTATAAAGAAAGGATTATTACCATTTGGTGAAGACCCATTTGGTAATATATTCTGTATAGAACTGAAAAGTAACAAGGTTGTATTTTGGAATCATGAATTTGATAAGACTGTACCAGCTCACTCAAGTCTATCAACATTCATTAACAGCCTATATTAATGATGTGAAAGGAAAAAAGTGTATGATGGAATATAATTTTTATAGATTGAATAAGTTTGATATTATTTTCTTATTTGAAAACTTAGAGTCTTTAACTCTATCGACAAAAACAAAATTAATCATCAATAAAGATAATATTATCGATGACTTAAGAAATAGATTAACTGATTCTGAGATAGATAAATTATCAAATATATCATTGAATATATCGATATCTGATAAACTCACTAAATTACCAATAGAAAATAGAACTAATCTTTTATCTAGTGTAATACAAATGAGTTCAGAATCTATAGAAGACATAGTTACTATAATAAAAACTTTTAGAAATACAGTTGCTAAGATAGGACCTAAAGATTCTCATGAAATATATAATGCATTCTATACGCATATACTAAAAGATAAAATAACTGTGTTTAGTATATTAGAGAAATCTTTACAATCTAATGATATTGATGAAGTATTAACTAGGTCACCTATCAAAACCATTTATGATATATGGTTATTAGCAAAAAAATCTCGTGTAACTGCTATTGCAACAAATATATTATATAATGCATTAAAGATAGATGATGAAAGTATTCGTGATTTCTTAATCCAGTCAATACAGATAATGAATGGTTCTGGTAATGATGATGTCATATATATAATAAAACAAGTTGAAGATACTGGTTTAGCTGAATA
>ERZ651108.1462-NODE-1462-length-10272-cov-16.374670_pt1 | contig 10272 bp, 9 predicted proteins | sample MGYA00512173_ERZ651108 | MGnify/ENA metagenome assembly ERZ651108 | reverse complement strand
CTTTTTATTGTTAGGATTAATCACCAAGTCCGATACGTTCAAAGATATCATCCACACGTTTAGTGTAGTATGCAGGATTGAAGATTTCATCGATTTCATCTTGAGTGAGGCGTGATGTCACTTCTGGATCTGCTTCGAGAAGCGGTTTGAAATCTACTTGGTTATCCCAGGAGTAGGCTGTTTTCGGTTGCACCAAATCATAAGCTTGCTCACGTGTCATACCTTTCTCAATCAAGGTTAACATGGCACGTTGGCTAAAGATAAGACCAAACGTAGAGTTCATGTTACGGATCATGTTTTCTGGGAAGACCGTCAAGTTCTTGACGATATTTCCAAAACGGTTGAGCATGTAGTCGATCAAAATAGTCGTATCCGGTGTGATGATACGCTCAGCAGATGAGTGGGAAATGTCACGTTCGTGCCAGAGAGCGACGTTCTCATAGGCTGTCACCATGTGACCACGGATGACACGCGCCAAACCTGTCATATTTTCAGAACCGATAGGGTTGCGTTTGTGAGGCATTGCTGAAGAACCTTTTTGACCTTTAGCAAAGAACTCTTCCACTTCGCGCTGCTCAGATTTTTGCAAACCACGAATCTCAGTCGCCATACGCTCGATTGAAGTCGCAATGCTGGCAAGAACTGCAAAGTACTCAGCGTGAAGGTCACGAGGAAGGACCTGTGTTGAGATTTCTTGAGCACGGATACCCAGCTTGTCGCAGACGTATTGCTCTACAAATGGTGGGATGTTAGCAAAGTTCCCAACCGCACCCGAAATCTTACCGGCTTCCACACCAGCAGCTGCATGCTCGAAACGCTCGATATTGCGCTTCATTTCGCTGTACCAAGTCGCCAATTTAAGACCAAAAGTTGTAGGTTCAGCGTGCACACCGTGGGTACGCCCCATCATGATGGTGAACTTGTGCTCCTTAGCCTTATCAGCGATGATGTTAAGGAAGTTTTCAAGGTCACGACGGATGATGTCGTTGGCTTGCTTATAAAGGTAACCATAGGCCGTATCCACCACGTCAGTAGAGGTCAAACCATAGTGAACCCACTTACGCTCTTCACCAAGAGTCTCTGAAACCGCACGCGTGAAAGCAACCACATCGTGACGAGTTTGCTGCTCAATCTCCAAAATACGGTCAATGTCAAAGTCCGCTTTTTCGCGAATCAAAGTCACATCTTCCTTAGGGATTTCCCCCAACTCAGCCCATGCCTCGTCAGCCAAGATTTCCACCTCAAGCCAAGCACGGTATTTATTTTCTTCACTCCAAATGTTCGCCATCTCAGGGCGAGAATAACGGTTGATCATAATTAAGATATTAAGGGCGCTAACCGGACACAGTCAAAATAGGAGCTTAGACGAAGAAGCGTTAGCTTCTATGAAAAACTATCTTTTTGACCAAGTCCGTAGTCAGTTTTTGTGAATACGAGTGCCCTTGTTCCTTTCATTTTGTTTTTTCTTCTAATAATTTAATTCAGTTGAATAATGAAAGTTGTTCATTGTTACTCTGATTAGAATATTTACTGTTAAAATCATTAGCGTTTTTTTTCATTTTATAATAATAATCTTTTGTTTCTTTCTGAACAAGTTTTTCAATAACCTGTTTTTCAAATTCCAATACACTCTTAAATTTCATTATCCCCTTCTCTGGGTTAGGAATATAGAATAGTCCAACATACTTATCTTGCACAAGTAAATTGTAAATATTATTTAATGAACCTTTACTTACTGAGATGTTCCCAAACCGATTTTTGCTAGTGTCTTTCCAAATTACTAAACCAAAATCAGCATCATCAGACATAGCTTTATCCTTTAGCATTTGAGCTTCTCTAGTATAACTCCCATTTTTAAAAAATTTTTCATTTGCTATGTCTACAGGAATACGTCTATCAGTCCACTCCCTATCTGAAAGATTTCGGGGTCTAGGCCCTACATGATAAACCTCTACATTTTTATAATTATCTGCCTTAAGCATATCCTGTATATTTTTATCAACCCCTTTAGCGTCACCAATCAAAATTGTATAATTTCTTTTGCGACTATCATCAACAGCTTTGATAACATCTTCAGGAATTTCTTTATTTAAAATACTTCCGCTTATAAACATTTTCACCATGCACATTCTCACTATAAGTCATCATCAATTTGCCAATATCCATTTTGCTTCTCATACATATAAAATTCAAAACTCTTCCCAATTTCTTTATTAATGTATGCATTTTTTACCTCTTGATACCGGGAGTTATCCTCCCAAATCCAGACTTTATTATCAATATCATTGAATTGAAAATGCAAAATAATGAATTCTTTCTTATTTTTGGCATTCATTGGTATCCCATCTGATAATAATGTACAAGTAATTTTTTTATGTATACCACCAAATTTATTCTTTGTTAAAGAAATAAAACGCACAAAAATATTAGGATTATTATTTTTCAAAGCATCTATACAATATTTAGCGGTACTTCCTTTACCAAACAAATCATCAATTAATAATACTCTATTCACATCATTAGGTAATTTCTTAGATTTGAAATCAGCGGCAAGAATCAGTGAAGTTTTTGCTTGATTAGGAGAGGCTTTCTCCAAAATATCAAAATTAACAGGTACTTTGCTAACTTCACTCAAACGAGTAACAATCATATATATTATTTTCAAATCACCTGTCGGATTGTTTTTATGACGAGGATTGAAACTAGGGATAGGAAGAATAACATCACAATCACCAACAAAAGGAAGTAATTGATCTACTAGCTCATCTATTAAATAGTCCACTTTTTCTTTCTCTGGAAATGAAGAATAGTTTCTTAAGAAATTATATTTAATATCATGTACTATATTTCCAATTTTAGTATAACCATCTTCATCCTGATACCAATCCAAAGCAAAGGCTTCCTCTGCCCGTTGGACCTTATTTTGTAAATCAATCATATAAAAATTTACTCCTTTCAGAAACTCCTAAATTCCTTCATTCTTCTTTTCCAATCCATGCAGATGAGCAATAATCTATTGTATTTAAATCTGTATCTAGCGGTTCATCATAATAATACTCAGTGTATTGAGTAACCAACTCTTTATGCTTAGCTTTCACTTTTTCATGATTGCTACTAGCAAACATTACTTCGACACTCGTTCTAATCTTATCTTTTTCATCTAAGGCATTAACAATAGTTTGAATCACAGTAATCAACCTAATTAGTAGTCTGCATTCAGTTTAGAAAATCTAATACTATCGTTCCCTTCTTTTATATTTATAAAATAGTTAAGATATTTTCACTCGGATGCATATATATATTTATTCTTTTTGTTTATGTATCACTTTCAATTTAATATGGATTATTAAAGATTTTCGCCAACGTTTCATTACTTTCAGCTACTTCGTCTAATTCTCGTTTCGTTGTATATCTTATATTCTGAGGTGGATATGTATTTCCCAAGCGAATCAAATGATCATATTTTTGGGGTTCACCATCAAATATTACTTTCCAATATCCAAAAGCATTTTCAGATGGAATTATTTTTTTAACTTTCGCAATATATTGAATACCACCTCTAGGTTTTATTTCATATCCAGCAATATATTTAATTTTACTTCTTCTATTTTTTCCAATACGAATATCATACCATTCATTGTCTTTTAAGAAAACTTGTTCAAACCCCTCCTTCTGTGCTGGAACAATTATAGTTAAGTCATCTTCTGACATTTCTTCTTTTGGCATTCCAATATCAATTGAGTTTTTTTGTTCTAAAATTTTCGTTTCATTTATAATCTCCTCATCAGTTTTTTCATTTAAATGAGAATAAAACTCAATATGAGAATCAAAGTCACCGTCGTTAAAATCCATTAAATTTGTAACTTGTCGGTCTTTTTTATATTGTTGATATTCTTTAAAGTATGCCCGTTTTATTTCACTATCATCAGACTGAAGTGAATTGCTTATTCTTTCAGCCTCTCCTATAAGTGGTTCCGTATTTCTTCTATCAGTTATACTTTCATTCTCAATCGAAGAAATTACTTCTTCAAGCTTATCATTTAATTCATCAACCTTTAATTTACAATTCTCATAATCTTTTTGTGAGAATTTTTTACAATGAGCAATCGTATTACGAGTGTTGCGAATTTTTTCAAGTAGTTCATTTATCTCTGTTCCTTCCTTCTGACTACCTGTTAACAATGAACTGTCCCAAAAACTTTTAGGAAAAAGAGTAGGACTTGGCACACTTTGCTCTTCAATACAATACTTTATATGATCTATAAATTCTTCAGTTATATCTCCTCTATCAAATATTTCTTTAATTAACTTACTGAATGTAAAATCATTTTTTTCCATATTTTTCAAGGTTGTTTGGAATTGGTCAAGACTCCCACTTTCATCAGAAATATAGAATAATTCTTTTAAAAACTCTTGAGTTTTTCTTTCAATATCGTGTAATTTTGAATATATTTTTTTAGAGTAGTAGCTGCTAACTCCATCAAAAATACACCTAAATTCATTAATTTTATTCTCGTTCTTAGTTATTTCATTGATAATAGAATCAAAATGTTCTAAAGATTCAACTTCATCACTACTAACCGTAATAATACCTGTTGGTTTTTTTGAACTGTTCTCATAAATTATATTAATATCCAACGTTTTATTATCTATTTCAGCCTTACCATTCTTTATTTCTAATTTTTCTGGATTTTGCGTCAAATTCCGAATTAAAACCTCTTTGTTTGAGATAATATTATTACCAGTTATTTTAAAAATATATTTCTGATACATTACCAATCAATCCCTTTCCCAAATTCCTCCACCTCATCCGGTACATCACTAAACAAAGTCACATGTCCCATCTTGCGGTTGTGCTTCGCTTCTATTTTACCATACATGTGGAGGTGGGCGCTTGGATTTTCTGTGACATATTGTTCAGCAGCCTCGACATGCTGACCAAGTACGTTGAGCATGACAGCTGGGGCATGCAGTTTGATAGCTGGAAGCGGTGCTCCGAGAACACCTAAGATATGGGTATCAAACTGAGAAAAGTCGCAGGCTTCTATAGAGTAGTGCCCTGAGTTGTGTGGACGTGGGGCAATCTCGTTGACAATGATGTCATCAGCCGTCGAAAACATTTCCACGCAAAGAGTTCCAGACAGATTAAGCTGTTCTGCGATTCGCACAGCCATAGCTTTGGCTTTTTCAGCTAGACTTTCTGAAATGCGGGCTGGCACGATGGTCTTGGACAGGATATTGTTGCGATGGATATTTTCCTGAACCGGAAAAACTGTCACGTCCTTGCCATTACCAGACACGATGACAGAAATCTCAAGGTCAAAGTTGACGAATTCTTCTAAGACGCAGTCTGCTGAGTCGACTAGTGCACAAGCTTCTTCCAAGTCTGCTTCCGAGCGAATAACCTTTTGTCCATGCCCATCGTAACCACCAGTCGCAGTCTTGAGGACATAATTTTTCGATAGGTCGATATCAGCCAAGTCTTGGCTTGAAGTCACAACCTTGTAGGGTGCCACAGTGACTTGAGCCTTATTTGAAAGAAAGTCCTTTTCAAAGATACGATTTTGAGAGATGCGGAGTAGGTCTGTCCCTTGAGGGAGTTGTCCCTCCTTGATGACAGCATCCAAACCGTCAGCATCTACATTTTCAAACTCATAGGTGAGGACATCGCAACGCTCAGCCAACTGACGAAGGGCAACCACATCGTTATAAGGTGCCACGATGATTTTCGCCACACGAGAGGCTGGGCAATCCGCCGCAGGATCCAGCGCGATAACCTTGTGCCCCATGTAGATAGCAGAAATGGCCATCATCTGACCCAGCTGACCGCCACCGATAATTCCGATTGTTTTAGATGAGCTCATTGGTAGACTCCTCTGCGATTTTTCCTTGCTCTTCTGCGAAATCTGCCAAAGCTGTCGCGATAGCCTGATTCTCTACTGACAGGAGACGGAGGGCAAAGAGGGCAGCATTAGTCGCACCTGCTTCACCGATAGCCATAGTTGCAACTGGCACACCACCTGGCATCTGTACGATAGAGTAGAGCGAGTCGACGCCACTAAGGGCACGTGATTTGACAGGTACCCCGATGACAGGAAGGGTTGTTTTAGCAGCAACCATACCTGGCAAATGAGCTGCGCCACCTGCACCGGCGATGATGACCTTTATGCCGCGACTGCGGGCTTCTTCTGCATGCTGAAACATGAGGTCAGGCGTGCGATGGGCAGAGACGACTTTCTTTTCATAGGCTACACCAAAGCGGTCTAAGACTTCAGCTGTTTTTTGCATGGTTGCCCAGTCAGATTTAGAGCCCATGATGATGGAAATAATTGGTTTCATATTTTCTCCTCTGAATAAACTAATTCTTTTGCTCAATATTTTTTACAGTAGCTGATTCAACACTATAATGTTGAACAGTCTGATTAACCAGATTTTCAACGCTCTTAGGTTTTATCAATAAACGAAGTATAATTGTCACAAGAGGTATAATGCTCGGCAAATCCTTCCATACAGGTGTCAACACTTCTTCACTATCACATCTTAAAAGCCAGTACTTTATTGTCTGCAATATTTTTCTTCTACTTTTCGTCTTCTCAGCTGTTCCAATAATCAAAGCCATCAGACTATGCGTCTCAACGCCTGCTTGACCAAGAATGACCTCAGATTTAGCGTAGCTATGACTGGCTAGTTCTATCATGATTTTTGGAAAATTAACTCCTGCTTTATAAGCGTTAGCAGGCTCTACCATTCTAGGGTTACACTCTATATAGTAAAATTGATCTCCCCTACGTATAAAATCTAGGGTTAGGCAACCATGCCATTGTATATATTGTCCTAATTTTTCAACATGCTCTCTCGTTCTTTTAGATTCTATGCTTAATCTTGCCGCAGCCGAACCCCCCGCGCCAGAACCTACTTTTACGCTAGAATGTACTGCGAGTAATTCTCCATGATCAAACACTGCTTGAACCTGACCATAGTCTCCAACTATGTCTTGCTGAACCATCCATTCCTCATCACTCGCTGTTAATTTGCTCGTCACTTCAGCCAAATCTTTCTTACTTGAAATCTTATAAACCGAGCGACCGGCAGTACCATAATCTGCTTTCAGCCAATAAGGATAGTCTAACAGTATAGAGTCTGCATCTTTCACGTACTCCCACTTAGGTGTGGGAAGTCCTAATAAATCCGCAGTTTCAGCAAAAGCAATCTTTCCAGCCAACATTTTAAACTGCTCTTTATCAGCAAGGGCGATTGGTAGCGATTGAGGCAAAAATTGTTTCCCATTTGCCAATAACCAGCCTTCTTCATGTGTTGGCAAAATGGCCTTGTAATTGGTTTTATGAAGCAACTGACTAACCTGTCTCAGATAATCTACAGGAAAACGATTCACATCAACTATCGGAACTCTATGGGTTAGACGACTGAAGTATGCAATGGAAAATCTTCTAGGAGATAACACATCAATTTTATAGCTTTCTTTCAACAAAACTGTCAAAGTTTCTCGTGAGGTCAAGCTTGAACCTTCTAAAAATAGCAATCTATTTTTCATTTTTCAAACACCTGAAGTCTATTTTTAAGTCTCACGGCTAAAAGTTTCATAGATTTGATTTACAAAGCCTTACCACCAATATCATGCCTATAAAAAAAACCTGTTGTGTCTTGTTTTTTTAGTTGGTCGTAGATTTTTTCCTGCGCAGCTGAGACAGTATCTGCTGTGGTGACCAGCATGTATACTCGACCGCCATTTGACAGCAGTGCTCTGCTATTTTCCGCAAACTTAGCCCCAGCATAGTAAGTGATGATGTCCCCCTCGGTCTTGGCTGGCAACTTGACACCTTTTTCATAGTCTAACGGGTAGCCCTTGGATGCGACAACCACACCAAGAGTCACACCCTTGTCCGTCCACGTAATGGCTGGTTCTTTACCTTCCAAAATATCTGTGATATTTTGCGCAAAATCAGATGTCAAACGAGGCAAGATAATCTGAGTTTCGGGATCTCCAAATCGAGCGTTAAACTCTATAACCTTCGGACCATCAGCAGTCAAAATAAGCCCCGCGTAAAGGACACCAAGATAAGGACGACCTTCTTTGATCATCCCTTCAAGGACTGGCTTGACAATGGTGTCAACCGCCGTATCAACCACGCTCTGTGGCAAGTGAGGAACCGGCGCATAAGCTCCCATACCACCCGTGTTAGGACCCTTGTCGCCATCGTAAGCACGTTTGTGGTCCTGAGCCGTTGGCATGATGTAGAACTTGTCTCCATTAACAAAGGCAAAGAGAGAAAACTCTTCCCCGTCAAGGAATTCCTCAATGACCACACGCGCACCAGAGTCACCGAATTTATTGTCTAAGAGCATCTCATGAGCGGCTTCGACCGCTTGCTCAACCGTCTCAGCAACGACGACACCTTTTCCAAGTGCTAAACCATCTGCCTTGACAACGATAGGAGCGCCTTTCTCCTCGATATAAGCCTTGGCCTCCTCAAAATCTGAAAATGTGCCATAGGCTGCTGTCGGAACGTCATATTTGACCATGATTTCCTTAGCAAAATCCTTAGACCACTCCAGCTCAGCTGCAGCCTTGGTCGGACCAAAGGCTTTGAGACCAGCTGCATTGAAATCATCCACGATACCAGCCGCAAGGGCATCATCTGGACCGATAAAGGTCCAAGCAATATCGTTCGCCTTTGCAAAGTCAATTAGATTAGAATGTTCGGAAATTCCGATATTGATCAAATCAAGACCGTCCAATGTCATCCCGTCATTACCAGGAGCCACGAAAACTTGCTCAACGTCCTTAGACTCCAATAATTTCTTGGCAATCGCATGTTCACGACCACCAGAACCAACAACCAAAAGTTTCATTTGAAAGATACCTCAATATCAAATAAGACTAGGGGCAAATGCCCGTTAACGACAATCATTCGGAAAAATTAGCAATTTTCACGAATTATACATAACCATTATAACATATTTGTTCGGAGATATGGGTATGTATCCAAATTTGGACATAAAAAAGGCGGCCACTTGGACCACCTCTTGGGAGATTATGAAAATGAAAAAAGTTATTTAGGATTGATGATAGTATATCCTGAGCAGCTTAAGTGAGGCTTAAACGCAAAAATATCTTCATTTTCCTGAAAAACTGCGAATAGGTAGGTGGAGGTTAAAATGAAGAAAAAATTACTATATTGTCTCTTACCGCTAGCTTGTCTAGCGACTGTTTCGGTTTCGTGTGGCAGCTCTGCTCAGGCGGCTGTCCTCGGTGATGACTACCCTTCCTCTTGGAAATATGGGGGCTTCGGTGTTGATCCATGGACCATGTACTGGCGTCAATGTACGTCCTTCGCAGCCTATCGTCTCAGTAACACCAATGGTTTCACTCTGCCTGTAGGGTATGGAAATGCCATCACTTGGGGCAGCATCGCACGTGCCAATGGTCACCGTGTAGACATGAATCCTGCCGTAGGGAGCATCGCCTGGTTCTCAGCTGGGGTCAATGGAGCTGGTCACATGGGACATGTCGCTTGGGTTGCGGAAGTTCATGGTGATCAGGTCACTATTGAGGAGTACAACTACGATGCAGGTCATGGGCCTGAGAAATATCACAAACGTAGTTTCCACAAGAGTCAAGTGTCTGGTTATATCCATTTTAAAGACCTCGAACCAGGGGCTCAAAATGGAAATCCTACTAACTCTTCTTTCAAAGTTGGTGATACGGTTCGCTTCACAGGAACTTTCCGTGTAACATCTATAGTAGGAAATAACATCACTAGTCAAGATTTAGCTGGAGGCACACCAACCAAACACAATATCGTTGACCCTGGACCCGTTCTTGAAGTTGATGGACAAGGCAATCCAACTTCAGACCAGTACCTCAATCCTGGTGAGACCTTTACTATTCCAGGTAACTTCAAAGTGCTAGCCATTGACCCACCTAGCGATGGCATCCTCGTCCAAATCGGAAATCGCAAGACTTGGGTAACCCAGTCTGTCCTTGAAAAGGTTTAAATCTATTGAACAATCGTGAGAACGGTTGTTTTTTTGATGCACTGAAATAAAAAAGCCCAGTGGGTGCTGAGCTCTTAGGAGATTTATGAAAAAGAAAAGTTTTTTAGGATAGTATTAGTATAACTTGGAGAGCTTAAAGGAAACTTAAGGAATCTAAAAAACATCCAAATTCTTGGATGCTTTGTAAATTCTTAGTGACGGAAGTGACGAACGCCTGTAAAGATCATTGTCAAACCATGTTTATCAGCAGCTTCG
>ERZ651108.1461-NODE-1461-length-10282-cov-15.508849_pt1 | contig 10282 bp, 6 predicted proteins | sample MGYA00512173_ERZ651108 | MGnify/ENA metagenome assembly ERZ651108 | reverse complement strand
GCAAAATGGGTGCGCACTGGAAGGCAGAACGTTCTGAACCTATATACAAATAAAAACTACTACTCTGAGGTCTTCCTTGAATAAACATCATTTTGGTGGTTTTTCATACTTCCCCATTGGTTTGGTGGGGGATTTTATGCCTATGCAAGAACCAAGAACCCCAGAAAATCCCCATATCAATGGATAAATCCAAAAATGTCACTTCAATATATAAAAGTACTTCACAAGGAATAATGCTGCGGAATTGAGGTTACCTATAGTTTCCGTATATACACCGAAGCACAAATAGCCTTTCAGCTCCATCAGTTCATCGACAACACGAGTGGCGGCAGCTGCTTTTTCGTCGGCAGACAAGACAACTTCCGAATTGGAAGCGAACAACTTCTGGCATTCGATAAGCACGGAGGCTGGCACAAAGCCAACAGCCATCTTGAAAATACGTTCAAGACAACTGAAGCCGTTGCGCTCCACCTTCATCATATCCAGGGAGAAGCGCGAGTATTCTTCTGTATGCTCCTGCTTCCACGAATACACACGTTCCATGGCTTCTCTCATGGCATTCTTCTGGGAATTCTCAAAAGGTCTCATATCCGTTCTTCTTTGCTATGTTCTACTTCTTTTCCAAGAGTTTAAGAAGAATCTCTGTTTTCTGCTCCTCCGTCACGTTCTTGATGTCCTCCACTGTTACTTTTGGCTCCAAATCCAACAATTTGCTATTAAACTCGAACATTGTTTCCAACGGATATTGAGCAATGTATCTTTCTGTAATGGTCTTGTCTGTCGAATGTCCCATACTCTGTGAGATATACCTATCCTCTACTTGGGCATGGGTTAGATTTGTTCCGTAAGAATGCCTGCACCATGTTCCCGATGGGCGAACCTTCCAATTTAATACATCCTGAGAGATTTTGATGACGCGGTCTTGCACATTTGAGTTCTCCTGAGAGATTCGCTTGCGCTTGATAGCCTTATGCGTAGCACCCTGAAGAATGTCTGGGAATACGAAGCCATTTAGAACTGGTTCTGCGGTAATCTCATCAAGAATTTTCTGTAGTGGCTCTATGATGGGGATTTTTATTTCACTGTCCCCTTCTGTGCGATTTCTGGTCTTCCACCCGTTTGAACTTGAATGCTTTCCTGCCCGAGTCGAAATAGAATTGCGAATACTTAAGTTCGGCTGCATCGGCCATATTGAAACCGTTACACAGGTATTGGGCAAGGAACAATCCCAATGAATAATGGGCATTTTCAACATAACCTTTCTTCCATGTGTCAGGATATCGTTTATCTATAAACACCCGATACAGTTCTGTCATCTGCTGGACATTTAGGTAGTGGTTCTTCCTTGTGTCGCCGACAGGTATCGCTACGAGCTTCTTTTTCTTGACATTAGAAAATGGATATTCTTGATTGGTAAGATAGCCCAACGATACGCATTCATTCCAGACGGCACGACAGTTTCGGAGATAAAGACCTCTTGTTGCCTCGTGTATTTGACCTATTAACTCACCATTCTCGTTCAGCACACCATTTTGCATTCCGTTACTCCAGTTTTCAATATCTTCTTTTCCTACCTTAAAACCAGTAATCGGTCTGTCCCAGAGAATCTTTTGAAATGACTTCATGGCACACTCGTATGACTCAGCAGTGGTGTATTGCTCCCCATTGTTGTTGGTCCTAAAGAAATTAATCCTATCCTGCCATACGCTAAAGAAGGAAGCTTCCTTGGATGTGTCTACACCCGTTATGGCAGTCTTAATTCTATCGAGCGTCAGACTATTTCCCAGACGCTCAATAAGCTCTACTTGCCTCTCAAAGATGGCATCAAATTCCACCTTCTTGTCATAGAGTTCTGAACGAACCGCCTTGGCACTGAGCGTACATATCTTTGAAAAATCCTCTTTCGTAAACTCGCTAGCCACAAAGTTGTACCATGACTTTCTGTCTATGGTGTAGCGCATTGCGACAGGAAACGTGTTTCTGTCTTTCTTCGGATGACGCTTGTCAAGGATGAGCGCATAGGTGCAAATTCCGAATCTTGCGCTCTTGTAAGTTGTTTCTAATTTCTTTACCATTTCTGCCAATAGTCTAGAGGTTTCAACTTCACATTTTTCTCTATTTTGGGAAAACAATGGGAAAACAAGTTCCCTCATTTTCTTCCAAAATCCCATATTTTCCGATGATTATCGGGAAAACAATGGGAAAACGGAGACGTTTTGATACGTGGTTTTACAGAGTATCATAAACTGACACAAAGATAGTAACTATTTGCTAATCAGCAATAAAGTATATATTAAAAAATTACAAAACATCATTCTGTCTTACTCATAATCTGGAGGTCCCTGGTTCAAGCCCAGGCTGGTCCACAAAGGGGGATTAAAGAGTTGTAGAGGTTTCTGCAACTCTTTTTTTATGTGGTCATTTTCGAAGGTGGGGGGCGACGGTTTTAGCCTATGTAAGGATGAAAGATAAGGTGGTGTTTGATGTTGTTTACTCCGTATATTGGATGAATAGACAAATTGACATACTGAGTCGGTAACTGAAAAGGCTTAATCGGGCGTTGAGTATTAGTTTGTCATGGAAAGAAGATGTCCAGAATTAAGATACTAATAACTGAAAAATATTCTTTTAAAAGGGGCGATTTTCTCTGATTTTATTTGTATTTTTGTCATGCTAATCGTATCGTTTCGGACGCTTTTATCCAATAATAAATAAGGTGACTTTTACGATGTGGCAAAGTCCTCATGATAGAAGCCTGTGCTATTCATGTCTGTTGAGGCGCTACTGAGGCTCTATAAAGTCGATTCATTCATGGCTTTATATGAGGAAAAAATAAATGAAAAAGAACAAGTATGGCAATAATTTATCTACTTCTCGGCATCATCATCGGTGCAAGCATCATGCTCCTCTGGATGAAGAACAGATCAACACAGGAACAGAAGAATGTTAGTGAGCAATTAGCTGTCCTCCGTAGTCAACTTGAAACAGAACGAAAGAATGTTGACGAGCGTATTGCGGTGGTGAAAGAGAATGCTTTGCAGCAACTCGAGGCAGAGCGAAAGCATGGCGAACAGCTACGCAACGAACTCCAGAAGCAGGCTGAAGCGAAGAACCGACTCCTACAAGAAGAGGTGCGCAATATGGCTGCGCGGATGTTGGATGAGAGTCGGGAGAAGATGAATACGGCTGATAAAGAACGTTTGGACGCTCTCCTCTCACCACTAAAAGAGCGTTTAGAGGCTTTTAATCAGACTGTTACAAACAACAGCAAGGAGAATACTGCCAATAAAACAGAGATTAAAACGACCTTCGAGGAGGCGATGAAACGTCTTCATGCGGAGCAGGAACTAACCATCAAGGCGATGCGTGAGGATCAAGAACGGGCAGTAAAGGAACTGCGTGAACAGACGGAACGTATCGGTAATGATGCTGCTTCGCTCACACAAGCCCTTAAAGGTGACTCTAAGATGCAGGGCGATTGGGGTGAGATGATTCTCGATAAGACGTTGGAAGACTGCGGTCTTATTCAGGGGCAACAGTATTTTCTGCAAGAGAACTACAAGGACAAGGACGGTAATAACTTCCGACCAGATGCCGTGATAGTCTTTCCGAATGAAGAACGTGCCGTGATAGATGCTAAGGTTTCACTGACAGCTTATCAGGCAGCAATCAGAGAAGAGAATGCCACGGAGCGTGAACGCTATTTGAAGGAACATGTTTCCTCAATCAAGAAGCATGTCGACGAACTTTCGGCTAAGAACTACGAGAAACTTGTACCGGGCTGTATCGGCTTTGTACTGATGTTCGTCCCTTACGAAAGTGGCTATTCTGCTGCTTTGAAGACCGACCCATCTATCTTGCAATACGCTTATCGTAAGCATATTATTATTCTGAGTCCAAGCAATCTTCTCATGGCTTTACAGTTGACACACACGATGTGGCAGAACTTCCGTATGACAAAGAATGTAGAGGAAATCCTCCACCAATCAAACGAACTCTTCGATAAGTTCGTCACCTTTGCAGAGACTTTCGTAAAGTTAGGTGCCGACATCGAACGCCTACAGCAGGATTTCAGCAGGGCGAAGGGTCAGCTAAACGAGGGTAAGGGTAACATCGTTCGCCGATTAGAAGGATTGAAAACATTAGGGATCAGTCCGAAGAAACAGATTCCGGAGAGCTTGTAATAAGAGCCTTCGATAATTTGGAGTGATAAGGTTTATCTCATAAGCTTAGAGTATTGACGTAATGTCACACAGAGAAAAGGAGAAAACGGAGGATTATAAAAAAACGATAGAAGCCACAGAGGCACCGTCGGTGCATGGAGCTAAGGAGGTTATTTGCCAGTTTTATTATAGATTTTATTCACAACTCATTAGCCCCAAAAGCAATCAAGATTCTGTACGCTACACCTTCGTTGCTCTTTGTGCCGCTGGCACCTCCATGATATTGTGTTAAACTCCGTCCGCTCTTTTGCTCTGTGTGCCTTATTATGTAAGGGCTTTAGTTTGTCACTCCATATTTTGGATGAATCCGTAATAAGTGGAACTGAACTCGAGCTATAAATAGCTTCCTAAAATCATATAAAACGTCCTCAACAATCTGCTTTCAGATTGCTGAGGACGTTTTGTCGTTTCTGAATTTCCTTTACATTATCTTGTGCTATTATACTGAAAAAAGGCTAAAGAAAGGTCTTCTTTTCTACCTTTGTAACCCTCTTGTTATAAAGAAGTTACGAAACAGTGTTTCAAAAGGTGCTTAATAGGACATCAAAAGGGCGTTAGTAAGGGTCTTAAAGGGCACCTTTTGCAAGCCAAAAGGGCGTCTTTACGAACCTAAAAGAGCATGTGTTGATTTTTATGTATTGAATTTTTTATTACAAAATAGATAGTTGTTCGGTTCTTCCGAAATATGGAGTGCTAAACTAAACGTCTTATATAATAGGCACACAGAGTTACGGAGGGGACGGAGGTAATGCAATGTAACGGAGGTGCCGACAGCACAAAGAGCGACAGAGGTGTAGCGTACAGATTCTTGATAACTTTTGAGATAAATGCTTTGGTCATAAAGTTACTAAGAAAGTGTGCAAACAAGCTCCGTCACTCTATGCACCGACGGTGCCTCTGTGGCTTCTATCGCTTTTTAATAATCCTCCGTTCTCTCCTTTTCTCCGTGTGACATTTCGTTAGAAACCTAACTTTAAGTGTCAAACCTTATCACTCCAAAATCCTGAAAACCTATAAATAAACCTTAGCATAAGTATAGGTTATGAGAGATAATGATTCATGATGAAAAAGCGTAGAAAGTCAGAGGTTATAAAGTTTGTTTTATAGAAAAGGTCCAATTTTGTAAACCTAACTTTATAAAAAAGTATGATTCTTATTAAGTGTGATTTATAAGAGTATTAGTAAAGTTGTTGTCTCTTACAAATTTTATCAATAATTCCAGATAAAGTCTGCTTTGTTTAATACTTTCTTTATATCTTTGTAGAGTAGAAAATCGTTCATCTAAAAGGAGGTGAAACGGTGTTGCGTGGGTGAAGATAATCACTTAAGCATAAGCGTGTTTAGCAAAAAGAATCAGATAGTAATGCTTCGTTATATCAATACAGATATTGTCTTTCAGGAGTTTCCCGATGAGGTGACGCTTGCCATTAATATTTCGGGATGTCCGTGTCGTTGTCCGGGCTGCCATAGTCAGTTCTTGTGGGCAAATAGGGGAGATGAATTGACGGCTGAAGCGCTGTCTGCATTGATTCATGGTGCGAAAGATACCATTACTTGTGTGGGGTTTATGGGTGGCGATGGTGACCCAGCGGCTGTTGACCTGCTTGCGAAATATGTCCAAGAATGTCACCACGGTTTGAAGGTTGGTTGGTACACTGGGCGCACGGCAATCTCTCCGCTCATTGATCAACAGCATTTCGACTATATCAAAGTGGGACCCTACCTCCGCCATCTTGGTGGACTTGATTCCCCACGCACCAATCAACGAATGTACCGCCGCTGCACAGATGGAAGCTTTGAGGATATCACTTCCCGCTTTTGGAAACATCAGATAGAGAGTAGCTTATAAGAAAAAAGTCTGTTCCGCTTGACATTCTGCTTTAGAATCATTATCTTTGCAATCGCTTTACGGCTACTCCTAAAGAAAGGAAAATGTATTCTTAGAGTCCTTGTAAGTCAAAGAATAACAGGATAATAATGAAAAAGTTTAAGACAATAATCATGTTACTTTTGGTTGCTATTGCATTATATGCGCAGCGAACTCCAAGAGTGACGAATGATTTTAAGGAAGGAGACTTAATCTTTCAAGTATCGCAAAGTCGTCAGTCGCCTTTTATTCAATTAGCAACTAATTCTCCGTGGTCACATTGTGGTGTGATTGTAGAAAAGAAAGGAAAACTCTATGTGCTTGAAGCCTCTAATGTTGTCAAGCTCACTCCACTAAAGAAATGGATTGATAGGGGTAAGATGGGAAGGTATAAGAGAAGACGAGTACTGAACAAACCTGTCAAAATTAAGTACGCTAAATACCTTGGTAAGCGTTATGATTTAGCCTTTAAGTTTAATAATGATAAGTACTATTGTTCAGAACTTATATACGACATCTATAAGGATCAGTTTGGTATTCAACTCGCTACGCCCAAGCCTATCAAGTCTTATCATATCTTCGGACTTGGAAAACTAATGAAAAGACGTGGTATGGACCCAAATCAGAAAATCGTTGCCCCTTGTGACTTGTTATAGATTTAGCGGCATAACGGAAACTGAGTTCTCATGTTGTCTCGTACTCTCCACAAGTAACCTGTCCACTCGTCCCCTTCTTACTCTGTCTTTCTTTACTATTAACTTGTTCACTCGTCCACCCGTTCACTTGTCCACTCGCCCTCAAGAGTGTATTATTTACGTAATATCCTCTCTTTCTCATTGCTTATTTGTTTTTTTTTATTAACTTTGCCTACATTGATAAAAGAAGTGAGGTCTGCATGCTGAGTAACAACCTCATAGCGTCTTTGGAGAAACCTTGAAAAAGGCAGTCAGAGACAGATAAGACAGAATATAACACCTAACTATTATGCATAAACAATTTTTAATCGGTTTATTATTATCGTCATTAACAGCTGCGCCTATACAGGCTGATGACTATCCTGCTGGAGGCTATCTCTTCGGTCAGGCAACAGCACCAACTGGTAATGAATGGCAGTCACCTGGTGCACTGGGTTATAACAAGTTGCCAGCTCGTGCGCTATTCTCTTCTTTCTCATCGGTTGATGAGGCAAGAAAAGTATTGCCAGAGTTTGCTAAGGATTACCTTTCTCTTAACGGAGAATGGAGTTTCCACTTCTCAAAGAACCCCGATGAACGTCCAAAAGACTTCTTCACAAAGGGTTATGATGACAGCAAGTGGGACCGTCTGCAGGTGCCAGTAAGTTGGAATATGGCAGGTATTCAGAAAGATGGAACACTGAAGTATGGTGTGCCAATCTATGTGAATCAGTGGGTTATTTTCAAATATAACATCGAACCGGGCGACTGGAAGAAGGGCGTTATGCGTGAACCGCCAAAGAACTACACCACTTACGAATATCGTAATGAGGTAGGTTCGTTTAGAAGAAGCTTTGATATTCCAACTACTTGGGACGGTAAGGAAGTCTACCTCAACTTTGATGGTGTAGACTCATTCTTCTATTTGTGGATCAACGGTCGTTACGTAGGCTTCTCAAAGAACTCACGCAATACGGCACAATTCGATATTACCCCTTATATCACTAAGGGAAAGAATGAGGTGGCAGTAGAGGTTTATCGTTCGTCAGACGGTAGTTTCCTTGAGGCACAGGATATGTTCCGCTTGCCAGGTATCTTCCGTAATGTCAGCGTAACAGCTACTCCGAAGGTACATATTGCTGACGTGAAGGCTATCCCTTTCTATACAGACGGTAAGGGTACTGTAAACCTTAACACAACACTGCAGAACCTCACTGCTAAGAATGCAAAGGATCTCCACCTTCGTTGGAGCATCTATAAGAACAGACTCTTTGCTGATGACAACGAGTTGGTGGCAACCTTCGAGGATGCAAAGGCAAAGACCGTTTGTAACAGTAAGGGACAGGCTGACGTTCGACAGACGCTCACAGTGAACAATGCGGCAGCATGGACAGCAGAAGAGCCTAACGTCTATGTTCTCGTTGGTGAGTTGATGCAGGGAAAGAAAGTTGTTGAAACGATAAGTTTCCAAACTGGTTTCCGTACGGTTGAGATTAAGGATACACCAGCAAGTCAGGACGAGTTCGGTTTGGCTGGAAGATATTACTATATCAATGGTAAGCCAGTGAAACTCAAGGGTGTGAACCGCCACGATACCAACCCATTGACAGGTAAGGTTATCTCTCGTGAGCAGATGGAACATGAGATTATGCTGATGAAGCGTGCGAATATCAACCACATACGTACCTCTCATTATCCTAATGATCCTTACTTCTATTATCTCTGCAACAAATATGGTATCTACTTAGAGAGCGAGGCAAACATTGAGAGTCATGAGTACTTCTATGGCAAGGCATCGCTTTCACACGTACCAGAGTTCCAAGCAGCACACGTTGACCGTGTAATGGCAATGACGCACCAGCTTGTCAACCAGCCTTCAATCGTTATCTGGAGTTTGGGTAACGAGGCAGGACCGGGTCATAACTTCGTCGTAGCCTACGACTCTTTGAAGGCTTACGATACTTCAAGACCAGTGCAGTATGAGCGCAACAACGACATCGTGGACATGGGTTCTAACCAGTATCCAAGTATTGCTTGGACCCGTGATGCGGTGAAGGGTAAGATGGGTATCAAGTATCCTTTCCATATCTCAGAGTATGCCCATTCGATGGGTAACGCTGTAGGTAACCTCGTTGACTATTGGGAGGCAATGGAGTCAACGAACTTCTTTATGGGTGGTGCTATCTGGGACTGGATTGACCAGAGTATGTACAACTACACAAAGGACGGCAAGCGTTACCTTGCTTACGGTGGTGACTTCGGTGATACGCCTAACGATGGACAGTTCGTTATGAACGGTGTTATCTTCGGTGATGAGACACCAAAACCACAGTATTATGAGGTGAAGAAGGTGTATCAGTATATTGGAACAAGCTGGAAGGATGCTAAGACAGCTACTTTGGACGTGTTCAATAAGAACTACTACTCTGATGACCTCAGTGGTTATGCAATGTCTTATAGCCTGACCGCTGATGGTGTAACCGTTAAGAAGGGCGACCTTGAACTTGGTAGTGTGCCAGCAAGAAGCCATAAGAGCATTACAATTGCTGGACTCAACGAGGGGCTTGACCCAAACAAGGAGTACCTCCTCCACGTGACCTATCGTCTCAAGCATGATATGCCATGGGCAAAGGCAGGATATGTTCAGGCTGAAGAGCAGTTGCCTGTACAGGTAGCAGCGGCTCGTCCAGCTATCGCTGCAGCAGGTAAGGTGAATATGTCTGCCGTAAAGGACAATAAGATAGTCTTCTCTGGCAAGACCTTCACAACGACATTCGACCTCACAAAGGGTACGATTTATAACCTTCAGTATGATGGTAAGACTATTATTGCAGACGGTTGTGGACCAGAGTTGAACGCTTTCCGTGCATGGGTCAACAATGACAACTGGGCTTACGAAGCATGGTATGCAAACGGTTTGAACAACCTGCAGCACAAGTGTACTAACTATGCAACCCACGCAAATGCTGACGGTTCTGTTTCTGTTGTGTTCAATGTTGAGTCACAAGCACCTTATGGTTATCGCCTTGAGGGTGGTAATGCCAACTGGAAGAAGCTCATTGAGTACAAGGAAAAGCCATTCGGTAAGGATGACTTCCGCTTTAATACGCAGGTGGTTTATACCATCTTCCCTGACGGTAGCATCGAGAGCGAGAGCGCAATAACAAGTAATAAGCCTAATCTGGCACTCGCTAAGTTAGGTTATACCGTACGTGTCCCAAAGGCTCTCAGCCTGTTGAATTACTATGGCCGTGGTACTATTGACAACTATCCAGACCGTAAGACGGGTCAGATGATTGGTATCTACGAGCAGCAGGACGTTAATGATGAGTTCGTTGCCTTCCCTAAACCACAAGATACGGGTAACCATCAGGATACTCGTTGGCTCTCTCTTACAGGCAATGATGGCGGCGATGCCCTCTATGGTGCTGTCTTCGTGGCTAAGGATAAGATGAGTTTCTCAGCACTTCCTTGGTCGGATAACACCATCGCAATGGCTAACCACCCACACGAATTGC
>ERZ651108.1457-NODE-1457-length-10295-cov-4.155273_pt1 | contig 10295 bp, 10 predicted proteins | sample MGYA00512173_ERZ651108 | MGnify/ENA metagenome assembly ERZ651108 | reverse complement strand
GGAAAACCTTCAGTGACTCTTCCAGTTCCACGGCGGCTGCAGCGTTGTGGCGGCTACGTTCAAGCAGCGCCGGCAGCACGTCAATATTGTGGGTACCAAACACCACATCCACCCAGGGGGCCCGGTCAATAATGCCCTGCCCCATCTGCTGGGCTAGGCAGCCGGCCACGGCAATCTGCATCCCCGGGCGGTTGCGTTTGACCTCAGCTAGCTGGCCGAGGTTACCAAAGAGTCGGTTAGCGGCGTTTTCACGCACCGAACAGGTATTAATAATGACCACGTCTGCGCCGCCGTCACCGGCCTTAGTGGCGCGCGCGGCGATTTCAGGTAGGTCCTCGACTTTGGTGTAGCCGGCCTTTTCAAGCAGACCAGCCATACGCTCAGAGTCGTGTACGTTCATCTGGCAGCCCAGTGTACGTACGTGATAAGTCCGGGGGGTGGGAATACTTACGCTCATCGGCGTCAGTTTAACCCACCCCCCAAAGCGCGTTAGTGTAGACCGTGGATCTCTCCGGTAGTGGTGTCTACATCAATGCGGGCAGCTCCCGGCGTGGAGGGTAGGCCCGGCATGGTAGAAAGGTTGCCGCTAATGGCGTACACATACCCGGCCCCAGCCGCTAGGCGCACCTCGCGAATGGGCAGGCGCCAGCCGGTAGGAGCACCCTTAACGCTGGGGTCAGCGCTGAGCGACATAGGCGTCTTAGCTACCACTACGTTTAGCTCACCAAAGCCTTCAGCCTGGTAGGTGGCCAATAGCTTGGCGGCGGCCGGAGTGTAGTCAACACCATCAGCGCCATACATGGCGGCGACCTTAGCGATCTTAGTTTTTAGGTCATCTTCGCGTTCGTAAAGTGGGCGAGCCTGGTTTTGGCCTTCGCTAGCCTGGCAGGCCTGTTCAACCGCCTGGGCTAGTTCAGTGCAGCCTTCTCCCCCACGCACCACGCCGTAGGAGCGGGCTACGCGGGCGCCAGCCTCACGGGCAATGGCTTCGATTTCTGCCAGTTCGCTTTCGTGGTCGGTGGGGAACACGTTGATAGCCACCACCGGCTCCATCCCAAAGCCACGCACAATCTCAATGTGCTTAAGCAGGTTAGCTTGGCCTGCACGCACATCCTGAGGGTTTTCGGCCAGCATCTGCTCAGGCAGGCCCTTACCGGCAGTAATCTTGAACTTACCCGAGTGGCTCTTAAGTGAACGCACCGTGGTTACCAGCACCGCTGCGTGCGGACGTAGCCCAGAAACCGCGCACTTAAGGTCAAAGAAACGCTCAGCACCCATATCGGCGCCAAAGCCCGCTTCGGTTACCACATAGTCGGCGTGCTGGGCCGCAATCAGGTCGGCCACTACTGAAGAACAACCGGTAGCGATGTTTCCAAAAGGACCGGTGTGGATCAGCACCGGGGTGTTTTCGCTGGTGCGCAGCAAGTTAGGCTGCAAAGCGTCACGCAGCAGGGCGGTCATCGCCCCGGCGGCCTGTAGATCTTCGGTGGTAATCCACTTACCGGATTTAGAGCGACCAATCACGATGCGCCCTAGGCGCTCGCGTAGATCCTTCAGGGAGGTGGCCAGCGACATGATCACCATGACTTCACTGGCAGGAGTGATATCGAAGGAAGACTGACGGGTTACGCCATCAATGCGGCCACCTAGGCCGGTAACAATGTGGCGTAGGGCGCGGTCATTGACGTCTAAAACCCTGGGCCAGGTAATTGAGCGCTCTTCAATTTCTAGCTCATTGCCCTGGTAGAGGTGGTTATCAATGATTGCGCTTAGCAGGTTGTGAGCTGCTGTGATAGCGTGAAAATCGCCGGTTAGGTGCAGGTTAATTAGGGTGGCTGGCTCAACCTGGCTGGCCCCGTTACCGGTAGCGCCACCCTTGATACCAAATACTGGGCCCTGGGCAGGCTGGCGGATAGTCAAAACTGCGTTGCGATCAATCTTGGCCATACCCTGCACCAGGCCAATAGCGGTAGTGGTTTTGCCTTCACCAAAAGGCGTGGGGCTAGTGGCAGTAACCACCACGTAACGGGCTTTTTGCTCTTTGGAGCCAAGGGCCCCTAACTCAATTTTGGCCACTTCACGGCCATAGGGAACTACATATTCAGGGGCGATACCAGCCTTTTGGGCTAGTGCTTGCAAATCAACGGTAGGCTCGCTCATGGGCTAAGTGTAAAAGGCTAGCCTTAGTGCAAACAACGCTTTAGTTTGTTAGCTGCTCACCCATAACCACTTCAATGGCATGCCAGGTGTCTGCTGGCCCATAGCCTTTGCGCTGTAAAGCCCCAGCTAGCCTACGTTTAGCTACTGCCGGCTCCACATTGGTTAGGGTGGCGGCCTTTTTACGGGCCAGGGCTAGCGCGGCCTGGGCCTCATCGGCGTCATCAATTTGTTCTAAGGCGGCGGCAATATTAGCGGCGCTGATGCCTTTAGTTTTCAGCTCGCTAGCAATAGCGCGGCGGGCTGCAAATTTTTCACGAAACCGGGTGCGGGCCAGGGTTTGAGCGTAGGCCAGGTCATCAAGCAAACCTACTTCTTCTAGGCGATCTAGCACCTGCTGAGCAATGTCTGGATCAACCTGTTTGCGTTCTAAAGCTTGCTGTACTTGCGATCGGCACGCCAGGGAGCGTTCGAGGCGGCGCAAGGCAATGTCTCGCGCCGCCTCGAACGCAATAGTGTGTTCGTCTGCCTCAAGCCAGGGCATTAGAAGCCGGCGCCCTCTTCACCAAAGGCGTCTTCCGCTTTTTTGCCACGCTTAGCCTTGGCAGCAGGCTTTTTAGACGCTGTCTTGGTCTCCTCGCTCTGCTCAGTCTGCTCGTTTGCACCAGCCTGGGCAGCCTGAGCAGCCTTAGCGGCCTCCTCCTTGGCGCGACGGCCAGGCTCCCCAACACCTAGGGCAGCTAGGATCTTTTCTTCAATCTCAGCTGCTAGCTGCGGGTTGTCCTTGAGGAAGTTACGCGAGTTTTCTTTACCTTGGCCTAGCTGGTCTGTGCCATAGGTGTACCAGGCCCCGGATTTACGTACCACACCGGTGTCTACACCCAGATCCAGCAGGCCGCCTTCACGCGAAATACCCTCACCGTAGAGAATGTCGAACTCAGCTACCTTAAACGGCGGGGCCATCTTGTTCTTAACTACCTTTACCTTGGTGCGGTTGCCAACGGTTTGGTCACCATCTTTAAGAGCGCCAATACGGCGAATATCGATACGTACCGAGGCGTAGAACTTAAGGGCTTTACCACCGGTAGTGGTTTCGGGCGAACCGAAAAACACACCAATCTTTTCACGCAGCTGGTTAATGAAAATGGCGGTGGTGCCGGTGGCAGATAGGGCACCGGTGATCTTACGTAGCGCCTGGCTCATTAGGCGGGCCTGCAAACCTACATGAGAGTCACCCATTTCGCCGTCGATCTCAGCTTTGGGCACCAGGGCGGCCACTGAGTCGATCACGATAATGTCTAGGCCGCCAGAGCGGATCAGCATGTCGGCGATCTCTAGGGCCTGCTCCCCCGTGTCTGGCTGGGAAACCAGCAGGTTGTCTACATCCACCCCAAGCTTGCGTGCGTATTCAGGATCTAGTGCGTGCTCGGCGTCGATAAAGGCGGCGTTGCCGCCAGCTTTTTGGGCGTTAGCAACCGCGTGCAGAGCCACAGTAGTCTTACCGGAAGATTCCGGGCCATAAATTTCTACTACGCGCCCACGCGGCAATCCGCCTACACCTAGGGCAACATCCAGGGCCACCGAACCGGTGGGGATAACCGCTACCGGCGGGCGCGTGTCATCACCAAGGCGCATAACAGAGCCTTTGCCGAAGTTCTTATCAATCTGAGCCAGTGCTAGCGAGAGCGCCTTAGCGCGATCCTGGGGCTGATTAGCGGCCATGGGTCTACCTTCTACGAGTTTGCGGATAGGGCTGATCTGTTTACTTCAGCTCCCTCTCCGAGAGCCTGCCAACAACGCTATGTCCGATCAGCGACATATTTCCTAGCTCCTATGGATAACCAGGCTGGGACATCAAAGAAATGTTGTCTGTGAAAAACTATATCCGAACCTTTGTTCGAAAGCCAAGTATCTTTGTACAACTAGTTGACCGTGACCATGGCCACCACCAGCCCAGCTAGGACAACTTTGGCTAGCAGCATTTTTCCACCTGTGCACAAAAAAATGGGCGCCTGGTGGGCACCCATTTGTTTTAGCGCTTAACGCGTCGACGTTGTTTAGGATCCATCCGGTAGACCCAACGCTGAGTCTCGCTGACCTGCATCTCATCGCATAGTCGATCCCAAACTTCGCGCGGATCAACTCCTTGAGCTAACGCCGCACTGGCGCTTACCCCCCAGGGGCTAAGTACTAGGTCTTGGGCCAGCGAGTTACCAAAAACCGGGCCAAAAACCTCTTCCAGTGCCAGCGTAAACTCAGAGTTTTTCATCAGTGGCTTAGTGCCGACTGGCTGCGCACCAATTCATCGGGCACAGTGTCGGGAACCATGGAGCGCTCTGCACGAGCGATACGGTCAGACACTTCACGTAGCACCACATATAGCGGCACCTGCAGAGCCTGGCAGATTGAGCCTAGTAGTTCTGAGGAAGCTTCCTTCTGGCCACGTTCCACCTCAGATAGGTAACCCAGGGAGACACGCGCCTCAGCGGAAACCTCACGTAGGGTACGCCCCTGATGCTGACGTACGGCACGCAGCACCTCGCCAATCTCGCGGCGAAGCAGGACGGGTTCATTCAACGAAGCATCCATAACACCACGGTAGTGCATAGTGGCACCAGGGCGCGAAACGCCACGGTTAACCGGACGGACGCTTGAGCGGGGGTGGGTACTGTTGTTCACGTCTACTCCAACCATTCATCTAGGGTCATTATTTCCGTGAAGCTGGAAAGTGGTTGACGTCTCAACTTCTTTTCTTAAACTATCAACTTCGTACTTAAGTAAACCCGCTTAGGCTATGTTTTCGCTGTGAGAAGCTAATGGATAGCTATAGGCTTTTGGGCCCACCACTTCTACTAGGCCCACCTACTACGCCTGATCAAGTAGTTCTAAAGCTAATACCAGCACTTGGTGCACAGTTTGGATGCGCACCTGCGAGCGCTGTCCCTCTAGCTCCAGTAGGCGCCATACGCTTCCCCAGGGGGCAATGGCCGCAATATAGACGGTGCCTGCCTTGTGTCCGTCAGCTGGGCCTGGTCCTGCCACGCCGGTGGTAGCCACGGCGACGTCGGCCCCCAAAAGCTGCGCCACGCCGTCGGCCATTTCCTGGGCCACCTGGGCATCTACCGGACCAACGCTAGCCAAACGTGCAGCATCTACCCCTAAAACCTGAGCTTTTAGTTCAGTGGCGTAGGCGGTGACGCTACCGCGTAAAACCGCGCTGGCCCCGGGCACATCTACCAGTGCCGAGCACACTAGTCCCCCAGTGAGTGACTCAGCTGCCGCAATGGTTAAACCAACCTGGCTCAGGCGGGTAACCAAACTCTGAGCCAGTTCATAGGTGCTCAGCTGACTGTAGGTCACTTAGTGTCCTTAGCGCGGTTAAGGGCAATTGCCTGCTGCACATAGTCAATGCCGGTCACCACGGTAACCAGCAAAGCCACCATCATGATGCAAAAAGCGGTAGCAATCAGGCCACTGGCAATAGTGTCTGGCAGGAACAGCTGCCAAGGCATTAGCAAACCAATAATGGCCACCATTTGCAGCGTGGTCTTAAGTTTGCCGCCTTTAGAGGCTGCCATTACCGCGCCTTTACGCACCATCGCCATGCGCATGAAGGTGATCCCCAGCTCGCGCACAATAATCACAATGGTCACCCACCACCACAGCTGACCCAGGTAGCTGAGCAGCACTAGGGCGCTCATGGTAAGGGCCTTATCGGCAATAGGGTCAGCTAACTTACCAAAGTTAGTGATCAGGTTAAGACGCCGAGCCAGGTAGCCATCAAGCTTGTCGGTTAGTGCCGCCACGGTAAATACCGCCGTGGCTACCAGCATGCCCATATCGTTGCCGCGCAGCACCATGACAATAAATACTGGCACCAAAACTAAACGCACCACGGTTAGGGCGTTAGCTATGTTCACTACCGGTACGTCGGCATTAGATTGCTTACTCATCTGTTCCAATTTAACCGCCTTTGGCTCTAGCTGGAGTGGTTTTCGCCCTCGTGCACGCCGCCACTAGCGTTGGCCTGCACGTTCGTGGCTTGAGCTACCTTATCGACGGCGCCCCCAAAGCGGCGCTCGCGGCCGGCATATTCGGCGCAAGCTTGCCATAGCTGGCGTCGATCAAATTCAGGCCAAGGTAGATCTGAAAAATATAGTTCTGCATAGGCGGAGTGCCACATAAGGAAGTTAGAGGTGCGCTGCTCGCCGCCAGTGCGGATAAATAGGTCCACGTCACTCATGGACGGGGCGTATAGGTAGCGCGAAATAGTGCGCTCATTAATCCCGGAGGCTTTTAGCTTACCTGCGGCCACATCGGCAGCGATACGTGCGGTGGCGTCAGCGATTTCAGCGCGTCCACCATAGTTAATGCACATATTCAAAATCATGCGGTCATTGTTTTTGGTTAGCTCTTCGGCTGCCCGTAGCTCGCTAAGCACGCTGCGCCAAAGCTTAGGGGTGCGTCCCACCCAGCGTACGCGCACACCCCAGGAATTTAGCTCATCGCGCTGCTGGCGTAGCACGGTGCGGGTAAAACCCATAATGAAACGCACTTCGGCGGGAGAACGACGCCAGTTTTCGGTTGAGAATGCGTATGCGCTTAGCTCTTTAACGCCTAGCTCTACCGCCCCGGCGGCCACATCCATGAGGGTGGCCTCACCTACTTTGTGTCCCTCAGTGCGCGGCAGGCCGCGTGCATTGGCCCAGCGCCCATTGCCGTCCATAACTACGGCCACGTGGCCGGGGACTTTAGCTAGCTGCGGGGCGACGGCGCCGCTAGGGTGCTTGGGTGGGTCAATGTAGGTGGGCATTCTAAGCTCTTTCTACCAGGGATAGAGAAGCTAACCGGCGCTCTAAGTGCCAGGTTACGTAGGCGGATACGATGGCGGAAACCTGTCCACGCCCCACCGCTTGACAAGCATAGACGGTGGGCCAGTCGCCGCTAAGTAAAGCACCCAGTAGCACCATAGCCTCACTGTCAACATGAATTGATCCAGGTTGGCGACAGCTTTCGCATAACGCCCCACCATTTTGCACCGAGAAATATTCATGCGGGCCCTTAGCCCCACATAAAGCGCAGTCAAAACAGCTTGGCGCCCAGCCTGCTAGCGATAGTGAACGCAGCAAATACGAGTCCAGCACTAAACCGCTAGGGTGACGCGCGCGCGCCAGCGCATTTAGTGCACCTACCAGTAATAAATACTGCGAATTAGCTCCCTCATATGCGTTAACTTCTTCAGTTAGACGCTGGGCGGTTTCGGCCATGGTGGCTGCGCAGGTGTAGGCACTGTAGTTGCCCATAATTGGGCCGGCGTAGGCCTCCAAGGTTTGCACCTGAGTGACAGTGTCTAGATTACGGCCTTTGTGTAGCTGCAGATCAACTAGGTTAAAGGGTTGCAGGCGCCCACCAAATCTTGAATTAGTACGGGCCACGCCTTTGGCCACGGCGCGTACTTGGCCGTGCTGCCTGGTCAGCAGCACCAGCAGGCGGTCAGCTTCACCTAGTTTATAGGTGCGTAAAACTACCGCTTCATCCCGATATAGCTTGCTAACCACGGTTAAAGTTTGCCAGATTCTACCCGGCTGGCACGCAAAGCACGGTTAACAGCGGAAATTACGGCTTTAAAGGAGGCGGTAGTAATGGATTGGTCAATGCCTACTCCCCAGTAGGAGACCCCATTTACTTCGCATTCAATATAGGTGACGGCCCGTGAGTGGGCGCCTTTACTCAGGGAATGCTGACTGTAGTTAAGTACCTGCACATTAACGCCAAGTGAGGCTAGCGCATTAGCTAAAGCTTCTAGGGGGCCTTTGCCCTGGGCGCTAATAACCCTAGGAGAGTTTAAAGTGGCGTCACTAAGCTCTACCGTAAGTAAAGTACCCTGGCCACGATCAGTTGAAGACACCGCCGAGCCACGCAGCCCAAAGCGCCCCCACTTTGGGGTTAGAGCGGCGCGATTGTGCGAGGGCTCGCCGGTGATCTCAATTAGCTGGGTATCAGCAGGTAGGTACTGGTCTACGAAAAGCTGCCAGATAGTGTAGGCATCAATTTCTGCCCCCGCCCCGTCGGCATAGCGCTGCACCTGGGCAGAAAACTCTTTTTGCAGCCGCTTAGGTAGGCGCATCTGGTAGTGGGCGCGCATCAGGTAGGCCACCCCGGCTTTACCTGATTGGGCGTTAACCCGCACCACCGCCTCATATGAACGTGACAGGTCGTGCGGGTCTACCGGCAGATAGGGCACCTGCCAAGCCACTGCAGCGTCGTCGCCCGCTTGCGCCACCGCAGTGCTACGCGCCGCCATAACCTTACGGATAGCGTCCTGGTGGGATCCGGAAAAAGAAGTGTAAACCAGGTCCCCCGCGTAAGGGCTGCGTGGCCCCACCTCCATGCGGGTGACTACCTCACACTCGTGGCGCACACGGTCAATGTCGCTAAGTTTCAAGCAGGGGTCAATGCCCTGACTGTAAAGGTTAAGCGCCAAGGTCACCAGATCTACGTTCCCGGTGCGCTCACCTTGGCCAAACAGACAGCCTTCAATGCGTTGAGCGCCGGCGCGCATACCCAGTTCAGCTGCGGCCACAGCGCTACCGCGATCATTGTGGGGGTGTAGGCTTAAACATACGTTTTCGCGCTGCTCTAAATTATCGTTTAGCCACTGCACCTGGTCAGCAAATACGTTAGGGCTACAGCGTTCCACGGTGGCAGGCAGGTTAATAATTAACTCCCCACGTTTTTGCGGCTGCCAGGCGGCAATTACTGCGTTGCACACTTCTAGTGCAAATTCTGGCTCAGTGTCGTTAAACATTTCGGGTGAATACTCTAAACCGAAATGTGTATCGTCATCTAAATAGCGCTGCGCGGCCTGGCAAACCAGCTCAACTCCAGTTACCGCCAGGGTTTTTATTTCCGCTTTAGTTAACCCAAAAACATGCTTACGGAACACCGGTGAGGTGGCGTTATAGATATGTACGTTAACCCGTTTAAGCCCCTTAACGCTTTGCAGTGTGCGCTCAATTAGATCTGGGCGGATCTGGGTTAACACGCTTATATTCACATCGGGGATTAGCTGTGGCTGGTCCGCTAAAGCGCGCACAAAATCGTAGTCCAGGGCGCTAGCGGCAGGAAAACCCACCTCAATTTCTTTAAATCCCAAACCCACCAGCAGGCGCAGCAGACGCTGTTTGCGCTTTAAATCCATGGGCTCAGCTAAAGCCTGATTACCGTCACGCAAATCTGTACTCAGCCAACGCGGCGCCTGGGTTAATTGTTTATCTGGCCAGGTACGCTGCGGGTAGCTAAATGCAGGTGGCCGCAAGTATTTGGCCACCGGCATTAAACTTGGTTCAGGGATAGGTATTTGCGCTGGGCGCAATCTTTTAGCTGCCTTTCTTGATTTTTAAAAGCCGAGTTTACCCAGCTGTTTAGGGTCTTGTTGCCAGTCTTTAGCTGTGCGCACATGCAAATCTAAATAGATTTTGCGACCCAAATAAGCTTCAATTTCGCGGCGTGAGCGCATACCTACATGCTTTAGCCTAGAGCCACCCTTACCGATAATAATTGCTTTTTGTGAGTCGCGTTCAACTACCAGCGACACGCGCACTTGCAGTTTACCCCCACCCTTATAGGCCCCCTCGTCGACCTGGGGATCCATAACTTCATCTACCACCACAGCTAGTGAGTGGGGCAGCTCGTCGCGCACCCCTTCTAGAGCAGCTTCACGCACTAGCTCAGCGATCATAATGTCGCGCGGCTCGTCGGTGATCTCTCCGGTGGGGTACAGCTGGGGGCCGTGGGGCAGGTAGGAGGCCAAAACGTCAGCCAAAATATCTACCTGACTATCAGTCACGGCGCTTACCGGCACAATCTGGGCCCACTGGCCTAGCTCTTGCACCGCCAACAGCTGCATAGCTAGCGCTTCTTTACTGACCTTGTCGGCTTTGGTTACTACCGCCACCACGGGGGCGCGCAGGTCGGCTAGGTCACGGGCGATGAAACGGTCACCGGGGCCGATTTTTTCATCTGCCGGAATACAAAAAGCCACCACATCCACGTCAGCTAGGGTTTCTCGCACCATGTCGTTGAGGCGTTTGCCTAGTAGCGTGCGTGGACGGTGTAGGCCGGGGGTGTCTACCAGC
>ERZ651108.1452-NODE-1452-length-10329-cov-3.393323_pt1 | contig 10329 bp, 11 predicted proteins | sample MGYA00512173_ERZ651108 | MGnify/ENA metagenome assembly ERZ651108 | reverse complement strand
TCCTTCTCCTTTTTAAATAACGAAAACACCCTGCCATAAAATGACAGGGTGTTGATTTCGGCATGAAGCCTTATCTTTGTAGCTTCTGCAAGATTTAAGTAACTGTGTAAGGCGTCCCTTACACGATAATTATAGTATATGATAACTATAATTGCAACACTTTTTAACAATTAATATTAAAAATCTAGCTTAGGCTTATCACCCTCATTTTTGATGATATGCTGATTTCCTAGTACATCTGTTCTTACTTTGTAAATAGAAATATTTGTTTTACTTAATCCCTTTAGACATTGTCCACCCTTTGCAACGGTTCCTAGAATATTTATCAAAGGTTCGTTTCCTTCAAATTTCTGTTTATCATATGGCTTTAATTCTACATAATGCTTTTTATTTGGCATTGATCGAGAAAGAAAACGGAATAGTTGCTGTTCTTTTGTTTCCGTATCTTTGATAAGCAACAAATCATTTTTATAAAGTGTGAACTTGAATTCTGAATCAGAATCTACACCCTCTTTCTTCTTAATGTCATTGTATTTTTCCTGAGAAATCTTATATGTTCCTGTCCCTTTCTCAAATTGTAGATCAGCATATTTTAATCCAAGGATTTCGTATTTTCCAGTAGTCTTATTGAAATAGACATCCGCTCTCCATGGAGAAACTGACTGCAAGACAACTTTATTGTTACTATTCTTTGGAGTGATATCAATATGATTACCTAACTTACTATCATAGTATTTAAGACTCTTGATTTCAGGACCATTGCCTTTTTTACTATATTTACGAATATAGTCGCCATGTTCTTCTTTATATTTTAGGAAAGGATTACATGGTACTTCTTTCCCTTTTTCATTCATTTCCTTATTGGGATAGTTCTCTAAAATTGGCTCGATAACTTTCTCAAAGGTTTGTGGGTCGTGACGATACATGAGGAATTTTGACTTATCCTTCTGATAAATCTTTATAAAGGCATCATAGCCAGCCTGGCTATAGATATCTTTGATTTTCCCTAAGACATAAGTTTCATCCTTCTTATCTTTTCCTACTTTAGCCTGCCTTGTTGCGTAAATTGTTGCATCAGAAATCTTTCGATTAAACTTAGAATCCACTTGATATGAGAACAAGATACTGTCTTCAAATTCTTTACTCTTCAATGTATCAACAAAATGTTGATAAGGGGCTTTAAATACAGATTCCTTGTACTCATCGTCACTAATAAGTTCACCTGTTTCAATATCAAGTAGTTGGTCTTCTGAATAACTTACAAGAGTATTCTTTTGTTTTTTCCACAAATTCAACTGACTTGAAGCAGCAATAATCAGTGCATCTACGGCATGGTGATGATAGGTATCACGAGTCTTATCGATTCCCCAATGGCGTCTCAATTGAGATGTGAATTGCCCGCGAACCACGGAAACTTTTGTATCAATCTTGCGAGTTCTAAAATGTTCTTGAAGGGCATTGAGGACAACTCTTGAAGCGTATCTTGTATCTACAAGATTTCGTTCAATAAATTTCTTTCGAACATCAAATTTTGAAATATCCTCTTCCGTAAGAAGGTATTCTTTTTTCTTGTTTGAAAGTGTTTTCGACTCACGGACAAAGGCTTTTAGTTCACGGAAAGACCATGCATCATCCATACTATCTAATGCCTGGTAAGGTGTTCGTTGTCCTTTTTCTTGGTTAGCAGTTGCATAAACTAAAACCTTATTAGCAAGGCTATCATCAAAGGTAATAGAGAGAGGTAAAATATGATCTATTTCAAATTGATTGGGATTATTAATCAAATCATGGATTGAAATTGTTTTACCAGTATAAAGGCAACGTTCTCCTTGCTGATGCCATAGGCGGATTTTAGTCGCTAATTGCTTATGACCATGGAAAACGCTATGTGGTAATTCAGCTTTTCCATTATATTGATTGGCAGCCTTAAGCATGGCTGCATCCTTTTCATCTTTATTAGCTTTTTGAATCTTTTGAATAGCTTTCTTTTCATCATCTTCATTCGTTTCTCGAGCCATTTCGATGACAATATTGTCAAAATCACCATACTCTTTGATTGCCGCATTTACGATTTTTATAGCTTGGCGAACAGACTTAGCAACAACAGGATTGTAGATTTCTTCAGTTAGTTGTTTCTCATCAATATATTTGGTTTTATTTGAAGACGAAGTTGTTTTTTGTTTTCCAAGTCGTGTCAAGATAGTCATTTGTTCTTCTGACGTCGCATATAATTCTGGGATTAATTCCATCATAAGTTTGACAGAAAAACTGTGCCAGCCTTTTCCAAAAATGGAACTATTTGCTTTGCGAAATTGAACCAATTCATCAATTTGCTCCTGACTGAAGGTCCCATCAGCAAACTCATGCTCTATCGCTTCTTGGATACCTTCCCTCTCCGTATTTAATGTTAAGACATAGGCTAACTTATCAAGCTTTTCTCTCTCCATTTGCTCAACATCAATAGTTTCAAGCGTCTTCATTTTTCGGTAGGCTTCGAAAGTATGAATTTCAGCCTTATCTGATTTATCGATACGGTATCCTTTGATATCCGCAACATCACAAGCAAGTAGTTTAGCAATATATTTGAACAGTTTCTTAGAACCCATTGCCTTTTCATTTTTGACATAGGTAATGATTTGATTCTTCTGTTCTTCACTTAACTTCTTGGTTTCTGTTGGAACGGTTAGATTGTTCAAATCATTTAGCAAATTGAATTCTTGAGCCGTGTAGGAAGCTTTTGCTGCTCTATACTCTTCTGGATAAAATGTACATTTCCCAATTAGGATTCCAAAAATATTATCTAAGGTTACGTACTCATCTTCAGAATTTTTCTTAGTAGTATACCTTCCATAATCAGTCCGTGACTTCTCATTACCTGGTCCGTGATAATATTTACGTTTTCCAGTTAGAATTTGGAGATAACTATTAATAAATTCATCGCTAATCTGTGGATTAAATTCTTGTTGAGTTTGCAGTATTCTCAGTGCTTCTGCTCGATAAGCTGATGTTGGAAAGACATTAATTAAGCGATGTTTTTTTCCATCTTCTTCGACTGTGAAATCACCACGTAATTGACCATATTTTTGGTAGCGTTCCGATTGAATCTGGCCCGGCGTTTTTGTTTCTAATTGTTTACTGTTTTCTTTGACAATTTGTGCATAGTCGCCTACTGATGAATTCCCGTCATCACTAGCATCATCAAGATAACTAATCCCACGGTGTTTCACCATATTTTTAAGAGCGATAAACAATTCTTCATTAGACAATTCATCGGTCAAGCCCTTAACTCGTAATTGATATGGGTTAAGATTAATTGAAACCTTTGTAAAATCAGTGATTAATCCACTTTCTTCAAATATGTGATTTAAACGAACTCTACGATGTTTTTTACGTCGTGTCAATCGTCTTCCTTGACGATTTGTTCTACGTTCTACATTATTCTCCGCTTGAGCTGCTGGGAAAATGCGTGAGTTCTTATGGACAATTTCTCCCGTCACTTTATTAAGGATACCTACACCAACAGAACCTATACCGATATCAAGTCCTAAAACTAAGTCGCTCATTTAAGAATCTCCTTATGCTTTTTCTAATATTTTACAATAATATCTGAAAATTTACAACAAAATTTGTAAACGCTGTCTTTGTTTCTATTTTAAAAAGCCAAGTTCAGTTGAACTGGCTTTTTCTTCTTGTATTAAAAACATTTGTCTAGGCTTCTTGTGCTAAGGCTGCTGCTTTTTCAAGGGCTTGGTCGGTAGACTCGCAGATATGGTCTGCTCCAATAGTTTGGATAAAGCCTGATTTTTCAAGAACTCTGTAGGGTTGAGCATTAACGTGAGAAAGAAGCAAGGTCATACCACGTTTTTGGCAGATGGCCAGGGTTTCTTCAAGGGCATCTAGGCCTGAGATATCCATGGCTGGAACGTTTCGCATGCGTAGGATGAGAACATTCTTAGTTTCATCGTTAATCACATTCAAGAAGTTATTGGCTGCACCAAAGAAGAGGGCACCAAAGACTTCATAGACGACAGTGTTTTTTGGGACTTGTTTTAAGTCGCTATCCTCGGACAAAACTGGATCGTCCAGATTTTCCTTGTCCACCCACTGACGGATTTGAGCCACGTCGGACATGCGTTTGAGAAAGAGGAAGGCTGCTAGGACCATACCAAATTCGATGGCAACCACTAGGTCAAAGAAAACGGTTAAGACAAAGGTCACTAGCAGAACCGCCACATCACTCTTAGGGGCACGTTTGATCATACGACCAACTGTACGCCAACCGCTCATGTTATACCCGACAATCATAAGGATTGAGGCTAGACAGGTCATAGGAATCAATGAGGCGTAAGGCATGAGGAAGAGTAAAATCAGAAGCAAGGTGAAGGCATGAACCATCCCTGCTACTGGTGTTCGTCCGCCATTTTTGACGTTGGCTGCGGTACGGGCAATAGCACCCGTTGCCGGAATCCCACCAAAGAGGGCTGACATGATATTTCCAACACCTTGACCGACCAATTCTGCATTAGAACGGTGATTACCACCAATCATGCCATCTGACACCACGCAAGAAAGGAGCGATTCAATAGCTGCTAGTATGGCAATGGTGAAGGCTGGCGAAATCATTTGACGAATCAAAGAAAATGATAGGTCAGGAACCGTGAAACTTGGAAGTCCCGCCTTGATGGTGTAAAGGTCACCAATGGTTTTGACGGGGAGATGACCAAAAGCAACGATAGCTGTGGTCACAAAGATAGCAACCAGAGAACCCGGAATTTTCTGAGAAAGGCGTGGCCAAAAGATTTGAATGAGCAGGGCCAAAATACCGATAGCTAGGGTCGCCCAACTAATACTTGAAAGATGCTCTCCATAGGCAATCATCTTTTCCAGAAACTCAGCTGGCACGGACTTCATCTCAAGGCCTAGAAAATCCTTAATCTGTCCAGCCACAATCCCAACGGCAATCCCCAAGGTAAAGCCAAGTGTGATGGTTTTGGGAATGAATTTAATCAGGTCGCCAAAACGCAGGAGCCCCATGATAATAAGCATGAGTCCCGCCATGAGCGTGGCAACAGTCAGACCAGCCATGCCATACTGGGCGATGATGCCATAGATGATGACAACGAAGGCTGCGGTAGGTCCACCAATCTGAACCCGACTACCTCCTAAAAAGGAAATAAAAAAGCCTGCAACCACTGCTGTGTAAAGACCTTGTTCGGGATTAACACCAGAGGCAATCGCTAGGGCAATCGACAAGGGTAGGGCAATGATAGCCACGATAACTCCTGCAATCAGGTCCTTGACGAACTGTCCCTTGGAATAATCCTTGATGGTGGTGAAAAATTTGGGTGTGATATATTTTAAAGCGTCCATTTTTTCCTCCTAACTAATATCCTAAAACTCTTTGACTTAACTCTTTTTCAATGAGTGTCAGACGCTTATCATTTTTACAGTCTTATGATAGCACAGCAAATCCCCATTTTCTAGGGGATTGGGAGATGTAAACGTATTATTTCAAGAATTATTTAACTTTCTTAGTTTAGAAATGAAGGCATCAAAAAACAAGTCCAGACTATGGACTTGTTTTGACTTATCATGGATTGATAGATTCCTCTTAAATTACCAACTGGTTGGCAAGGAAATCGGAATGTTAAGCTTGACCTTCATCTTGCTGTTGGTCACGGTAGCCTGCTCAATTTCGTAGCCGATTTCAGGAAGCTTGAGCTGAATCTGATTGTTAACCATGCGAACCCCACTGCTTGACTGGGCAATACTCTTCTTGAGGTAAGGCAGAACCAGTGATTTAGGAACAGGGAGGCGACCCAGGTGGGCACCTGCCAAGTCTAATAGGATGACTTCCTTGTTAGTGCTAACCGTGAAATCAAGGCTGAATGTTGATTCGATAGGTCCAAGAGACACCGGTAGCTTAGCTGTCAGATAAGAATCATTCAACTCTACAGTACTGTTTAGCAAGGTCTCGTCATTAGAATCAGCCATGCTTGCTTTTAGGATTTGACGAAACTGGTTGCTATCAAGATTAATCTCGGTTGAAACCCCACCTGATGAAAGGGAGGCCCCACCAATACCAGCCTGAGCTAAATCAGCAAGGGATGTTTGTGTTGATACATTTTTTAATTGGTCCTGACTGTCGATCTTGTCCGGAATGAGTAGAGCCGCCACTGCAAAAAAGACCACAATGACGAGGACAATGAGTCGTTTAAACCATTTCCACATAGGGATACCTCATTTCAATTTTTCACTTTTGACGTCTATTGTACTGTAATCAAAGGAAAAAAGCGAGTAAGAACTGGAAATTCTCTCATATTTTCTTAATTCAAGAGGTAGGGTTCGAGAGCTTCAAAGACTTTTAAGTAAGCATTGGCATAAAGGTGGACACCGTCATAGGTGTGCTCAGCCTTCTGCTCTTTCCTATCATTGACCAGCCCAGCATTACAATTAATAAAGTGGCAACCATGGGTTTGGGCAATTTCCTCAAGAGCCTGGTTGCAACGGTCAAGATTTTCAGGTGTCCGCAGTTTCATCCACTGAATAGATGCTGGTGTCTGCCAAGGCAGATGAAGATTGGCTGGGTAAAAAGACATGAGGTAAATCTTGGTATTTGGCAATATAGCTTGTGTTTGCTCCAGAATTTGACTAATATTTGCTGTCAGATGTTGGAACCACTGATTTCCATAAGGCTCCTCGGTCATGTCATTGGTACCGATATTGATGAAAACCTTACTCGGTTGCAAATCCAAAAGTAGAGGATGGATATGCTGGAGAAATTCATCCGTATTCAAACCGCTGATACCTCGATTGTAGATGATGTCGTCGATACTTCTACTCCTAGCGATTTCACAAATGGGAAAAAGCTCCATGAGAGAGGAGCCCGTGAAGAGCGTCTCTCCCTTGATAGCGACCTCATTTAGGTACTGATAGTTTTTAAGTTTGATATCTTTTAATTCATCCATGATAACTTTCTTCTATATAACTTTATCTAAATGAGGGAGAAGGCAAAGAGCAACCCTACAACCGTATTGGCCAAGGCGTGGATAAAGACACTTGGAAGAATGGACCCACTTGCTTTTTTCTCATTGATAGCACCAAAAACGTAAGCTATGAGACTGATAAAGACCAAAATGGCAAAAGCCTTAAGGTAACCAGTTAGTTGCATAAACATAAGTGCATGGATGAGACCAAATAAGAGAGACTGAACCAGATTTGCTCCTAGAAATCCTAGTTTTCCTTGCATCCTTTTTAATAGAAAACCTCTAAAGAAGATTTCTTCTGGCAAGGCAGTCCCTAAGATAGCATAGGCTAGAATAGCAGGAAGAGCTCCAATTCCATTTCCAGAAAAATCTGCTGTGGCCGTTTGGCTAGAGTCAAACCAACTAAAGACCACAATCGAAAAAAGAAGAAAAAGTAGACTAATACCCAAAATGGTCAGTAGTAATCGCCTCTTCTGCTGGGTTTGAACTTTCTTCAACCCAATCCAGTCAAAGAAACCGACCTTTTTCCTGCTCCAAATTAACCAAGTGATAAAAGGAATGACAGAGACTATGAGCAGTTCCATAATACCGCTCATAAGTTTAGACATAAATAGGGTCATAAGTTTGTCCTCCATTTCTAATCAAAAGACAGCTTCGTTCTTTTGAAAACGATTACCTTTACACCTTGATTATACTACTTTTAGGGGAAGAAAAAGCCCATTTTCACCAGTCTTGCCACGTTTCTTTGGCACGAATCACACGGTCTTGCTTATAGTCAATATGGTAAACACGCCAACTACCAATCCAATCGTCCTTCAACTTGTACTCAACACTTCCTTGAAGATCGTCACCCTTGCCCAAGAGCTTCTCCACTTCTTCTCTCGTCATGCCCTCAAGCTGATACTGACGGTGAAAGCTCCACATGAGTTTGTGTCGCATAGGAGCTGGGGTTTGAGCCCATTTTTCAGGCGTAAAGACTCGGTCACGAGGGACAATGATTGCAAAATGAATCAGACAAATGATTTCAATGATTAAGCAAAAGCCTTTTAGTCTCTTACGTCTGGTTGCTGGGGTAAGGTATGCCATAGGCCTACCTTACTTTCTCTTGCTTCCAGTAGTCATCCAAAATCACTGTGTGCTCTTTCGAAAAGCGAATAAGGATGTCTCTGGCAACTTGTTGGGATACACGCGCGACATTGGTCAATTCTAATCCTAGCTCAGGTGTGTCGTGTTCCAAACGGTACTGGTCATCCTCGTACTCAACAAAGATAAAGCTCATTGACTTTTTATCTCCATATGTAAGATAGAGACTATCGTAGGATACTGGAAGTTGCACCAAGGCATCCCAGATATCACTGTCACTTGGGTTTGTAATCGTCGCATAGTCCACCTGATCAGCTGTCGAAATACGCATGACAAGGCCTTCTGCTGCTTTCTTTTTAGGTACTAGCCACTTAAATAAATGCATCGTTTTCCTCCTTTAGATGATGATTCCTTTTTGCTTGAGATTGTCCAGACATTCCTGTAAATAGGCGGTATCATGCTCAGGATAAATGATGGCTGGTAGCTCCTCCACTTCAAGCTTATCATAGGCTGGCATCTGCTTGCCTCGATACTCCTTGTCCAACCACTCAGGGCTGACACGATAGCCACGTTCCGTCATTTCTTGCATAATAAGCTCATGGTACTTAAACAAGCGATACGGTGAATAATCAAAAACATAGTTAACCGTCGCATGTTTGCGTTGCCATCCCTTACCACGAAGGGCACAACATTCTCGGTGCTGCCCTAATAATTGCTGACGGGGTAGTTTTGCAATCAAGTCTTGATGCCACAGTCTCATTTTGAACCCCCATTAATTAAGGTTGACTCCTCCAGATAACGATTAGGATACTTGCTGAGGAGCTCTTTGACGGATTCCACCAAACCATGCTGAGGAATTTGACCTGCTGCATAGCTATCCAGTTGGGCCATAAACATTTCCTTCTCGCTGGCAGTCGCCTTTTTCTTAAAATACCCCCAGATATGTTGAAAGGCATTGACGACCTGACCAGGATTTTCAGGAAGGTCAAGTGCTTGATCAATGTAGGCCTGAACCTGATCCAAACTAACCTCTTCATTCTTGAGATAGTTACGGATTTCCAAGTAAATCTTGTTTGAATGGCTGAGCACCAGATACTTATTGGCTGCCCAAAGTCGCTCGCACTGGCGACGTGGATTGGTAGTTGTCATTAGGAACCTTCCTTCTTGCTTTTTATCAGTATAGCATAGTTTAAATGGGGATAATAGATTATGCCTTTGAGAATTTGAAGAGTGATTTTCAACTATTTTCAGAAAAGGGCTTTTGCTTGGTTTGTTTGTAAGCGTTTGCTATACTTAAGGTATCAAAGAAAGGAGACAAAGCCTATGACATTGTCCAAAAAACTCACACTTTCTCTTGCCTCTATGGCAGTTCTTGGTCTTTTAGCAGCCTGCTCAAACCAGAAAGCTCAAACACCTGAAAGCTCTGCTAGCACCCAACAAAGTTCAAGTAAGGTTTCATCTTCACAAAGTTCTGAAGCCTCTAAACAGACTGAAGGGCTAGATGGCACCTATAAAGGGACTGACGAAAATGATCGCATTACTCTTACCATCTCTGGAAATACTGGAACTTGGGAAGAGGACGAAGACGAAGCAGATGGCGAGAAGGAAAGCAAGTCTGTAACAGTTAACCCTGACAATCAAAGTCTAACGATTGGTGATGATACCAAATTCTACAAACTCGACGGCAATCAGCTGACTATTGAAGATGATGACCGTGATCCAAACGATACGGTTGTCTTGACGAAATAATATGAAAAACCTTAGCCAATCCACTCTCTGGAATTTAGCTAAGGTTTTTTATGTTATACTATAGGCAGAAAGAAAACGAATACAAACAGGAGGTTGACGATGACTCAAAGAAGATTATGGATGACGCTATTTGTTGTGTCGATTATTGTAACTCTTATTGGACTGGGATTTTCTGTCTATAACTATTATGTCTTTGATAAACCCTTTATGACCACGACTACAAAAGGTTTACTAGCAGCCTTTTTCCTGTGTGCGACAATGGTTGCCATCACCCTATCCAAATCAAGTAAGAAGTAAAGATATGAAAGAGGTATAAGTTTGTAGACTTATACCTCTTTTGATACAACATTACTTAATCTTGTGTTTATTCATTTTTTCTTCAAAGATGTCTGTCATGATTTTACGGAGCTCTTGGCCTTCTTTTTCAGGAAGGTCCCCTTGGCGTTTGGCTACTGCGTAGAGTTCAGGATATTGCTTGGCTACACGCTCCACCGTCTTGGTCGTCGCATAC
>ERZ651108.1449-NODE-1449-length-10343-cov-9.186917_pt1 | contig 10343 bp, 7 predicted proteins | sample MGYA00512173_ERZ651108 | MGnify/ENA metagenome assembly ERZ651108 | reverse complement strand
TGGACCAGTTCGATGACAGTATGAGTTCCGATAAAACCTGCTCCACCTGTTACCAGAATTTTTTCTTGCATTTTATTTCCTCAATTCTTGGATTATTTTTTTCATTTTACCATTTTTGATAGGGAAAGTCATTTACTTTCCTAAGACTACCGTAAAAACTAAGTAAAAGATTTACGATTGTTTCTCTTTAATATATCTCTCAGTTGGATAATCTGCTGGATCCAATACTCCACTTCTTCCTTGAAGCATTTGAGCTAGGTGATAACCGATAATGGGACCAGTTGTTAACCCTGAAGATCCTAGTCCGCTTGCTGTATAAACTCCTGACAAGGCTGGTACTTGACCAAAGAATGGAGAGAAGTCACTTGTATAAGCACGAATACCCACACGTTCTCCAGATGAAATCGCCTCAGCTAGGGCTGGGTAAAATGGACTCGCTGTCTCAGCCATTTGTTCGAGCAAGGTTTCATCCACTGTCAAGTCAAAGCCCATGTCATTTTCATGAGTAGCCCCTAAAGATAATTTACCGCCTGGAAATGGTATCAAATCCCACTCCCCTTCAGGCATAACTACAGGATAAGCTCCCATGTCTTGTTTCACTTTGTAATCTCGGAGTTGCCCCTTTTGAGGACGAACATCAACCTCATAGCCTAAAGGCTCCAAAATGTGTCCAAGCCAAGAACCTGTGGACAAGATAACTTGGTCAAACATTTGGTTGTCTATTTGATAACCCGATGCTAGAGGAGTTAGACTGACCTCTTTCTTTACAACCTTTACTTGACTGGCATCCAGTAAACGACTCACTAGGAGTTGCCCATCTACTCGAGCTCCTCCAGAAGCATAGAGCAATCTCTTAAATCCCTCTAATCCAGGGAATAGACTGCTTGCAGCAGCTTGGTCCAAAATGGCTAATTCGCCAATTAAGGGAGATTCATCTCTACGTTGCAAGGCTAAGTCATAGAGTTCCTCTAGTTTGGAGTCATCATTTTTAAGAAGAAAGACGCCACAACGCTGGTAAAAATCAACTTGTTGACCCGATTTTTCCAAGTCAGCTAATAAATCCACATAGAAATCAGCTCCTAGTCGCGCCATCTTGTACCAAGCTTTATTACGTCGTTTAGAGAACCAAGGACTGATGATTCCTGCAGCTGCCTTGGTCGCTTGGCCGTATCCATGATCAAAGACAGTTACTTCGATATCTGCTTCTTTAGAGAGGTAGTAGGCGGCAGTTGCCCCTACAATTCCTGCTCCTACAATGGCAACTTTTTTCATTGATTTTACCTTCTAACTAGATATGATGGAATGGATTGGTAGAAGCTTGACTTGCGACAACTTCTAGCGACCAAGCATTCTCTTCCTTCCATTCATTCAAGAGCACTGCGATTCTTTCCACAAAAAGCACTTCGATATAGTGTCCCGGATCTAGAGCTAACAAACCATCTGACAACATATCTTGGGCAGTGTGGTAGTATATGTCTCCAGTAATGTAGACATCCGCTCCTTTTGCTAAAGCATCAGGATAGAACGATTGACCACTTCCACCACAAATGGCCACTCTTGAAATGTTTTTTTGCAAATCACTCTCATGATAAAACACCATACGGAGACTATCTAGACCAAAAACTTCCTTAACATGACTGGCAAATTCTTCAAAGGTTTGAGGGCGAATAGTGCCAATACGACCAATCCCACGTTCAGGACCTGTTTCCTGTAGATAAGTTGTGTCCTCAATATCCAATAGTTGGCAGAACCAGTCATTAAGACCATTTTCAACAATATCGATATTAGTATGACTGACATAAACAGCGATATCGTGCTTGATGAGATTGATATAAATCTGATTTTGAGGACGGCTAGCTACCAAGTCCTTGATTGGACGAAAGATAGGCGCGTGCTTGACGATAATCAAATCTACTCCCTTTTCAATGGCTTCTGCAACCGTTTCTTCACGAATATCAAGGGCAACCATGACCTTTTGGATTTCTTTGTCTAAGGTACCAATCTGCAAACCACGGCTATCACCCTCCATAGAAAATTCTTGTGGGCAATAGGCTTCATAACGCTTAATCACTTCACTTGCTTTCATGGAGCACCTCCTTGATGGCTTGAATTTTATCTGCTAGAACCTGACGTTCTTCTTGATTTTTTTCTGGAATTTGACTAAGGGCAAACTCAAGCTTAGCAGCTTCTTTTTGCCATTTTTGGATGAAGACTGGACTGAGTTCTTTAGATAGAAAAGGACCAAAACGGATATCAGTAGCCGATAGATTCATTTTACCAGCTTCTGCAACTATGATCTCGTAGAATTTCCCAGCTTCTTCTAGAATACTTTCTGCTATGATTTGAAAACCATGCTCTTGTAACCAAGAACGCAACTCGTCTTCTCGATTATTGGGTTGGAGAATCAATCGCTCAACAGTAGCAAGTTTGTCTAATCCGTCTTCCAAAATCGTAGCAATCAAGCGGCCACCCATTCCAGCAATAGTGATAACAGAGACCTGGTCAGCCTCTTCAAAAGCAGCCAAACCATTTGCTAGGCGAACCTGAATTTTCTCAGTCAAACCATGACTTTCAACATTTTTGACTGCAGATTGATAGGGACCTTCTACTACCTCTCCTGCAATGGCACGCTCAATGTGACCCTTTTCAACTAGCTCAATCGGTAAATAAGCATGGTCGCTTCCGACGTCCAGTAAAACAGCTCCTTGAGGTACAAAGGAAGCTACTGTTTCTAATCTCTTTGAAATCATCTTCTCTCACTTTCAAAAACTCTATTTCCCTTTATTATACCATATTTCAAACCTCAACTTTCCAGTAAGAGCGAAAGAAGTTTCAATGACCTAACACAATAGATGGATTCAATTGAAAGATTCACACTCAAGAAACACTTTTTTTGCCAATCCTTATCAAGATGCAATTTATGTAAGATAAGTCTATTCTTTTCCTATAAAATCTGATAGGATAGAGGAAAGAATGATCAGAACTGAGGTTACTTCAATGACTGTTCCCGATAGACTACCTGCTCGTATGAAAATGGATGGACAAGTTATTTTCCAACAGATAAAAAGCTATTTTGATACTGAAAACAAAGAATATTTTAAGCATCCCAATACCTATAATGGTATTTCCATGTATCTGGAACCCAACATTCTGACCAGTATGAAGTACTTCGATTTGACTGATTTTCATTGTGAATGTAATGACTTCCAAAATCAAGGAGTCTGTAAACACTGGGTTGCAATGGATCACTACTTTCATAGTCTCCCCCAAGTTATTCAAAAACGCATTCGTAAGTCTAGTCATAAACCAAGTTTTGCCAGCCAACTGATTCCCACCTTGCCCTCTGAAGAGCTCCAAAACGAACTGCTAGAAGAAAAAGCAGAGGCGCCTTCACTTGCACTTCATGGACAATTCGAAATCCGAAATCATAGCCTATCCTGGACCTTAAAACTAAAGGTGGAACAGGCTCCTCGTGCCTATGTTATCAAGGATATAGCTCACTTCATTTTTCTCATTTTCCAACAGGAAGATTACTTTGTTTCACAGAAAATCGGGACAATCAACTTATCATTAGACCAGTTTAATAAAGCTTCTCAAAATCTAATCCTCTATATCAAAAAATATTTCATCGATAGAAATGAACATTCTTATTCCAACTTCAGTTATGGCATTAGCCCTAGAGATTGTGGACGCTATTTAGAGACTCCTGTTAGCTATTTAAACGACCTTGTCCCACTTTTTCAAGCTTTGGACGTGTTTCAATATGTAACCTCAAAAGCCGAATACCCTCTTATATTCTTAGATGATAATCCCTTTATCCCAGAAGAAGAAATTTTTAAAGTTGTCAAATCTGATAACCATTATGAAATTATCAATACAGCTTATTTTGGTTTCATTATTCAAAAGAAACTTTGGATTCGGCACAATCACTTCCACATCATCAAAAAAGAGCACCGTTACTTTTTAGATAAATTAGCTACTTGGATCTACCATTATCAGGAAAGTTCTCCTCTTATCTTTTCAAAGGAAAATAAGGCTGAACTCATGCAAATATGTAATATTATCTCAAACTATGTTCCTATCAGTATCCCAGATGAATTACAAATCCATGACTTCATCCCCATCTTTGCCTTCTCCAAGACTAGAAATGAAATTGCCGTCAACATGGTGTGGTCGTTTGGAGAAAAGCAAGCCCACTCTAAACAAGATCTCCTATCCCTCCCCTATACTTACCAAGCTAGTAAAGCTAGAAAAATCTATCATCAACTCCTTTCTGCTGGTTTCAAAGAGGATTTTCATAGTCTTTCCAAAATCAAAGTCGTTGATTTCTTCCTAAAAGAACTACCTCGTTTTCGTACTCTGGGGCAAGTTCAACTAGATGAATCGCTTGAAAAACTCTCAGTAGAAGATCCTGCTGTCATTGACATTTTTGACGACGAAGGTTTCCTTTCAATTCAGTTTGATTTTTCTATGATTTCAGAAGATGAGGTTGAAAAAGCTATCCAAGCTTTATGGAATCAAGAAAGCCACTACCAAACCAAGCAAGGAAAGGTTCTAGTCTTTGACGATGAAAGTCTCAAGGTTGCCCAATGTCTCCAAGATCTTCGTGCTAAATTTTCAGACGGAAAAATCAAGATGCACAAATCTCGTGCCTATAGCCTTTCTGAAACCTTCAAAGACAATGAACATGTCAATTTTTCTCGTGATTTCAAAAAGATGACTTATGATCTGACCCACCCTGAAGAATTTGATATCAAACCTTATGAAGTCAAGGCCAAACTCCGCTCCTATCAGAAAGAAGGAGTCAAATGGTTGAGTATGTTAGATCATTATCATTTTGGGGGAATCCTGGCTGACGATATGTGACTAGGGAAAACCTTGCAAACCATCACTCTTCTGGAAGCCAACCTTAAACCAGAACAGAAAGTACTTATCTTAGCTCCTGCCAGCCTTCTTTACAATTGGAAGGAAGAATTCCAAAAATTTGTACCTCACAAACAGGTTGAAGTAGCCTATGGCACAAAAACTGAGCGTATCAAACAAATTGATAAATCTGCTACTATCACTATCACAAGCTACCCATCTTTTCGATCTGACCTTGAACACTATCAAAAGCAGTCTTATGACTACCTCATTTTAGATGAAGCACAGATGATAAAAAATAGTCAGACAAAAATAGCACAGGCTTTAAGAGAATTTGATGTCAAAACCTGCTATGCCCTATCTGGAACTCCTATCGAAAACCGTCTTGAAGAGATTTGGTCTATTTTCCAGATAGTGTTACCAGGACTCCTACCAAGTAAAAAGGAATTTTCAAAATTGTCACCTCAACTCGTTGCTAAACTGATCCAACCTTTTGTTCTGCGTAGGAAAAAAGACGAAGTTCTGACAGAATTGCCTGAACTGAGCGAGCACCTCTACAGCAATGAACTCACCAGTTCACAAAAAACGCTCTATCTAGCTCAACTTCGACGTATGCAAGAAATGCTTGCAGGAGCCAGCGCTGATGAGATTAAACATCATAAAATTGAAATTTTAGCAGGACTGACCCGACTTAGACAAATCTGTAATACCCCAGCTCTTTTTTTAGAAGACTACACAGGGGATAGCGGAAAAATGGACAGCTTATTCGAGCTTCTGGACACCATTCGTAAAAAAGAATCACGACCACTTATCTTTTCACAATTCACCTCTATGCTTGATCTCATTGAGCAAGAACTAGAGAAAAAGGGATTGTCTCACTTTAAAATAACAGGACAAACCCCTTCAGATAAACGGCAAGAGATGGTCAATCTCTTCAATCAGGGAGAAAAAGACTGCTTCCTCATTTCCCTAAAAGCAGGTGGAACAGGACTGAATCTAACAGGAGCCGATACCGTCATCCTCTGTGACCTCTGGTGGAATCCAGCAGTCGAGATGCAAGCCATCGGACGAAGCCACCACCTTGGCCAGACCAAACAAGTCGATGTCTATCGCCTCATCACCCTTGGAACCATAGAGGAAAAAATCCAAGAACTCCGAGAAAGTAAAAAAGAACTCTTCAACACCGTCCTTGAAGGACAAGAAAGCAGAAGCAATCTGAGCGTTGATGATATTAAAGAAATCTTGGGTGTTGAATAAACGAAAAAGAGCTAGAATAAACGGCACTTTATCATCTGTAGTGGGGTGAAGAAAAGCTATCATTGAGTTTAAGACAAAATGATTTCTCAGCTAGTAAAAGAGAGAGTCACATTTGTTGTGAGTCTCTCTTTTAGTTCTTCATTAATTTCTTGTTATATAGTGGATTGAAATAAGATATGAACAAAGAGATTAGGAAAGTCAAATTAATTTCTAAAAACGTTTTAGAATCCTTAGTGTACTATTCTACGTTCAATCCACTATATATACCATATCTTTATTATAATATGTATTTTATAAACTAAGCTTCTATATAATCAAAAAACGCATAGTATCAGGTAGTAAAAACCTTGATATTATTCGTTTTATTGTGGGAAGATTTACTTCGTTTTCTCCTGAAATTGAGTTTTTCCCAACCTTCATGTATGTTTATTTTACTTTTTTAGCCAACATTGTTGCAAAGCGTAGTTGGATACGATTGCCATTTTCATCACGACGGTGGAGATGACCAGGATTTTCATTATACTTGATCAATTCCCAGTCCTTGTAGTAATTTGCCAACTCACCCTCTTTGAAGGTAAATGGGAAATTAACAGAACATGGATAATCCTCTGTATCCATAGCACAAACAATCAAATTGTAGCTACCGATAGAGGTTTGTTCTTGCATGTTTTGGATAATAGCAGGAATACGTTCTGCTTGTAAAAACATGAGCACAACCGTTGATACGATAAAATCGTAAGTTTGGCCTATGCTAGCTGAATTGATGTCGTAGAGACCAACAGGCATTTCTAAATCTTCTTGCTCTACGATGCTTTGTAACATTTCAAGGGACAGCTCATTTTGGTCCACTGCTGTGACATCAAATCCATGTTGAGCGAGAAAGAGGGCGTTTCTTCCTTGACCACACCCTAGATCCAGTGCCTTACATGGTTTGACCGTCTGCATAGCTTCTAAGACTTCCGAATGAACTGGATTGCTATTGTATTTCTTTGGGAAATAATCCTCTGGTTTACAATAAAATTCCAAGTACCACTCCACATCATCTGTGGCAGCTTCCACTCTGTGCCAAGCTTGAGGTTGTGCCATAGGATTATCAGCACCTGCTTCAAAGAGGTGCTCAGCTATAACTTCTCCCTCTTCAGTCAATTCAATAAACTTAAGAGCTCCTTTTAATACGGTAATCTTCCCCCAGGTTCCGACCTTAGTATTGTGTTTTCTTTGAACAGCCTCTGGCATGGTGTCTTTATTCCAGACAGGCATGCGTTTGTAGGCAACTAGTTTTTCCATATTCTTCACTCTTTCTATCGGTGGTTAACAGCTTTCATAACACGCGCAATATCACGATCTTGCTCACGACGTTTGATAGACTCACGTTTATCGTAATCGTGTTTCCCTTTTGCAAGTCCTAAAAGGAGCTTGGCATAGCCATCTTTGATATAAACTTTAAGAGGAACCAAGGTCATACCTGTTCCTTTGGTTTCTTGCTCCAATTTCTGGATTTGTTTTTTATGAAGGAGAAGTTTACGACGACGTTCTGGCTCCTGATTCCAGATATTTCCTTCTTCATAGGGTGCAATATGAACATTGCTCAACCAAACTTCCCCATTCTTAACCTGAGCAAACCCATCTTTCAGATTGATGCGGGCTGCTCGAACACTCTTGATTTCAGTTCCTGTTAGGACCATTCCTGCTTCTAGCGTATCTACGATTGTATAGTCGTGGTGCGCCTTTTTATTTTGCGCGACGACCTTTCCCTCGCCCTTTGCCATGCTTGGCTCCTTTCTTTGCTACTTCCTTATAAAAAGGTTTCTTGCTCTTTTTCTTCTTGTCTTTTGATGAATGCTTGCGCTTATCACTTGAGCGACCAGCTTTTCTCTTGTCTTCTTTCTTATCCGAACGACGACCTCTATCCTTACGGCCAGACGGTTTCAACCCCTTCTCAATGACATCAAATTCGCTTGGAATAAAGGAGAAATCAATCTCGCCAGTCATCTTATCGGCTCTTTCGACACGAATGCGTATCTGTTGTCCCACACGGAAGGTTGTCCCTGATTTCTCCCCACGAAGAGTCAAATCACGTTCGTTAAAATGATAGAACTCAGGTAAATTAGTAATGTGAATCAAGCCTTCAACTGTATTTGGCAATTCAACAAAAAGACCGAATTTAACAATACTGGATACAACAGCATCATACTCTTCACCCACAAATGCTTCCATATACTCAGCTTTTTTCATAGCTTCAACTTCACGCTCTGCCTCGATAGCTCTGCGCTCACGATTTGAAGACTGGGTCGCAATCTCTGGAATGACCTGTTCAAAATGTTCTGCTATTTCCTTGGAACGTCCATAGTCACGAATCATACGGTGAACCAAGAGGTCAGGATAACGGCGAATCGGACTGGTAAAGTGAGTATAATAGTCCGCGGCTAGACCATAGTGCCCATGGTTATGCTCAGAATAACGAGCCTGTTGCATCGAACGTAGAAGCATCATGGACAATACATCCGCATAAGGTTCTCCCTCAACAGCACTCATGATGTCTTGAAGTGCTTCCTGGCTAATCTCACTGGCAGTCCCATAGATTCGCAAGCCAAAACTAGAGGCGTAATCAATAAACTTCTGAACTTTTTCAGCTTTAGGTTCCTCATGGATACGATAGATAAAAGGTAAATCAAGCTTGCTAAAATGCTCTGCAACCGTTTCGTTTGCTATCAACATAAAGGACTCAATCATACGTTCTGCAGTACCGCGATGACGAAGAACAATATCTACTGGTTTCCCTTGCTTGTCAACCAAGATTTTAGCTTCATTGGTATCAAAATTAAGAGCTCCACGCTTAATCCGCATACCTTCAAGAATTTCATGAAGCTTAGCCATGAGTTCAATGCTAGGAACAATTTTCTTATACTCTTGTCTCTTCTCCTCATCACCTGCTAGGATATCATTCACATCACTATAAGTCATACGGAAACTTGTCTTGATAACTGTCTGCGTAATGGTGTAATTACGAACCCGACCATATTTATCAATTTCCATGATAGCTGATTGGGTCAAACGATCTACTTGAGGATTAAGGGAACAGATACCATTTGAAAGTCGTTCTGGAAGCATTGGTACAACTCGGTCTGTCACATAGACTGAAGTCGCACGATTAAGGGCTTCCTTATCAAGGGCAGAGCCCTCAGTAACATAATAGGAAACGTCTGCAATGTGGACTCCAAGTTCAAAATTACCATTTTTTAAAGGCTTGATGTGAACTGCGTCGTCCAAGTCCTTAGCATCTGCTCCATCTATGGTAAATGTAATTTCATCTCTCAGGTCCAGACGTCCCTCCATGTCCTTTTGGGATGGAGCATCAGGTACACTTTCAGCTTCTTTAAGAACAGCCTCTGGAAATTCTGATACAATATCCATTGATTCCAAGACCTCAAGAACGTCAATTCCTGCATCTGTTGAATGTCCAACCACATCTAGGACACTCGCCACAAAGAAGTCATGTTTCTTACTTGGGTATTTATCGATAAAAACCTTGAGAACTTCTGTCCCTTCCAGTTTGAGAGATGGCTTTTTCACATAAATCGGTTGACTAATCTTTTGATTTTTAGAACGGATATAACCCGCATACTTTGGTTTCTCTTCATCAAGAATAATTTGCCCGACAACTGTCGTGAGACTGTGCTCTAGGATGTCGATAATCTTTGCTTCTGCAGCAGTTCCTTTGTTACGGTCAGCAACTTTCTTGATGACAACTTCAACAGTATCACCATCAATGGCGTAGTTAACATCACTTTTTCCAACAAAAAGATCGTCTTCTTCGCCTTCAAGACTTACAAAACCGAACCCATTTTTATGGGCATGGAAAATTCCTTTTAGGGTAATCTCATGTTTTTTCTTCTGGTCTAGGGTTAGACTACCATCTTCTTCAAAGCGAATCTGGTGCTTACGTTCCATCAAGGAAAGGGTTTTTATTAACTCACGGAAGTCCTTAGAACCATCCTTTCCGAGAGCTTGAGCCAAATCATTTACTGTGCCCCGCCCCTTTTCTTGTAAATATTCTTTTATTCTATCTTTCATGTTTTCTTTCTAGATTTATATTATTTTCTTTTTGGTGTAAAACCTTATTTCTTTTAAAAATAAAAATAGGCAAAGACCTAGTCCCGCCCATTATTTTCTTATCTACTTGATAATACCGTCAATGCTAAGGCAATGGCTAGCCAGAAAAA
>ERZ651108.1446-NODE-1446-length-10375-cov-5.958430_pt1 | contig 10375 bp, 7 predicted proteins | sample MGYA00512173_ERZ651108 | MGnify/ENA metagenome assembly ERZ651108 | reverse complement strand
AGCATCTTTAGTAAAATAATATAATTTTAATAAATTTTTTATTTTATCTACAAATAATAAACCCTTCTTCTCCACTGGGTAATTATTAATTGTTGTAGGATAGTAGCATCTAAATCCTACTGATGTAGTGAACTGATTAGTCTTAAAATAATCAGGTATACTATTTAAATTTATATTTGCTGGAAGATTTCTTAAACTTCCTATAGAATGTATCATATATATCCTCCTTATCTTGCGTAAACACGGAACACTATACCATTAGCACCTACCATCATAGTATCCCCATTCCACCATATTCTTATTCTACAATTTAATAATGGTTGATCGCTTCCATCCCACGCTGCATCTTTACCAGTTAGCCATATGTCATAATTCTCTCTAGGATTAGTTGGTAATATAAAAGACCCCATACCATATCCATATATATTACCAGTATTTAATGGAGCATGTTGTACTAATATATCTTCTCCCATGTTCCAATGTAATCCCTGAACTGGAATTGCTCTATCTCCCCACTCTGGTCTATGTGGCCAATTTCCTTCTAAATCTTTAAATCTTAAACGAGACAAAGTTTGTATTTCGCAATCTAAATTATTAGGATCGTTCCAAAATATATTAGTGGGATATATTCCCTGTCCTCCTCTTCCTGGTGTAGTAAATACTATTTGAGTATAATTGTTATGTCCTACTCCTAACGAAGGACCATCATATGATCTAAAATGCTGTTGATTATGACCTCCATCAGCAGAACTGTGAATAAAGGACCCATCTCCTCCAGTACCATTAGCAGCTAATACTAATCTACCATTTGTGACTAAAGTTCCTCCTCCATCTATTCTTAATCTACCATTTATTATTGTATTATTTTTCTTTAATTTAGTTTCAAATTCATCTACAGTTACTCTTCTAGATATTTCAGCTTTAATTCTAGAATCATCATATGGCGGTGCATAATATTTAAATCCCCTAATTAAACTATCATTATCTTTATCTATTATAACGTCGTCTGCTAATTGTAAATATATCTTTTCATCGTCTAGTTCGTATTTCCATTCTGACCAGTTACCATCGAAATATGTTCTAATAAAAGAAACGTTATCATTTGCTCTGTAAAATCTTTGTAAACACATTCCTTCTTCGTTATTTTCTACAGATGCACTCTTAACTTCTAATATACCGACAATACATTTCTCTCCCATACCACTTAAATGTTGAAAAACAGCTTCATGTGATTGTTTTATCTTCTGCTTGGTTTCTTCCGTTATATAATTCGGATTATCTGTATATATTTTAAATTTTGCATTTAATTCAGCTGTATTGTATAATATCTTCTGTAGAATATGCGAATCGTCTGGATAATTATTAAATGTACTAACTATACTAGGACTATTTACTTCAAAATATCCGTCATAATTCCTTACATCATTAAGATTTCTATTAGTCATTTCTCCTAAATAACCATAACTCATCTTATACCTCCTTTAAAAAAATATAATACCCCCAAATGGGGGTATTTTTATTGTATTGCAGTTGTTCTATATTGAGTAATAGCTCCTTGGAAATCTGTATTATTGATACTAGTAAATTTCATATAAGTATCAAATGACAAGGATCTATTAGTAACTTTATCTTTTACACTAAATGTTAAATATCCATCAATAGTAATTTTAACATCCCCTATAACTATAGCTGAACCAGGAATTAGATTAACTATACCCAAATTCTTTAATGCAGGTAATCCAGAACCACTACTTTCTATTCTACCAGTAATTAATACCTCTATTGGAGAAGAAGTATCGTTACTAGCACTACCCATAGAGAATCCTTTTAATCTTATAACAAAATTTTTAGATTCATCTGTAGTCTTAGCAGTAATATTTGTTTTAAAATATAACGTATCTGTATCTCCTAACATTTCATGATTGTGTGTATGAACTAATTTCTCTGGTATACTATTATTAACCGTGTTACCAGTAAATGAAAATTCGCTAGATCTTATTAAATTAACAACTCTCTTTTCTAAAGCCTTTAATAATTCATCTATTTCACCTTTAGTATAATATGCAGATATATCATAAATATACTTCCAATTTCCAGTACCATTAGTTAACGTTCTTATTGCTAACACAAACTGATCATTTTGATTTGTTTTTGTAATATACTTATAAGCTCTATCTGTAGAAGAAGTTTCCCCTTCTACAATAAGTATTCCGTTGTTATTTTTTATAACACTTTCGTCTAACCCTAAAGCTTTAATTTCATTATTTGTAGTAACGTAATAATAACCAGCTTGTAATGATGTTAAATTAGTTGAATTATAAATTGCAGTTACACCTATAATATCAAATAGATTTCCTCTTTGTTTACCTATAGATGCATTATTTAATTCTTTACCTTTTTCTGCAGATAATACTTTATCTACTCCTCCAGTGAAATTATTCATAATTTCATCTCTCATTACAATTGTTCTGGAAGATGTCTTAACAGACTTATTCAATATCCCATTTACTGATACTACACCATTTTTATCTAAAGATAATTGTATAGAGGTAGGAGTATTGCTGTTTACTGAAACATCTTTACCACTAGAAAAAGTTACAACGGCTAAATCATTATTTTGTGATAAATTAACAACATCATATCTAATAGTATTATTATATTTATTAAGATTTATAGAATTATATCCTAAAACATTTTCAAAGTTCATACCAGGTAATGATATCTTACTACCTTCAGATATATCTAATAATCCATTTCTAATTTCAATATCACCTTTAGTCATAGTTAAAGTTCCTAGCATAGTGTCTCCACTTCTAGAAACTTTATTTTTCATGTCTTCTGTATATTTTACACCATCTACTTTTGTTAATAAGAATTTATCTACTTGTTTCTTATTATAGTAATCGTTAGCCAAAGCTAATTTCAAAGTTTCTAGATCATCTTCTACTATTATATTTTGATACTTAGCACCATTGTAATATTTAGGTCTTTCTACACCATCATTTACTACTACTATTTGTCGGTAATTTCCATCACCTATTACAACAGCTTGTTCTCCTCCTAAATCGCCAGCGGTTAAGACATTATAATTACTATATGAAGCTATTCTTCCAGTTATTACATTACCTGCAGTTATGTCTTCAACAACAGTTTTACCAACTACCTCTAATTTACCAGTAATTTTACCACCTGACAAATTTAATTTAGTAGCTAAGTCTTTATCATTAACTAGTGTACTCCATAAAGACCACTTAGTACCATCATAAGTTCTTATGTAACCTCTATGTCCATCAGATTCTTTCGAAAAGAATAATTGCATATTTAATTCATTCTCTAATTGGTAATTTTGCAATATTCCTTTCTCTGAAGCTTTAGGATAGTTATAACCGTCTACGGTTAATGTAGGAGAGGTAAAATACCCATTTGTCGTAGGAGCTGTTAAAGTATTTAAATCAGTATATGCACCGTTATTAAATAGTTTACCTTTATAATTCCAAGCATTTCTTATATCAGCTGAAGTAAGCCAAGGATATTCCACATCGTCTTCATCTATCCATGTTGGTCTAAGTTTAGATTTTACCTTCAATATAGAGAATTTAATATCTCCTAATTCATATGTCAGATCATCCATTATAGAAGACCCACTATATTTAATTAAATTTGCAGAATTATTAGTTATATTACTACCATTTGCTGTAATAGAACTAGCACTACCAATTAATTTTAAAATAGGACCTAATAATCCTTCTTTACTTTCTATTTCTTTATTACTAGTTATTTTGTCTTCTGCTAGTAATTTATTTACAGTAGTAGTACCATTAAATTCCATTATCAGCTTTCGCCATTTTTGATTACCGTTGTATGTTGGCTTATAATATGTTTTATAATAAACATTATTTTTCGCTAAAAATGTTGCATGAACATTATTATTTTCGTCACTATAAGCATATAATATACCATCTTCTGGTACATTAAAGAAGTTATCTATTTGATTACTAGACACTCCTCCAGCAGGTAACTGTTTAATAGTTTCTATATAAAGACTATTAGACAGCATCCTTCTAGATAATTCTTGAACAAAAGATTGTTGTGTATTATAAGTATTAATTAAATCAGATTTTCTGAAATTAAGTTCTCCATATCCACTATAAACGTTGTCTTTAGCTAAAGCTCCTCTTACTAAACCATCTAATTCATCCAAGTATGCTTTTAAATTATCTTCATGAGGTCTTATCCCATCATTCCACGTATGTCTTATTAATGGCGTATTTGTTCTAGGTAATACTAATTTATATTTTTTATCCATTCCTTCTACAGAATTATCGACTACTGCCATATTACCAGCTATAATATCATCAGGACTAACTGGCAAAGCTTCTTTTCTAGTAATGTAAATTCTTCTGGGGTCTGAACTTAATCTTTTTAAAGTTTTAACATCGTCACTAACAACTTTAAGTGAATTTTGTATATGATCTACTAAAGTTTCATCCCATTTCCCCACAATAGGTATTACAGAATTATTTCTTAATTTAGTATACAACATTCCTCTATCGGAATCTAACATTATTTCGTTTACTCTAGAGTTATTTCTGTCAGAATAATCACGGAATACTGGAATAATTCTTCCACTTTCCACTTGATCTGCTAATTTAACATTTTTAGCTAAAAATACAGATTCAGCATTAGTTGCTAATGCATAAGAAGTAAATGGAGATTCTCCTGGTAATGTGTTATTTATACCTGTAAATCCATCAGGTATATTTTTTATTAGAAATGGTAATACGCTGAACCTAGTATAAGAATTAGCTTCTGTACTAACATTAGCACCAACTGCAATTCTAGATAAGGTCATAGTCAATGCAGCAGTAGTACCATCTCCATGTACATAAACTTTAGTACCACTATCTGTTACATATCCTAAATTAATAGAACAACTATTATCTAATTTAGTAACTTCTATAAAGATTGTCTTTTTATTCATTTTAAATGTTTTAGTAGTAACAGCTCCCATAAACATCATTTTTTCAGATGTTATTAAAGCCGTAGATCCGTCTACCTGAGTACCGTAATCGTTTAAAGCTGGTTGTTGAACACCATCCGCTAAAAATATTATTTGTCCTACTTCTTGCTTGTCGTCTACATACAATTCCATATAATATTTTCCATTCTCATTAAATGGATAATTTAACCATATATGACCATAAGCAGTACTACTGTTATTATCTATTATAACAGATTTATTTTCGTTCTCTAATTGAGAAGCACTTTTCATTTTATTTTGAGCATCTCTGGTAAATTTTAAACCAGTAGATTTTTTAGGATCTACTAAGTTTATATATTTACCCATAGATAGACTTATATCTCCATCATCTGTAAACCAAACTGTGTTGTAATTAAAGTTTAAAGGTTGTTTATTACCAACTTTTATTAACTCAATTAATCTTTCTCTTAAATATCCATTTACAGTACCTACTAAATGCTGATCCTGTGGATCTGGACCGTTCTTATAATATAACTCATCTCTATCATTAATATAGATTTCTCCATAACTAGCTTCTCTCATCTGAGTAGGTACAGGTGTTACTAAACGATTATCTTTAACTACAGATGCTAAAGTTATAGGTAGACCATTATCATCTTTTCCTAATATAACTGTATCCATAGTAGTATAAGGTATAATTTTTTGCCATTTCCATTGACCTGGACTTTCTTCTACTCTAATAGAGAAGAATGCTTTTGTAACATCTGATGGTTCTACATATACTAACTCAGAATTAAACCATATTGTTGATCTGTCAAAATTAGTAGGTGTAGTATTACCGATAACATGAGCTCTAGCCAAATGTTCTATTAAATCATATTTACCAGAACCTCCTATGAGATAAGACTGTTTTTTACCAGTCTTTGGATTAATAAGTGCTATATAAGCTGTAGGAGCAGGATTACCATCTTGGTCCACTGATACCTTGTCTACTAAAAATTCTCCAATATGTCTGAACTCTATAGCATCTGGATCAAAGTCAGCTGGTACAACTCCTGTTAAAAATTTACTCATATATAATTAACCTCCTTATAATTTTATTTTATATTTTCTAGCCATAGCATGAATCATCTTTAATCTAGTAGAATAAGGTTCGTTAGAATGCTTCACTACATTATGTATATCTTTCTTTTTTATTCTACCAACTCTTGCTAATTTAATAGCTTTGGCTAATTTATTCCAATATTTATTTGATTCTTTATTATTTTGCACAGTCATTGTTGTTACCTCCTTTATAATTCGTTTATATTATTGTTTTGAAATAACAATATAAAGAGATGTTTTTAAAAAAACTAAAACAGATGAAATATAGCATAAAACAAGGAGGTGAATATAATGGATAAGATATTATTGCCGTTAAAGGATATGATTAAAATAAATTCTGTATTTAATAGTAATATAGATGTATTGAAAGATAAAAATATTATTGTTGACAAAATAGCTTTTAGTGAAAAGAATATTCCTGGTTACGATAGTGAAACAGATTATGTTGTAGATTTGTGTAATAATTATATAGATACATTACAGAATAGATTTTCTACGATGTCTGAAGCTGTAGTAAATATAAAACATAAAGGAAAATCTTTAGATACTATTTATAATTTGAAAAATACATTACCTAAAAGCTACAAAAAATTAGTAATAAGTAGTGAATCTTATTTCTCTTACAATATATCAGAAGAAATATTAAATAAAAAAGATAGAGATAAATTTACTATGGTGATGGAAGGATTCAACAGTCTTTTTGATAATGAAGGAATTTATAGCAACGCATTAAAACTTTTATCTGAAAATAATTTTTCTAATCTATCTTTACAACCAGATGAAGAAAGTTCTATCGTGTCTGCTGCCGAAAGTTATTATGAAAATCTTGTATTAAATAACAATTATGATAACAAGCATTATACTGGAACAGAGTGGCTTAATAAAGAAGTGGAAGCTTTTTCAGAAAATATGTTGCCTAAGATAAAAAATAAATATAATAAAGATATAGAAAAATTAGAATTATTAGGGGAGCAATTACATATTATATTACAAAATTATATAGGAAGAATTAATAAATGGGTAGAATAAAACGCCTATTTATAATACTTGCTTTCTATAAGCATGAATTAATAAAAAATTAAAAAATAATAAGGAGGTAGCTAACAATGGCTGACTTTAACGAAGAAAGAGACTTAGACGCAGAAAATACTGCTGAAGATGTAACAACTGAAGGTGAAGCTGGAGAAGAAGAAACTGGAGAAAAAGATGATCTTGATGATTCTTTAGAAGCTATTAAAGAAGAAGAAGAATTCGAAGATACACAATATGATGAAGACAACAATTATATTGGAAGTGATCCAGACGTAACTGATGAAAACGACTGGGCTACACCAGAATCTACACCAGAAGGAACAGATATTCCTGTATCAGTTGACTTAGAATTAATGGGAGAATCTATGATCGAAGAAGGTAATGCTATCTTAGATGTACTTGGAGCATCGGGAAATAATGAATTTGATTCATTAGTATTAGACAATAAGAAATCTACAGTTTCTTATATAGATCCTAACGACACTTCACATATTATTCAAGAAGATGCTGATAAAGGTGAATGGGACGGATTAGGTTTCGATTCAGATTATACTGAAGAAAGAACTTATTCTGGAGACGGTTCTCAAGCAGGTAACCCTAATGGAGGAGAAGCTACTGGATCAGGAGATGCAGGAGATTTCTCTGGCGATGACTCAGATGACGATGAAGGTTACCAAGGCGACGACGCAGATGATGAAGTAACATTATCTGAAGAAGACTATGAAGATTAATTTGTTAGGAGGTTAAAATACCATGGTTAACAAATTAGAAGTTATTAATATTATGGTATATAATATCACTAACAACGCAGTTAATGGAATATTTAATAAATATAGAAAATCCTTTGAACTATGCAATAAAAAATTAAATAAAACATTAACTGAATTAAAAAAATATCAAGATGGGAGTACTAGGTACTCCCATGATATTAATTTTTCCAAAAAATTACATAATCCATTTTTATTAGAAAAGACTGCTAATGATTATTCTTATTGGTTAACTAGTATATCTAACAGCATATTAGATTTAATGAATAGAATTAGTGATTATGCTGATGGAAGTGCTAATTTAAAAGCTTTTACTGAAAGTTTAGATGAATATAGTGATACTCTACCTAAAGTTTACGATATAAGAAAAGAATTCTTATCACAAACACCTAAAGATTTGAATTTCAAAGATGTTCAGATTTATAATAAAAAAGAATGGATCAATAGTTTAGATATATCCGTTAATGTATGTGAAGGTATTCTTACACAACAAGATAGAATAATCACTATGATAGATTTACTAAATAGGCATGTAGAGAAATTAAAAATATACGCAAATAATTTATCAGTCTCCCGTAGTGGAGATTATTATAATACTGAGCGTGATATTGAACCATTTTTAAAATACGAAATAAAGATACATTCTATATTAAATATATTAATGAAAAAGATGTCAGAATATTCAATATTAAAATTTGCAGATTTAATTTTAGTAATAGGATATATACAAGAAGATCTTAATAAATTGAAAGGAGAGCTATGGAAATAAAAAATATAAATGGAAGAAATTACAGTAGTATTCCTACTGGTGTAAATGATATGATTAAAAAAACTGAAAAATTTTTAGATAGTTCTCTTACTAAATTTATCGATAATATTACACCTATTATTATGGATTACTATGCATATGATGAACTTTCTTCTGTTACAGGAGTAGGAGATAAAACTACATTCGGTCCTTATAGTGGGGCTACAAAATATAAAGTAATAAAAGATTACGTTGGTTATGGATATACAGAAGAAAGAAATACTACTATAGATAAAAATGAAAAAGAAGATATTAAAATGACATCTGATGTTTTATCATTTCTTCATTTACCTAATACAATAAATCCAACTCCTAATGACAGATTAACATTGAAAATAGAAAATAATCAAATATTTTATTATGTCACTAATGTAGATTATATAACTTTACATAATAAAGCTTATATTAAAGTAGATTATGTTAAAGATGATAATTGTCCAGAGTATCCTTGGACATTAGAAAAAATGAAAAAATATAATCTTATATCTCAGGAATTAATTTTTATACAAGAAAATTTAGGAACTAATTACACACCTTTTTTAGAAGAAGAAAAGTTTACTAAATTACAAAAATTAATAGAAAAGAGAGAAGAAATTAATGATGTGTATATGAGTTATTTTTACGACGATTATACCAATATGCTAAGATTTCCAGACGATAAGACAGATTGGGGGTATAGTCCATTAAATTATTTTTTCCAAATGGAATATTTTCCACTAAAAATATATCAGACTAATGATTTAATGTTATCAAACGAGGCATTAGAAGATAAGTTAACAACAATTAAATGGAAAACGCATCCATTCAGGAAATTTTTAAATAAAAAAGATAATAGTTGTATAGAAGGTATACATTTATATAAATATGATTATTTTCATAAACAATCGGATCCATATTATAAAGTAAATAGCTATATGAATAGTATGGATAGCTATACAATATATGATATAACAAAAAATAAAGATAAAACTGACGTATTGGTAGAACCTAGTGAAGAAATAAAATTGGTTCTTAGAAAATGGTATAATAATGAAATAAAAGAGGTTTCAGATATATTAGGAATACTAGAGGACTTTTATTTAGAAGATATTACTTTAAGTGATATGATATATACTCCTTTAGTATTAACAATTATAGACAGAGTTTATAACGAATTTTATACACAAGCTAGTGTTAATAGATTTTATTAGAAAGGAGATAACTATGGCTAAAGTATTAACTTATGTATCATCTAACACGTATGATACCTTACTAAATATTATGTATCCAGATGACCATGCTACTTATAGAAGTGTTCAAGAAGTAGAAAGACTTATTATTCAAGGACATACTGTTGAATACAGATTTGGATCTAATTTATCCACAGTGTTAGATATGGATAGATTTAATGAATTTATTAGACCTAAATATGCTGACGATGATGAACCAAGAGTAAATACACAAGAAGTTAGTTTTCAAAAGAGCTTAGAAGAATTAGTTCCTAAAGCTCCTGAAATTAATATAGTTCCTAAAGTAGGAGAAGAAGTACAAAGCGAAACAATTGATTTACAACCATTTAAACCGTTTATTCCAGAAACTTCTAAGACTAATGTAGAGGAAACTAAAACAAACAATAATATACCAGAAGAAAACAAAGACAATTCAGAAGTAAAAGAAGAATCTACAGAGAATAAAGAAAATGTA
>ERZ651108.1444-NODE-1444-length-10377-cov-4.250436_pt1 | contig 10377 bp, 9 predicted proteins | sample MGYA00512173_ERZ651108 | MGnify/ENA metagenome assembly ERZ651108 | reverse complement strand
TCGATTACTTGCAAAAGATAATCCAGAATTCTCGGCATTACTTACTGAGTATGAATCTGTAAAGGCGTCTGTCGATGAATTATAACGCTTTCATCAACTCCAAGTCTAAAATGTCAGAATCTCATGGATTTGTTATTGACGCAGGCATGTTAAACAAACATTTATTTGACTTCCAACGAGATATCGTTAAATGGGCCTTGGCAAAAGGTAAAGCTGCCATATTCGCAGATTGCGGATTGGGTAAGACTTTAATGCAGCTGTCCTGGGCGTATGAGATTTATCTACATACAGGTGGATCAGTACTCATATTAGCACCACTAGCTGTGGCCGCTCAAACACAGTCCGAGGGTGAACGGTTCGATATTCCTGTGACCATATGTGAATCTGATGATGACATTGTGCCAGGCGTTAATATTACGAATTATGAGAAATTGGGACGCTTCAATACCGATAATTTGATAGGTGTCGTGCTTGATGAATCAAGTATCCTAAAGTCATTTACTGGTAAAGTACGTACGGATTTAATAAATCGATTCAGTAATACACCATATCGGTTGGCATGTACGGCAACACCTGCACCGAATGACTATATGGAGCTTGGCAATCATGCAGAGTTCCTCGGCATCATGAGTCGTAATGAGATGTTATCTATGTATTTCACGCACGATGGTAGTGATACCGCTAAATGGCGATTAAAAGGTCATGCAGAAAATACCTTTTGGGAATGGATGGCATCATGGGCAGTAGTGATAGATAATCCAGCATCCCTGGGGTATGAAGATGATGGCTATGAATTGCCTAAGTTACACGTACATGAAATCGTAGTTGATAAAACTGGCGAAGATGTCCCTACTTTATCATTATTGGAACGCCGCAGAGCCCGCAAAGCATCTCTTGAATCAAGATGTAGAGCAGCAGCTGATTTAGTCAATGCATCTAATGAGCAATGGCTAGTGTGGTGCGACCTTAATGATGAATCGACTACTTTGAAAGAAATGATTGATCTCGCAGAGGATGTCAAAGGTAGTGATAAGGCAACTCGAAAACAGGGCATGATGTTAGGTTTTGGTTCTGGATTCTTAAAATGCTTGGTAACAAAACCAAGTATCGCTGGATTCGGAATGAACTGGCAAAACTGCCACAATATGATATTCGTAGGGCTATCTGATAGTTATGAGCAATATTATCAAGCGCTTCGTCGATGCTGGCGATTTGGCCAGAAGCATGAGGTTAACGCCTATATCGTAATTTCCGAAAAGGAAGGCGCGGTTAAAGCGAATATCGAACGTAAGGAAGCGGATGCTATAAAAATGAGGGACGCTATGATTGCGTTAACCCGTGACGCTGTTCGTACTGAATTATCTAAAACTAGACGGGAATCAACGGAATACAATCCGTGTGTGCGGATGGTGTTACCTAACTGGGCAGAAATGAGGGCTGTTATATGACTAAAATTTACGTAAGCCATCCATACGGAGGATTGGCTAAAAATAAAAAGAATGCTGACTCTGTATTAAAGTGGCTGCAGGAAGATATGGGCGTATTTCCAATAAAGGAACCTTTTGGCACTGATACGCATAATATATTCCTATCACCTATACATATGTTTGGGCATTTATATAACAAGGTTGATTATGATACCGGCATAGGCTGGTGTATTGACCTTCTAAGTGGTTGTGATGCAATCATAATGTGCAACGGCTGGGAGAACTCAACCGGGTGCAATTTGGAGCTAGCTTATGCTAAGGATCATAACATAAGAGTCATCTACATCAATGAATTAAAAGCAGCCAAATTGACTAGATTATCTGTTGAGGCAGGCATGGATAAAGCTATAGCTGCCCTGGCTGGATTCGCAATGCTGCAAGCGCTAAATAAGAAAGCAAAGGAGGACCTACAACGTGAACGTACTAAATCAGTTAATTGAGTCCCGATTTGCAATATATAATGGCGACTCAGTAGAAGTGCTGAAAGGGCTACCTGATGATAGCGTTCATTACTCTATATTTAGCCCTCCATTTAGTAGCTTGTATGTTTACTCTAATTCTGATAGGGATATGGGCAACTCATCTACTGATAGCGAGTTTTGGCAGCACTTCAAGTATTTAATTACTGAATTACATCGTGTAATAATGCCTGGGCGATTAGTATCAGTTCATTGTATGGATTTACCACTCACGAAATCCAGGGACGGTGTTATCGGAATGAAAGACTTTCCTGGTGACATTATTCGAGCCTTTCAGGATGCTGGATTCGTGATGCATTCTCGTGTCACGATTTGGAAAGACCCTCTTGTTGAGGCTACTCGGACAAAGGCGCTAGGGCTTTTACACAAGCAGATTGTAAAAGATTCTGCCATGTGTAGAATGGGAGCGCCTGATTATATCGTGACATTGCGTAAACCTGGTGACAATCCAGAGCCCATCGCGCATCCGGAAGGATTTACTCAGTTTTTCGGTCAAGAGGAACCTGAGGGTATCAAAGGAGTTGAACGACCAGCGCCGGATCCAGAGTTGTTTGATAAAAAGCAAAAATACAATACGGAGCCTATGTATAGCCATCAAGTATGGCGCCGATATGCTAATCCTGTATGGGCCGACATCCGCCAAACACATACACTGAATTATAAAGCAGCTCGTGACAATAAGGATGAACGTCATATTTGCCCGCTGCAGCTAGATACTGTGGCTCGTTGCATAGAATTGTGGAGTAATCCAAATGATATCGTACTTGATCCATTTGCCGGTATTGGTACTGTACCAGTTATGGCACTTCGTATGGGGCGTAGGGCTTTAGGTTTTGAGTTAAAAGAATCATATTACAACCAATCAATTATTAATATTCAGGAGGATTTAAACAATGATTAAAGTTGAAGTTCAAGGAGTTAATGTACTAGATGTATATAATCAGCTAAAAGCTGTGTTAAATCAATTCAAGAGTTTTGTAGATAACGACAGGGCAATGGATGATAAAGCCCCTGGCATAGTAGATACAGTGGTATCTACAGTAGCAGCACCGCCCGTGTGCGTATCTAATCTAGCTCCACAAGATACAAATCAAGGAGTGCCTACTACAACAGTAGCTGTGCAACCAAACTCCGTATCCATGACGGTACCTAATGCGTCTGTACAAGTTACTCCTAATCAAGTAGCCGTTACGGCACCAACTGTCAACGTAGCCACTGCAGCACCGGCACAAACACCTGTTACTGCTCCGGTATCTCAAGAAGTTAAAAAGTATACATTGCCTGAAATTCAAGCGGCTCTTGCACCATTACTTGACGCAGGGAAAGCTGTAGAATTGCAACAATTAATGGCACAATTCGGTGTTCAATACTTGGGTGAAGTACCTGAGGATAGATACCCTGAATTAGTAAATGCAATTAGAGGATTGGGGGCAAGAATCTAATGGCACCTCGATCACATGCATTATTAAACGCATCGGGGTCGCACCGGTGGCTGCATTGTACAGCCGCCCCTCTCCTAGAGGAGAACTTTCCCGATAGTACATCTGTGTATGCAAAGGAAGGAACCCTGGCACACGAACTGTGTGAGTTAAAACTACAGAAGTATACTACGGCCATGGCTAAATCCACATACACTCGCAAGTTCAACAAAATCAAAAAGGATGAGTTGTGGCAACCAGAAATGGACGATACTTCGGAAACATACCTTGAATATGTCAAAGGTGTTATGTTAGGTTGCACGGCAACTCCAGTAGTAGCCATTGAAAAACGTGTTGATTTTAGCCGTTATGTACCCGATGGATTCGGCACGGCTGACTGTATCGTCCTATCCGGCGACACCTTGCACATCGTTGATTATAAGCACGGAAAAGGGGTAGTCGTTGATGCGGAACACAATCCGCAAATGATGTTATATGCCCTCGGTGCGATTGACGCATATAGATTACTTTATATGTTTAATACGGTCAAAATGACTATCGTGCAGCCCCGTGTTAATAATATCAGCGAATGGGAAATCCCTACGGCAGAACTCCTGGAGTGGGGTAATACCTTTGTCAAACCTCGTGCAGACGAGGCTATATCAGGTAACGGTAAATTTGAACCCGGCGACTGGTGCAGATTCTGCAGGGCAAAACAACAGTGCAAAGCCCGATATGAGGCAAACGACTCATTGCACAGTGCGCTAGTTACTAATCATGATCCTCGACTTATCTCGGTGACAGAACTCGGTGAATACCTTCGTCGAGGGAAAGACGTCGCTGCTTGGCTCGAAGATATGAAAGACTACGCACTCACTGAATCTCTTAATGGGGTGACAGTCCCTGGCTGGAAAGCTGTAGAGGGTCGTGGTAGTCGAGCCTTTCAAGACACTGATGCTGCTATTGATACTTTAATCAAAGCAGGTATTAATGAAAGCATTCTATATGAACGTAAGACATTAACATTGGCGCAGATGGAAAAGACCATCGGTAAGACCCAATTTAATGATATGGTAGGCGATATGATTATTAAGAAAGCAGGCAAGCCTACCCTAGTTGAGGAATCCGATAAGCGCCCTCGGATTACCAATCAACCTACTGCGGCGCAAATATTTAATGTATCTAATGATAATAATGGAGGTAATTAATTATGTCATTCGTTCCACAACCAACTGAAGTATTATTGCAAAATGTTCGTGTATCCTATTGCCATCTATTAGAACCTTGGGCTAATTCCACACAGCCTGGTGCTAAACCTAGATATTCAGCTACTATTCTTTTGCCTAAAACTGATGTAGCTCAACACCAAGCACTTATGAATGCTATCGAAGCTGCTATCCAATCAGCTCGTACTAAATTCGGTGCACGTGTTCCAGCACAGCCTAAAGTACCAATTCATGACGGTGATGGCTACACACAATCTGGTAAGGAGTTTGGTCCTGAATGTAAAGGTCATTGGGTGTTTACAGCAGCGCAAGACGCTAGCTATAAAGTTGAAGTGGTGGATCTTCAAGGTAATCCTCTCACAAATCCTACGCAAGTATATTCCGGTATGTATGTCAATGTACTCGTTCGATTCTTCTTCTACTCCAATCAATCCACTGGTATCGGATGTGGTTTAGGTCCTGTTCAAAAAGTACGCGATGGTGAAGCGTTGGGTAGCATGCCTGTTGCAGCATCCTCTGTATTTGGTGCACCTCAAGGTAGTGCAGCTAATGTATATACTGGTGCTCCAGTAGCAGGTCAACCTGTGCAACAACAAGCACCTCAACAAGGTTATGTACAACCGGCATATGCTGCGACACCTCAGCAATCCGTGCAGCAAGCTCCTGTAGGGATTAACCCTGTAACTGGTCAACCTTACTAATAGGTGCCTGATATGAGGCATCTAAGCATTGACATAGAAACATATTCATCGACTGATATCTCATTCGGCGTGTACAAATACACTGAATCGCCTGACTTCGCTATATTACTATTTGCGTATTCCTACGACTTTGGCCCCGTTGAAGTCGTAGATTTAGCACAGGGAGGAGTAATTCCTGACAGTGTGATTCGTGATTTATTAAACCCAGATGTAATCAAGCACGCTTACAATGCACAATTTGAAATTACGTGTCTAAATCGTGCAGGGTTACTCACATCTGTTGATCAGTGGCAGTGCACGATGATTCATGGTGCCTACTTAGGATATCCTATGGGCCTAGCCTTACTCGGCAAGGCCCTGGGATTACCTCAGGATAAGAAAAAGGACACATCAGGCAAAGCACTTATCAAGTACTTTTGTACGCCATGTAAGCCTACTAAACGTAATGGGGGCCGTACCCGTAATCTACCTAAACACGATATGGATAAATGGAATGCATTCATTGAGTACAACCGCCAGGACGTTACGACTGAGATGGAATGTTATCACAGATTAGCCTCGTTCCCTGTACCTGATGATACGTGGAAAGATTGGTATCTTGATATCCAAATCAATAGTAGAGGGGTGCGCATCGATCATGAATTGGTTGAGGGTGCACTATACATTGATGAGGAAAATCGCGAAATGTTGATGAATGAGGCTTACCAAATCACAGGACTTAGCAACCCTAACAGCCGGAATCAATTACTTGATTGGTTAAACAATAATACTAATGTCAGTCTTGAAAAGCTAACTAAGGACACTGTGGCCGATGCTCTGACGGATGCTGATGACGTTGCCGCAAAAGTACTCATGATTCGAAAGAAACTCGCGAAGTCATCGGTATCTAAATACACCATGATGGATGGTGCTATGGGCGCTGATCTTCGTCTCAGAGGAACATTACAGTTCTATGGTGCCAACCGTACAGGACGCTGGGCGGGTCGTCTTATCCAGGTGCAGAACCTACCGAGAAATTACATCGAAAACCTCGACACGGCTCGGCATCTCGTTAAGACCAAAAACCGTCAAGGGTTAGAACTTCTGTACGGTGATGTATCGGATACGCTATCTCAATTAATTCGTACCTCAATTATTGCTGAAAAGGACAATACATTATGTGTGGCCGACTTCTCGGCCATTGAGGCTCGTGTTATCGCCTGGTTATCGGGAGAACATTGGCGGCAGCGAGTATTCGCTGAGGGCGGAGATATATACTGTGCTTCCGCATCATCGATGTTTGGTGTTCCCGTTGTTAAACATGGCGAGAATGGGCACCTTAGACAAAAAGGTAAAGTCGCTGAATTGGCACTCGGCTATCAAGGTGGAGTGAATGCATTAAAAGCCATGGGCGCTCTTGATATGGGGCTCCATGAGGAAGAATTACCTGAAATCGTAAATTTATGGCGTAATGCATCACCTAGAATACGAGATTTATGGTATGCCGTTGAAAACGCGGCCGTGTACACCGTTACTACCGGGAATCCTATAGGCCTCGACCACGGCATTATGTTCCGTTTGGAAATTGATCCAATATATGGATACCGATATATGACGATTGAACTACCTAGCGGACGTAAGCTGTTTTATCCTAGCCCAAGCATTAAGCAAAATGCATTCGGTAAGGATGCTGTACATTTTAAGACTAAGGTAAATGCTGCATGGGTTACTGAAAGTACCTATGGAGGCAAATTAGTCGAAAACATCACACAAGCAGTCGCTCGAGATTGCTTAGCATTGACGTTGCGCCGATTGGAGGATGTAGGATATCAAATTATCATGCACATCCATGATGAAGCTGTACTTGAAATCAACAAGGATAACGCAGAATCAACATTGGATGATGTTAATGCTATATTTTCAATCGCCATACCTTGGGCAGATGGACTGCTATTATCATCAGCAGGATTCACTAACGACTATTATATGAAAGATTAGGAGGGGATACACTTGCAAAACGATAAACTGATTACCATCAGTATCGGTGCGAGTCGCACATCAAAGCAATGGACCCGTACGGAGATGTTGTGGTCCGAGTTTTGTGAACGCCTCAAAATCCCCGTTCGTACAACAGAAACTGTGGACGAGTACCACAGACTGCCAAAATCTGAGAAAAGTAAGTTAAAGGACATAGGCGGCTTTGTTGGTGGTACTTTAAACGGTCTGCAACGTAAAGCTATTAACGTGTCTGGGCGTGATCTGATTACTCTTGATATGGATGCCATATCGCCTGGGGAAACTGAGAACGTCGCCCGCACGATTGACAGCCTCGGCATGGCTTATGCCATCTACTCAACCCGTTCTCACACTGTGCATCGTCCGCGGTTACGTGTTATCGTCCCTACTGATAGAACGATGACACCTGACGAGTATGAGCCTATCGCTCGTAAGCTGGCGGAGCTCATCGGCATCGGTATGATGGATGGAACTACGTTCGAGGCATCTCGGCTTATGTACTGGCCATCATGTCCTAACGATGCTCAATATGTATATTATGTAGGCGATAAGGCGTTCTTATCTGCTGACGGTATGCTCGGCCAATATACTGATTGGCGAGATGTACGTTCTTGGCCACAGGTACCTGGTAAGGAAGCATCGCAGCATGAAAAGCAATTACTTGCAAAGCAAGCTGACCCGAGAGAAAAGCCTGGTATTGTAGGTGCTTTTTGTCGAATATATGGCATCCGTGAGGCAATCGATAAATTCATACCTCATGCATATGTTGATGTTGATGGCAGCGAGGACCGTTTAACGTTTGTTACTGGCTCAACGGTAGCAGGGGCGGTTATATATGATGATGATACATTCCTGTTCAGTCACCATAATACTGACCCGTGCAGTGGTCAACTGGTTAATGCCTTTGACCTTATCCGACTGCATAAGTTCCACAGCTTAGACGAGACTGCTAAGGATGGGACACCTGGGCATAAGCTGCCATCTTACATGGCTATGTCTAAACTAGCTATGCAAGATACGGTAGTCGTTAACGAACTCAATATGGCCCGCGCCCGAGAATCAGCATCAAACGTATTTGCTGATATTATCACGGATGTATCGGCTCACGCTGAGACATCCGACCTCGACCCTAATGCGTTGACGAATGTCGACTGGATGAAAAGCTCGACTTTAAAGTACGACGAGAACGGTCGACCTAAGAATACGCTAGATAATATGCTTAAAATCATGCATCATGATCCGGCGCTTGTCGGTAGACTTGCCTATGATAGATTCGGTTCAAGATACGTGGCAAAAGGGGCCCTACCATGGAACCCAACACCAGGACTTCGCATATGGACAGACGCAGATGATGCGGGCTTACGGTGGTACCTAGAAAATAAATATGATATCACCGGCAAAGATAAAATCATGGATGCCCTCATTATGTGCGCTGAGCAAAATGGATTTAATGAAGTACTAGATTACCTTAACGGGTTATCCTGGGACGGCATCGCCCGATTAGATACCATATTCATCGACTACTTAGGGGCTGAGGATAATGTGTATACTCGTGCAGCCGCTAGAAAGTCATTTACGGCGGCAGTAGCGCGAGCGTTTGAGCCTGGATGCAAGTATGATACGATGCCAATTCTTATCGGCGGTCAGGGTATCGGTAAAAGTACTCTTATCCGCACGATGGGTAAGAAGTGGTATGCTGATGGCTTAAACACCTTTGAAGGTAAGGAAGCTGCAGAAGGTATTCAAGGTAAATGGATTATAGAAGCTGGTGAAATGGCCGGGTATTCGAGGGCGGAAGAAAATGCATCTAAGCAATTTTTAAGTCGTCAGGTAGATGTATTTCGTCAAGCGTATGGCCGACGTACACAAGAATATCCACGGCAGTGCGTGTTTTTTGGCAGTACGAATCAATATGAATTTCTAAAAGATATTACAGGTAATCGCCGATTTTGGCCTATTGATCTTGAAATGACGACTCCACGAAAGAATATATTCGTTAATCTTCCGGGGGAAGTAGACCAGTTATGGGCGGAGGCCTTGTATCGGTATAAAAGCGGGGAAAGCCTCATTATCGAGGATGACTCGGCTGTACTAAAACTGGCTGATGCGGCTAGAGAGGCGCATATGGAATCAAACACCAAAGCAGGACTGATTAATGAGTTTTTATTAATTAAGGTACCTTTAAATTGGAATGTGATGAGTCGGAGCGCCCGGAGGACGTACCTTAGCATGAATGCTAAACCTACCGAGGGTCAAGAGTTAGTATATCGTGACCGTATTTGTGCGGCAGAGGTATGGTGGGAATGTTTTGGTAACGATCCAAGTCGCATGAAGAAGATCGAGACCAGGGAAATTAATCAAATACTGGCGGACTCCCCATATACAATGGGCGGAAGTCAGTTGATGAGATTTGGTGAATACGGACATCAAAGAGGGTTCAGAATCAACGAGTCAAAACTGAAATTATAGCGTTAACATTCTCAATTAAGCGTTAACATTCTCAGTATTTTTGTTAACATTAGAATGTTAACGAATTCGGAGAATGTTAACGTACTATGTTAACGCATAAAGTCAGTATTTATCTACATTCATATAGGTTGGTTAACATTGTTAACATTATATACTGGTAAATATCAAAACAAAGAGTTTTAAGAAAAAATACGCCCTTTACAGCCTTAATTTGAACCCTCATATACGCGTATGTAAACATGTTAACGTTTAAAAATTTCAGAGGTGAGAAATGCTAGAAAAGGATATCGAGAGAAAATTAGTTGCAGGCGTCAAACGTTCGGGAGGTAAAGCATATAAGTTTGTATCCCCTGGCAATGTCGGTGTGCCTGATCGAATCGTCATATGGCCGAATGGTGTTATCCATTTCGTAGAATTGAAAACATCCAAAGGTGCACTTTCGCGGTTGCAGGGAGTCCAAGTCCGTGAACTACAAAAGTTACAGCAAAAAGTATTTGTGCTAAAAGGTGCTGATGCCGTGGCTGGTTATCTGGATCAATTCGCAGAAGAATTCGGGGTGAAAGCGTAATGCAGTTTATTCCGCATGCGTATCAGCGATATTG
>ERZ651108.1443-NODE-1443-length-10390-cov-17.564006_pt1 | contig 10390 bp, 10 predicted proteins | sample MGYA00512173_ERZ651108 | MGnify/ENA metagenome assembly ERZ651108 | reverse complement strand
GCTTTTCGTGTCGATTCTAAATTAAAAATATTATTGATTTTCCAATCATATCCTGCTTTAAGATATGTATGAAAAATCTTTGAACGAATTTCTTCAATTGTTTTGTTATTCTGTATCTGTCTTTTTTGTTTATCATTTGTATGATAAAAATGTAAATCCATTGCTTTGCCCATATGGTTTGTACTTGTCCTAACATGGATTCTATTATTTTTATGACACCTGTATCCCGAATATATATATAAAAGAGATATATTCATATTCCGTTCTTTATTAGCTAAGTAGAACATAACAGCTTTTAAAGCCCACCATAAACTTCGATGAATACCAGGGTATTCGTATTTACGATACATCTCTAAAATTTTAGAATTTCCACGTTCTGATAAATACAATTGATTACCAAATCCTTTACAGCCTCCACAATCACATTTGGATCTATTAAAATCAACAGAATATTTACTTCTTAAATCATCTAATGCAATTAAGAAAGAACCGCACACTACACCAGTAGGTTCTATTTGCATATAATCACGTTGGAATTGGCGTACACACTTCTCTGTTAATTCCGTAAACTCATCGGAAGGAAGACATCCTCCAAAACCAGCTAATCGAATATTTATTTCCTCTATTAGTTTTCCTTTATCTCCCTTCTTGAGACAATACTTCCCTTCACAATTATAAGCATTATTTCTTTCTATATTTGTTAAGCTTACATTATTCGGGATTTTGAGTAGTTTTCTACGTATTGTTATTAACTCCCAGCTACTATGATAACCACTGTTACCAATATTTTTATTATTTTCTGCCCATAAGGCTATTACTTTATAAACTGTACCTTCCTTGTATGGAGGCGCTGCCAACGTCAAAGAGAACTTATAGACACCCGTACTATTGACAGGGCAACTGGTACTATATACAGGTGATGGCTTGGGACTTTTCTCTTCTTGGTTGTCTGTTTCGTGCTTATATACATCCAGACGTATCTTGCCGGTTTCCATATTGGCGGTAGATACACGCACGTATACCGTACTCCCGCTGTCAGCAATACCACCCTGCAGTTTTTCTTTGCAGTCAGAATCTTTATAAATGATCAGGCTGCGGAACTCTATCGTGTCATTGAACAGGATAGGATGCTGTGAAGTCTTTGTAAGGTTTTCTATCCAATGTCGAGAACTCAGTTCCAGATATATCCTTATTTTCTGCCCATTGCTGAAACGCTTACGGTCTTCTATTATCTTCTTTAACTGGTCGCTTGAAAGGGAAAGGGCTATCTTTACTTTTCCTGCAGCAGACAAGGTTATTGGAGTAAGGGCGGATAGATAGGTTTTTCCCTCATATCCATTATAATAAAAGCGGCAATTTACAGGTATACCTTTACAGCCCGGCAAAGATACATGTGCAAACACTTTATTACGCAACCCTATGTAAGTAACAGGTTTGCCATTCTCGTCCTTCCATTCTAAACTTTTGAACTTAGGATAGTATACAGTTATCCTGACCACACCTTTGCCTTTGGGTGAGCCTGGTTTATGAACATAAGCATATACAAAGTACGTACCTTCTTTGGTAAAGTAAGTACGTGCTGGAGCTTCTGTCAACCCTTTTGCAATCACACGATTGCCATGACAGACATCCCACTTAACACCAGTACCCCGTACACTCCCTGCTGTTAATGACGTAGTGAAAAGAAGTTCTTCATGATCATAAGGGGTTATGGTTATCTCTCTCTTTCCATTGACAAGAACATTGTTTACCTGTACCGCTGCTGGAACACGTTTGTTCTGACTCTTCTCGTCCTCCTGCGGCAAATGCTTCCAATCTTCTTCTGTAAAGATCGGACTCTTATGTGCCGTACTGTTAGCCTTACGTGGTGAAGCAGAAGGCTTTACTACAACCTGTTGACCAGATGTCTGTATATTGATTCTACCGCCTCCAGCTTTACAAGTACCAGAACTCTTGACTGTTAGGGGATACATCTTACCCTTTATGGCAATCTTATTATACGTGTTACTCCAAACGATATTCGGAGAACAAGGACCATTATTCTTTGCTGCACAGCTTCCAAAATTTAAGGACTTTATATCCTTGTCTTGGTCTGTGGCAACAAGTTTTCTTGCGCCGTTACAGTAAATCTTCTGCTGGCTGGTAACACGGAAAGTTCCTGGTTTGGAACCTTTGTCACATGTGCAAATTGCACTATCTGCAACAATCTCCTCACTGTTCCCAGTCTGTTTACGATTACGGTCTGCTGAAGTATTTTTGCCTGTTTCCATTCTTCTTTATTGAAAGGTTAGACTTATTTCAATATCCTTAAGTATCTGCTCCCGCCCTTTAACCATATAATGACTATATACGGATTGAGGACCTTCTGTAAGGTTGGTTGTCTTCACAATACAATGTTGTTCTATAGATGTTATATCTTCTATCTGGGCCTCACCAAGGAGGGAAATCTTTTCAATCTGTACTTCATTCTTTCTCAAGTCAGCATTTCCAACAATGTGTAGCGATATTCCTTCTTCTGTGTCCTCAATGGAACAATCTTGTGAGAAGAGAAGCGGTACTCCCAAGGCTACCTCTTCGTGCTCTCTGTGTCCTTTCCCTTCTGTGAATTCTATGCCTAACCAGTCGGCTTCCAGCCACTCTGAAAGTACGTAATATCTTTTCATCATGTTAAGTAGAAGTCCCTTGTCATGAACCCTATCAGTCAACAACTGTAGCTCCTTTTCAACCCATTCTCCTTCATACTTGGCACGCAAAAGAAAGAGACTGTCATCCCAGCGTCTACAGAGTTCGCCATGGTCTGAAATCCCGACACATCTCCCCCTGCTGTCCAATTCCAGACATATAGGGTTAAGAGTAGATTCTATATCATGCACAAATGCTGCTGTAGCATCGTCATCATCTGCAAAGGCATGTAGATACACTACAGCTTTGACTTTGCTGTCTTTAGAAAGAGGAGCAAACTCTATAGAAGTATCACATTTTGTCTCACTTACCCCGTCTGGCATAACTTCTGTTCTAACTCCATGAACCTTGCATGAGCCTGTCGGTACTTTAAAAGGAATATACATCGTTTAGAACAAGTTTACTTTTTCAGAACTTTGGATATTAACTTTCTTTGGAGAAGAAAGGTCGAGGTCCTCCATCGTACTGTCAATGTTGATTTTCTCTGCTGTTTCCGATATTGTAGATGCCTGAAGATTATGTTCTTCTGTGACCTGTACATTAGCATCATTAGCAGATAGGACATAACTGTCTGCTGCTATCTCTGTGAGGGATTCACCTGCTTGTATAGACGTACTTTCTCCAGAGACACTGGTAATATCCTGCTCCGCATTCATATTGATGGATTCCTCCGCAAGGATGTTGGCATTCTTGCAGTTCACGGTAAAAGTCTCTCCTGCATTGATGGTAATATTTCGCTTTGCATTGATGATGATGTCATCTCCTACAGAGTCAATATGGATGGAATTCCCCTTTATGTCTTTGATGGTAATTCCAAGTGACGATAGTGAATCGTTCAACTTTATAGTGTGCCCACTACGAGTTGTGAGACTCTTCATGTGATTTCCTTCGAGACCGCCACCACCTGTTGTTCCGTTAAACAGGCTACCCATAACGTAAGGTCTTGCAGGGTCTCCATGGCGGAAGCCGAGGAGGACTTGATCGCCGACCTCTGGGATAAATACAAAACCACGGTTGCTCTTTACATCACTACTACTACCGCCATCTGGCGTCATCACACGTACCCAGCCTGTCTGCATACCATCTGTCTGCCAGTTCATACGTACACGCACACGGCCCTTACCTTCTGGGTCAGCATTACTGAGTACAGTTGCCATCTGGGTTTCAGCTAATGGCATACGCACCTTTGGACTTGGTAATGCTTTTATTGTAGCAGGGATAGCCTTAAAGCGGTTTTTATAGTAGCTTCCTTGGCTCACCTCATGGGTTATCTCAATGATGATAAAGTTACCCAAGCTCTCCTTGGAAATGTCTCCTACACGTTCCAAGAACGAGCTGTAAAGACTTATGACCGAACCTACACGCAGGGTTGGTACCTGACTCTCAGCCGTGATATAATGTGTCTCTGCCGTCTCAGCCGCTTGCTTACGCCCCATGTAATTAATCAGCTCCGACTCATCGCTGATACGTGGCAGCGCATGCTGTCTTGCGGGTTTTGAGAACATACCGAGTGATGCACGGAAAGCTTCTTTGGATAATTTGTTATATCCATAGGCTGGATAGAGTAGGAATATGCACATTCATCAATTTATTACATTCAGTATAGCCTTAACAAAATGGAACCTTTTACCGCAAACTACATACTCTGGTCTATCGCCGATATTTAAGGTATCATTGAGACTACCTATGAAACTGTTTGTATTCCTTAATATTAGACTTCTTTTCTTGAAGTCTAATGAGGTATATTCAGGAAGGCAATCAGAAAAGCATGCAGGAGTAATGTAAGCTCGTCGCGTCAAATAATCAAAGAATAAAAAGCTGTTCCCATCAGCGGCTGCATTATAAATAGCATAGACTCCAATTTTCTCCTTCCGTTTCTTTCCTTTTATATTTTTTACAAAGTCAATGGAACTTCCATCTTCACAATGTAACTCAAGGAGCACATTGTTTTGACAATTATGTGATAAAATTAGTCTATTCATACAGCATGTGTCATTTTCCATCTCTGTTATGATTAGACTATCCTTCCGAATATTATTCTTAGAGGTACCAGAATAATAGGATTGACTACAGGAAAGTAGTATATAGGATGCAAAAAATAAAAATATGTTTTTCATAGGATACAGTCCATTTTCGTCTGTTTATTATTCTTATCTACCTTATACACTCCTAAAGAACTTTGTATTTCACTCTTAGGATCCTGTGAATAGAATTTAGTCAATACTATGTTGTTGGGAGATAGTCTTCCGTCCAGACCTTTCCCTAATTTTGCTGCTGTTCTACACTCAAAATGTAAATGCTGGTCAAGTCCCCTAAAAGTCTTGGCATTTCCTGTGATTCCAGTCTTCCCTATAGTGTCACCTTTCTTCACAATATCTCCCTTTTTTACTTCAATTTGTAGCAAATGAGCATAAAACGCATAATATTGGCTGTTATCTATTTTTATAACAATTTGCTTACCATAATCGCCCAGAGGAGGGTCTACGATATAGACTACTTCGCCATTGGCAACTGCATAAACTTCTGTCCCTTCTAAGGCATAATAATCAAAACCTTGATGGTTTTTTGTATTGTTGTTTCTAACTTTACCAAAAAGATTGCTTGCTCGATTTCTTCTTATCTGCATGTGTGAGAGTGGGTCGCCAAAATCCACATGAGGTGTTTGTTTAAGCCTGGGAGTCCCTATAAAACCTTCTGCTGCTATTGTTATATAATCCATAATTCCTTTTTATTTTGTATAATTAGTTCCAATTATTTCTTATCAGAACTTATCAAAAAATTATCTATAAAAATAGTATTCTCATTTATTACCTTACCATTATATGATTTTTCTTGTCCTCTTCCATCTTTAATGATTAAATGCACTTCTTCCCCTACATAAACATTTCGAGCTTTTATATACAGCCCAACAATAGTGTTCAACGGTATGTCTCTTCTGACCTCCTCCCCATCAATCCAATAAGCATCTTCAAGTACTTTACGTTTATCTAAAGGGTTAACGACATCTAAGGTTGCTGTTTGTCCGCTATGCACAATTTTCAGCTTTTCTCCACTAATTAGACATGGAATAGTAGACTTAACCAGAAGAGCATTATGGTTGCCAATGATTGTCTCAGAAAAGTCCTGCCACTGCCCAAGACTGATGACAGACTTGCATGACGGTTTATTATTTCCCCACTTAGGATGGGTGCAAAGGCCTGTAAAACCGAAATTCATCTGACCATTATTATCTCCTATAGTTGCCCATGGCTTGTCTTGTAGCATAACACTCTCTGCTGTAACCCTAATTGGTGCAACGGGAGAACTACAGTACTTGCATTGGATTTTCCCCCCATCACAAACATATTTCACGTCTTCATTGGGGTCTTGCCATTTTCGCTTCTTCTCCTCCTGTTGCATATCATCCTCTGAAGCAGTATTCATTAAAGATGATTTATTGACTTTACGCTCCATAAACTATTGTTCTGCTTGTTTAGTTAATTCGTATTTCCAATACACATTGATATCTTCTTTAGTGTAATCTATTTCCAATTGTACCCAATCTGGAAAGAAACTATTCATAGGGACTTGTGCTCGTCCGTAGTATTTGTTTATTCTACAGTTGGTTGACTCATTTATGTTCTCTCCCACAATAGAAAAACAACGTTTATCATCCATATCTTGTTCATGATTTAGTTTTTCCACAAATACGACATCATCAAAATCAGATAACATCATTCTTCGTCTTCTACTCCAACCAACTGATGTTTTGTTAGGAATACCTAAAAATAATAAACCGAGATAAAAATAATTTGATGTGGGTATGTGGTAGATTTCAGCCTCATTCATGATATTATTAATCTTCGTAAGAAATTCATCTACAAAAAAACCTTTATAGTCTGCCTGTAGTAAAGAACTTATTGTTGTCCATTGTGTTTGTTGGGCTGTTTTATTATCAATCTTGATATCTCCTATATCAGCATTTATACTGACTTGTAGACCATCATATCGACATGAACACCTTCGGAGAAAGTCTGTAGATTTTTCTAGAGAACAATCTAAACTATTAAAAATATCGATTAGCTTTATATTATAGGAAATCCATTCATCGTGTATGGCACCAAGACTATTTATTTGCATAGGTGTTAATAAGTATTCAATAGAGAAATAATTTTCCTGTAACGTACCCCTTGTAGGGCATACTATCAATTTGTTCTCTACAAGATATTTTATCTTATTTTCCATTATCATACAAAGACTTTTATTTGTCAGATAAGCTGTTAGTTTTCTTATCCCATCTTAAAACTTCAACAATAGCATCTCCATTCTTTGGAGATATAGAAATCATATAGACACTTCTACCGTCTATACTATCTTCGGATATAATTCCAAGTTCGTCATTACAGAATTCAATCTCCTTAATGGTAAAATCAAATGCATCTGTATGCTCTTCGTCATGATTTAAGAAATAAGAAGTACAGGATGTTTTTTTATAAAATTTCATTCCTGCAATAATCTTGTGGTCTCCCTTACTTTTTAAATCACGGATTTTCATATTATAGAAAGAAATCATCTGAGACTTAAGTTCTCCTATGGACTCTGAACAGTTAGATACTAAGATATCGAAATAATACTGTCCATTAATAATCGTAGTTCGTCGCTTTATCTCTGTAAATTCGATTTTTCTACTACAGTTTTCAGAAAGTATCAAAAATAAACAGAGAATAAGAATTCTTACAGCAATTCTACCTTTCATATATAAAACATTTTTCTTCAAAGGTAATTTTTGTTATAAAAGGAACATACCCTCGTAGATGTTGTAGGATAAACCAACAAATAAAGACTTCATTCACAGAAGGTATTGCATTAAATTTTTTTTCCATATCTGAAATATCAAGACCAAAATGATCCCAGAATGTAACTTGGTATGTCACCTCTGAACGTTTGCCAATTTTACGATAGTTTGTAATCTTAACTTCTGTTGCCCAGATATCATTTAAGGCAATTGTAGTTCCAGAAACTCTGTCACTCCATGTATTAAATATTGGGCGAGTCTTAAACTTTTTCTTTTCTTTTCTTAATTTCTTATCTGGCTCAGTTGCAAAATATACATGTTTATCTTCTAACGCAGAAATGTCACCATTATGCTGCTTTAATTTTATTTTAATATAATTTTTTATATCATTACAATACTCATGTGTCTGAGGAGTTTTTTTTACAGCATTAGTTAAAGTAGAGTTAGTGTATATTCCACCTTTCTTACTTCTAAAGTGAGCTATCATTTCATCTAAGTTGTCCTGTAATTGACCTTGAGCGAAATAGAATTCTGCTGTATTTTTAAAATCCCAAAACAGGAGGCTATCACTTAATTTATTAAACAAACCTATATCACTTCCAGTTGGTATACGCCACCAATGTGCTGAATACATTCTGTTTTTCGTATAAAAGGCCTTACTTTTTCTTTGCATACTATCAAGATTAGCAAAGCATCCATGTTTCTTAATATTAAATCCTTCTGCTTTATATTCCTTTATATATTTTTCCACTGAAGACTTATCAAAAATAGGTAGCTGTGGAGAATTACCGTATCCATAGCATAAGTCTTCTGAAAAGGCTGTTCCTTCTGGATTTAACCCAGGCATTTTATATCGATCTATAATAATTGGGAAAAAGTACTTATGTGCTACATTCTCCTTCTTTTTACTTAAATCATAAACAAAACTATTGTGATTCATATAATTCTATCATTTATCCTTTATCCCCTACTTATTCTTGCATCATTGCCACCCTGCAAAAGAGCCTTAGAAGCTGCACTAATGATAATATCTCCTTGAGTTGCAGTCATAGACATATCTGCTGTAGTTTGTTCAGTTTTTCCGACTATATCCATTCGTAAATCTCCACCAATTGATGTCTCAACAGATTGACTAACAGAAGTTGTTTTTTCACCTCCAATCGAAACATTTTTGTCTCCTCCTATTGAAACATTTGTATTTTCTCCTACATTCAACTCTAAATTTTTGCCAACATTTACATTCATATTCTCTGATGCATTGATGTTGACATTCTTCGTATTGACATTTACTTCTTCGGCAGAAGATATGGTGATGGTGCCATTTAGTTCGTCAACAAAGATTTTGTTGGCACGAGTTGTCTGTAGGAGGATGGTGTGGGCAGTATCGTCAAAGGTGACGGTTGAACCGCTTCGGGTGGTAAGGCTTTTCTTGTGATTGGCAGCAAAGCCTCCGCTACCTATCACTCCGTTAAACAAGCTACCCATAACGTATGGCCTTGCAGGGTCACCATGGCGGAAGCCGAGGAGGACTTGGTCGCCTACCTCTGGGACAAACACAAAACCACGGTTGCTTTTTACGTCTTTGCTGCCACCATCATCTGGCGTCATCACACGTACCCAACTTGTTCGCATGTTGTCGGTCTGCCAATTCATACGCACCTGCACACCGACCCGCTCCGTGTGGGTCGGCATTGCTGAGTACCGTTGCCATCTGCGTTTCAGCCAGAGGCATTTCAACCTTTGGGTTAGGCAGACTCATTACAGTACCAGGAATGGCTTTGAAACGGTTTTTGTAATAACAGCTCTCGCTCACTTCATGGGTCATCTCGATGATGATGAAATCGCCTAAGCTCTCTTGGGAGAGATTGCCAACTCCCTTTAAGAAAGAACTATACAAACTTATCACCGAACCCACATGTAGCCTTGGGTCCTGGCTTTCGGCTGTGACGTAATGGGTTTCAGCCGTTTCGGCTGCTTGTTTTAGGAGTACATAATTCTCAAGATCATCGATAGAGCTGACACGCTGTATGGAGTACTGGCGAGCCGCCTTAGGGTAGGAGGGAAGCGCAGCACGAAACGCATCACCCGCCATTCTGTCGTGTCCGTAAGCCTTATCGGGCGTCTTGCGGTCCATCTCACGGTTTGCACCAGAATGGAACGTAAACACCTGTTCTGGACGAGCTAATGTTTGTAGACCAATATTGAGGGAACTCAGAGACGTACCAAATTCCATCTTGATAGGGTCTGGCAATCGTCTTGGCTTACCGAAGACAAGTTTCAGACCATCATAGTACATCCACTCCTGATACTGCAAGGCGAGCCGACGAACGAAATCGAAGTCAGATTCCTCGTATTGGCAGATGTAATCCAACTGTTTCTTGTGTGCCGCATTCAATGCCAATTGCACCTTACCATCACTGCACAGACTCTTTACGACATCACCAATCGACCTGTCGTTCCATGAGTAACAGCTCGGTGCCGTCTCCATACGATAAGTAGAGGAGTAGCCAGACACCTGTATACACCCGAAGTCGCTACCATCGCGATGCAACTCAATGTTCGTCACTATGCCGCAGAAGAATGGTTTGTTCGCAGCTTTCACTATGATATCCTTGCCGAGCCACTCTTTACTGCTACTGATGTTATGCACCTGTCTGTTGCCTCCCGACTCAAGGTCAACCGTGAGGTCAAAGTGATGATGTGCACCAGTACTTTGGTCGATACGAAGTGATTTGAAAGAAGAAAGTCCATCCTTTCCTATGGTGATGGAGATGGGATTAAAAGGTATTGCCATTGAATATATTTTTTGAGGTAATTAAGGCTGAAAAGCGATTTGATAAGATTTGTTCCCTATATATAATAAGGTGGCGATCTCAGCAGCTTATAGGTATGTCCTACTGCGGTGAGACCTAAATAGAAAGCTAAAAGGACCAT
>ERZ651108.1439-NODE-1439-length-10410-cov-15.263930_pt1 | contig 10410 bp, 7 predicted proteins | sample MGYA00512173_ERZ651108 | MGnify/ENA metagenome assembly ERZ651108 | reverse complement strand
ACGCCCTTTTGATTTTTAGGTTATGAAATTATCTAACAAAAGTTTACGGACCAGTGGAATTTGGAGTGGTACGGGAGCTTTAGAAGTTCGGGGTTATGTCTGTTCATATACTCTATTACTGATAATAATTTTCAAAAGGCAATAAGATTATCAGATTTTATTTGTACTTTTGTTATGACTTTTACTTAGTTTAATACGCTCTTTCATACGAGGTTAAGTTTTTCTGTATGATAAATACTGAGATACTTTAAATCCTCATGTTTTATATTTACACCTAAATCCGAACATTATAAAAGCATCATCATGTTATATTTTAAATTTTATGATAAACCATGTAGGGGTAATTCATTATTACGTAAAAAGATACGAACGCTGTGGGGAAAGTTTTTAGATAAAGTCTACAAAATATTTCGATTATGCGCTGAATTTGATGATAAAATACTCCTGTTGCGCAATGCTTTATTGAGTATGATCAAGCATATAAAAGTTTGTGGTGAGAAATAGGTTTGGATATCAATGAAAAGGTCATCCTTAAAATGTCAGATGAAAGGAACTATGGCTATTGGTTAGATACCAATATGCAACTTGAAGATTTCATGAAACAAACTGGTTGTCAAATGGTAAGGCGAGAATAGCTTGAAGATTTATGGCAATCTGTATGTTACAACAAGGAAATAGAAAATAAAAATTAAAGGGAGAAAAATAGATGATTCAAGAATTAAAGAAAGATATAAAAGCAGTAATGTTATCAGAATACAAACTCATGGCTTGTATTCTTGTAATGCTAATCATTTTCTGGAAATTTATCAATAAGCTTATATCAACATATATTGTATGTATAACTGAGACTGTGACCAATGACAGTTTGTTTATTGCTCTCATCTTTTTCTTATGTCCAGTATTTATAGCACTTATAAAACGTGATTATCTGAAAAGAGAAACAAAGAAGTTTTCCCAACGACACTTATGGGAGTTTTTCTTATTTGTTGTTTACGTCGGATTTAAGATTTGGGGAAGGTTTGACTTTTATTCCTATATGGGAATTAGTTATTTTGCATGTTTGTTTTTGGGAATGTTTTTTACGGAATATGTATTCTATTGCCTTTATAGAAAAGAATTCCAGGCTCTTACAGGTCTTTACAAAAGGACTCATCCCTTTTTTATAGATGCTCCCACAACAAATGATGGGTATAATAGAGATTTCCTTCTTAGAACGTTGTTAGATAAAGTTCTGTCCACATTTGATAGCCATTATTTTGTGGAAAACCCCAACTCCTTTACTATTTTGCTTAGCGAATCTTTTGGAATAGGAAAGACATCCTTCTTATGTCAAATGAAGAAAGCGATTAGGGGAGGAAAGTATCAGAATAAAATAATTTATGTAGAATTTAGACCTTGGCTTTGCGAGAAAACAGAAACTATGATTACGGAATTTTTCTCTGTTCTACATCAAGAACTGAATAGACATTTCATTCTACCTACAGGAATGTTCTCTTCTTATCTATCATTACTTGTTGAAAAAGTTCCAGATTCATATTATTCCTTCATGTTTAAGTCATTGTATAAGAAAAAGACCTTGACTACAGAGCATGACCGAATAATGACATTCCTTAAACAAATTGACAGACCTATTGTTATATCTATTGATGATGTTGATAGACTACATGATGATGAAGTGAAACTGATGCTAAATCTTATAAGAGATACAGCAGATTTTCCTAATCTATTTTATATAATTGCTGCTGATAAAAAGAACCTATGCCTATCTTTAGAACGCTTGGGTATAGAAGCTCCAGAGGTTTATATGAAAAAGTTTATTAATTTTGAATGTCTTTTTCCTGCAAATGATGCTGTACTTAAAAAGATATTCCAAGAGAAGTTGGATAGTGTTTTAAGGGAATATAGTTGTACAGGATATAAAGACCTTATAATAGACAGTATTTTTGAGATAGAGAATTTATTAAATGCGTTTGAGACTCCAAGGGATATTGTGAGATTCTTTAATGTTTTTACATTTGCAATGGATTGCATAGAAAGGAATGGTATGATGAGTGAAATTAATGTTGCAGACTTATTTGCCATATCAATTATACAATATTTGAACATAAACTTATATCGAATATTCAGAGATGATGATAGTTCACTTTTGACATACGATGACAATACAAAATCATTGAGAATATTACCATCATATAAATTAGTATTCGAACATCCTATGTTTGCAGATATAGCAAAAGACACAAACCCAGGAGAACAAGATATAAGTATAGTTGAAATAAATGATGTTATAGCTGATGTATTTGTACAAAAACAGACAATCTTTTGTTATGTTATCTGGTTTTTGTTTGAGCAAGAAAGAAAAGATATCAATGGCTACTCAATGCGTTATCCAGATTCTTATTTTAGGTATTTTGCTTTCAATAGAAAACACACTCAAATTCCAGGGGCTAAAGTTTGTGCAATATTCTCTCCTACTTATAAGCAGCTTTGTGAAGTGGTATTTAGGGAAATTTTACAACGAGGTCAAGAAAGTTCGTTTATACATAATATAGATAAATGGTATCATGAATTCGATGATTCTAAAATAGAGATTCTTAAAAAGCTTTCTTTGTTTGTTTCTTTGCTTTGTGAATTAAAGCCAGAGATTGTTGACACTAATCAAGTTATGAGAAAAGCCCAAATCATAGAATCTTTTATGGAAACCTATGATATTCATAGACTTTTAAATAAAATATACTACAATAAACTTAACTCCATATCTTCTGGTTCAGTAGGTCAGGAAGAAACTGAAAAGAAGTATGAGAAAGACAGGGATGATTTTGGTGAATATATTAGGTCTTGTAAATATGAAGTAAACTTCATCTCTTTGGTCCTTGGCAAAATTAGGAATCACAGTGAACACTCACTACTGGGAAAAGAAAATATCGAAAAGTGGTCAAAACAGATTATTGATAATTTCGTGGTAGCATTGAAAAAATATGATAGAGAACAAACGTTCTTCAGAAATACCCTATATACAATCAGTCATGTTGCAGCGTTAAACACAGAGTATTGGATTAATTCTTTTAAAGATTATGTACTGGCGTCTCCGTATTTTATGGATTGGATAGCAAGAGTCGTATCCTATAAGAATAATAATTTTGAATGGAATGAACTGTTAAAAGGACAGTTGCATCTCCCAAATTTAGGAAATCGTGGAATTTGGGGGCAAATTGCAGCTAATAGTATTCATTGTGAGGATCCTATAGTAAAGGATTTTGCGGAAATATTAAATAATGATTTAGAATCACAGGAAAGGTCTTCGCATCCATATCTCAAGTATGTTGAAGATTATTGGAAAAGAAATGATATGTATAAGTAAGGTTGATGTATAATTTATCTTTTGTTTCTATTTATAATGATAAGACTTTGGTATTATTATATGAAGCCTTTTAACTCTTATGATTATAGGGAAAGTGAAAGGGGGAGCAGTGAACTTTTTTTGAATTATAGTTGACTTCATTCTAAATAGCGTGTAATTGTAGGTTTATAAGAATAAGGGATTTTTAGGTTTTCGGATAAGGTCGGCTTTTCATTCTTTCATTCTTTGTTATTAGAGATAAATTCAGTACTTTTGTAACAATAATAAAAGAGGAAGAGATATGGAACCATTGGCAGAACGATTGCGACCACGCACGCTCGACGATTATATCGGACAGGAACACCTCGTTGGTGAGGGGGCTGTGCTCCGACGTATGATCGATTCGGGGCATATTGCGTCGTTTATCCTTTGGGGACCACCGGGCGTGGGCAAGACTACGTTAGCACAGATTATCGCTAATCGCTTAGAGACACCGTTCTATACGCTTTCTGCCGTGACGAGTGGTGTGAAGGATGTGCGCGATGTCATTGAAAGGGCACAGAGTGGTCGTTTCTTCAATTCGGTCTCACCGATTCTCTTTATCGATGAGATTCATCGTTTCTCAAAGTCGCAGCAAGACTCGCTCTTGGGTGCGGTAGAGAAGGGAACGGTGACGCTTATTGGTGCAACAACAGAGAACCCATCGTTCGAAGTGATTCGTCCGTTGCTCTCTCGTTGTCAACTCTATACGCTGAAGTCGCTGGAGAAAGACGATTTGCTGAAGCTGTTGCATCGAGCCATTACGGAGGATGTGGAACTGAAGAAGCGTAATATCGAACTGCATGAGACGGGGGCGCTCCTGCGTTACAGTGGGGGTGATGCGCGTAAGCTACTGAATATCCTCGACTTGATTATCTCAGCCGAATCGGGCAACGATGTCGTGATTACCGATAAGATGGTGGAGGAACGACTGCAAGAGAATCCGTTGGCGTATGACAAGGACGGCGAGATGCACTATGATATTATCTCGGCATTCATCAAGTCGATTCGTGGCTCCGACCCAGATGCAGCACTCTACTGGATGGCACGCATGATAGAAGGTGGCGAAGACCCAAAGTTTATTGCGCGTCGTGTCGTAATCAGTGCGGCAGAAGATATCGGACTCGCCAATCCTAACGCCCTATTGTTAGCGAATGCAGCCTTTGACGCTGTGACGAAGATTGGTTGGCCCGAAGGTAGAATCCCATTGGCTGAGGCGGTAGTCTATTTAGCTCGGTCGAAGAAAGATAATTCTGCATACGTAGGCATCAATAAAGCGATAGAGTTAGTGCGCCAGACAGGCAACCTCCCTGTTCCCTTCCACCTTCGCAATGCACCGACAAAACTAATGAAGGACCTCGGTTATAGCGATGGATATAAGTATCCACACGATTATCCGGGACATTATGTCGAGCAACAGTATATGCCGGATGAGTTGGTACCTCCCCCAGCCCCTCCAAAGGAGGGGAGCACCTAACGGAGTGTTATCTCCCAATGTTTCCTCTTATGATAGTAATAATATGTAGCGAAAGCTACCAAATTATACCCCGAACCCAACCAAATTGTGCCTCAAACCCAACCAAACTGTACCCCGTTAGGCACTCCCCTCCCTTTTGGGGAGGGGTTGGGGGAGAGGTTCTAACACCCAACAAGCATGAAAATAGTAATTCTCGACTGCCATGCAGTCAACCCTGGTGACCTTTCATGGGAACCAATAAAGGAAATAGCAGAGTGCGTTATCTATGAGCGCACAAGTCAGGAACAAGTTATTGAGCGAGCTAAGGATGCGGACGGTATTCTTATCAATAAGATAAATATCACCCGTGAAGTACTCGACCAATTGCCACAATTGAAGTATATCGGTGAGTTAGCAACAGGATATAACAATATCGATGTTGAGGCTGCACGCGAGCGTGGTATCGTCGTATGCAACATCCCTGCATATAGCACGGATAGCGTTGCACAGCATGTCTTCGCCCTCCTCTTGAACGCAACCACACATGTCGACCATTATGCTGAGGCTGTGCGCCGTGGCGAATGGAGCAAGCAGCAGGACTTCTGCTACTGGGACACACCACTCGTGGAACTCGCTGGTAAGACACTCGGTATCGTTGGCTTGGGCAACATCGGTCAGAAGGTGGCAATGATAGCACATGCTCTGGGTATGGATATCTCAGCTTGCACCAGTAAGAACAGTAGCGACCTACCAGAGTGTATTCGTAAGACAACCCTTGAAGGCTTGCTCAGTACGTCTGACGTTATCACCTTGCACTGTCCTTTGACGGCGGAGAACGCGCGTATGATCAATGCAGAGACGCTGAAGAGCGTACGTCGTGGTGCCATCCTTATCAATACCGGACGTGGCGGACTCGTCGACGATCAGGCTGTTGCCGATGCCCTTGAGAGCGGTCAGCTCGGTGCTTATTGTGCCGACGTAATGACCGAGGAGCCACCTCGTGCAGACAATCCGCTCTTCCGTCAGCCTAATGCCTTCATCACTCCACATATTGCGTGGGCAACACGTGAGGCACGTGAGCGCCTAATGGCTATCTGCGTTGAGAATATTAAGAAGTTTATAGCAGGGGAACCACAGAACGTGGTGTAAGAAGAAGCCCCACCCCGACCCTCCCCGAAAGGGGAGGGAGGCAAATAGGATAAGGTTTGCTGTATGTTCTTGGTAGAGTAATAAGACTATCTTCTTATCGTGGTCTAATAAGACTACCTTCTCATTGTGGAGTAATAAAGAAATTTGATTTACATATTATAATTACTTATCCCTCCATGTAAGCTATGCTCATTAGCTGCATCAACTTAGAGTACCACCCATAGCTATCTGCACTCCCCTCCCATTACTTCCCTTCGGTCAGTGACCGTTGGTTCGGAGGGACTGGGGCGACATTTAGCTATCTGCACTCCCCTCCTTTCGGAGGGGTTGGGGGAGGTTTCTCCCTCCCCCTTCGGGGAGGGTCGGGGTGGGGCTTTTATTTATTCAAATATGATCTACACTGATCCACATCTTGTCCGTACACTTCAGGTGATACTGGAGTTTCTCGGAACGTTTGCGTTTGCCATATCGGGCATCCGCCATGCCGCACAGAAACACTTCGACTGGTTCGGAGGTTATGTCTGTGGCTTTGCCGTCGCTATTGGTGGCGGTACGATTCGTGACACTATGTTAGGCGTGCGCCCGTTCTGGATGGCAAACATTATGTATGTTCTTTGTACAGGTCTGGCGCTCTTCCTCGTCATCTTGTCGCGTAGGTGGATTCAACGCCTTAGCAATGCGTGGTTCGTCTTCGATACACTCGGCTTGGCACTCTTTACTATTGCGGGTATTCAGAAGACAATCGCATTAGGACATCCTTTCTGGGTAGCCGTCATCATGGGTTGTATCACTGGTGTGGCAGGTGGTGTTATCCGTGACGTATTGCTGAACAATATCCCCGTAATCTTCCACAAAGAGATCTACGCCGTGGCAAGTGTGGGTGGCGGACTCATCTATTGGGCACTCTTCTCGCTCGGACTACCACTTCCGATAACAGTTATTGTGACATTCCTTGCAATCTGTTTAATTCGTTTTATTGCAGTGGGTTATCACATCTCGCTACCCACTTTACACGATGAAGACGAAAAAAAATAATAAAAAAGATTGCTAAACATTTGGTGGAACGGATAAAAAGCAATACCTTTGCACTCGCAATTCAGAAATGACAACTAAATCATTATCTGTTGCGACCATAATAATGGTTCCGTAGCTCAACTGAATAGAGCACTTGACTACGGATCAAGAGGTTACAGGTTTGAATCCTGTCGGAATCACAAAAGGAATACTCGAGAGAGTGTTCCTTTTTTTTGTTCTCCGAACTACGAATGTCTCGAATGACACGAATTATTTAGTAATACCTTTGAACTTTCTTATTCGTTCACCCTTTGACACATATTCTTCTCAGACTTCTAATAATCAGTTTTTTACTATTTGTGAGATGATTTTATGCGGAGATTAATTAAAGGGAAAGCGAAAAATAAGCCTTTACTGCGGTATGAATAGGAGTGAAATAGTAAGGTGTTAGTATGCGAGAGTGGTATGTCTGTGGCGCAAAAGACTGCTAAGCAACGTCCCTTTAGTGTGTATTAATAGTGTAATCGTCCTTGATAAGTTTAAGTAAATGGATGGAAGGGGAGTCCAGAACATGCCCTTCCGTCTTGATAACGTTATAATGACGCGATGAGGTTATCTATATTTACAGAGCAAGAGGTGTTCCCTTCAGGTACTTCTACATGCGTGATAATCATATCGTTAGGTTGGTATTGTTCTGCAATGTGAGTATCAGACATAGAGAAATCAGAACCATTTACCGTGGTCTTCTTTCCTTTTTTAAGTTCCGCTTTACATCTATATATAGCCTTATGATAAGTGCTTATCATTTCCCTCTTGTTGATTTTAAAGGATTCATTATCGTCAATCTTTATCTCAACCCGCATAGGATAACTGATAATTATCCCCAATTCCTGATATTTTTCTAAACCAAAATCCTTTATAGAGCTAAGTAATAACTTGGTTCTTACGACTGAACTACTAATCTGCCAGATGGCTTTTTCATCAAAATTAGACTTCATTTCAGAATAGACGATATAGTCCTTATCTCCCACTTGTAGTAAGAAGATACCATCACAGTCGCACTGATAGCTGCAGTTTGGGAGCTTACTGTTAAAAGAGTCCTTACATTTCTTTAGCAAATGGTTCTCTATTTCTATTATTTCTCCAGCATGTTCATAGGTAACTTGCTCAAGCTTTTTGGCTTCTTTTTGATGCTCAGATTTGGTTACTTTACCGTCATGTTGTTTAAAAAAGCAGGCTTGTAAAAGGCAATTGCGTAGGACAGAGAAGTCTATCATTGGTCAGAAGCATTAAGGGAGTACAACATTTCATCAATCTGTTCATCCTGTTTACGCATCTTTTCTACCGTCTCATAGAAGGTCTTCATTGGTATTCCACCTTCTTCCACAGGCAGTTTTTCTATCACAACCTTACCAGTCTCGTCATCTCTATGGAAGAAATACGCCTTCACATTATCGCCATCAAGGAACGTTTTTTCTGATAAACCATTTGCGGTGCAATACTCTTTAAAGGTTGTTTCATTCTTCTTACGGATATTACCTAACTTGATAAGCTGGTTCAATCTATCCATAAAATAATCGCTGTGTGTCGTGATATGGAACAAGAAACCATTATTGATGCATTCTGCAATAAGGTCTGCCACCTGAATCTGCATGGATGGATGCAGGTGGGCTTCAGGCTCTTCCAGACATATTGCTACCTTTAGGATAGGGCGATTCTTTAATAGAAACAAAAGCGGACTAATCTCTTTTATAGAGGAGGCTGCGGCAGACATGTTCACGTGTTTGCCTTCATCAAGTACCAGAAATTCCTTACCTTCTTCCTTAACAACATCCCCATCAGTTATCTTCTTTATCTGTTTGAGATAAGGAGACTGCTCATCAGTAGACCATATTGAAGTGCAATAGTCGTTGTCAAGTAAGAATCTGCCATACATTCCCTCTGGGTTTATGGAGCTGGTAAGGGAATAATCGGTATTGATCAACGCTCCGTTTGCAGGTGGGAAGATTAAGGTGCGATAGTAATAGTTTTCAAGTAATTTGTGGGAAAGCACCGTCTGACTATATCCTCCTACTGTCAGCGCAGTATTTCTAATGATATTTATGCTTGCTTCTTTACCATTAATTGAGATGTTTAGAGTATTACCCAATCTCTTTTCTATATCTTCTTCTGTTGCTGCTACCTCTTGATATTCAACACGAAGCGGCTCTCCAAACTCTGGAAAGAGAAAATCTACGTCACATTCTATGGTCGGATCTCCTAATAATGCGCGCATAAATGCTGTTACATTATCATGAAGATATGTTGAAAGGAAATCACCCGAAAGCGTAAAAGAGCCAGAAGAGTTCTCACCTACCAAATGTTCACCTAATCTTGCTGCATCTTTGTAGTTTAATAAACTCGTGAAAAGATAATAAACAAGATAGTTCGCATAACTCTTTCCCAGCTTTGACATACCCGTAAACACCATGAATGGTGCTACCTGGAATGATACTTCCTGTAAAGGTCCGAACTTATGAATGTTTATAATTATCTTTTTCATATGATTCAATATTGGTAAAATGGGTTCTACATCACGGATTTGGCGGAGTGATTAGAAATCATATATTATGGTACAAAGATACGAAAAATAATGTATTAAGTGAAAAATATATGAGAAATTATTGGTTAGAAGACAGTTGAAAGGGAAGGATAGCCCTTCCGTTGTATAGTCTTGTAGAATAGAGGAATAGATAAAAAAGAGAGCGTATTATCCCTCCTTGTTGTAAAGTAATTTCCCAATTGCTTTTTAATTGATGGTCTTTTGCATTGCAAAAGATGCCCTTTTACGTGGTAAAAGGTGCCCTTTTGAGGTGTAAAAGACGCCCTTTTGCAATGTAAAAGGGCATCTTTTAGAAGGGTGTTTGTAACCATTTGTATTTCTGATAGTTACAAAGCCAGAAATAATAGGAAATCAGTTGTTTTTTGATTTGGCGTGGATAAAAAGTGTAAAGATTTTATTAAGTAGATAATTAGATGGTTTGATGGGTGGGGAAGTAGATGAGCTCATGGGTTGACAGGTGTATGGGATTGGTTGCTATAGATACGGTTTCATGGGTAGGGAAGTGTAGGGGTTGGACGCTAAAAGTATAGCCTTCGGGCGTTGAACATTGCGCTTTGAGGCTAAGTTTTATTCTTTTATTCCGTCATTTTTTAGTCTTAAACAGTTGGTTTACCCCTCTTTAACTCCTTCAACTGCTATGATGTCTTCATAAAAATGCGCCTATTCCCACCGTCTAAATAAACAAACGATGTGTGGAATGTGATTTTTTATTTGTAAGTTTGTAGGTGAAAATAACACTTATAAGGAGAATATAGCTTTATATGAAACGCAGAACGTGGCGCAAATATCATAAATGGACGGGACTTATCA